>Ga0105340_1000641_pt1 | contig 16636 bp, 18 predicted proteins | sample EasRivMeERMLT700_FD_89676 | JGI IMG/M metagenome (GOLD analysis project Ga0105340, IMG submission 89676) | Soil microbial communities from meander-bound floodplain in the East River, Colorado, USA - East River MetaG ERMLT700 | ecosystem: Environmental > Terrestrial > Soil > Floodplain | place...
CTTCCCTGTCATGACCTTCACAATTGTTGCCATGCCATGGTCATCAATGTGGGGCCAAGTCGTTGCATTCCGAGTAGCTGCAGTGCCCCATATCATAGCATCGTAAGGGAAGTGCAAGTCCGTCATCTCTGGCAAGTCTCGTGTCTCCTGCCATGCTTGTTCATTGGAGGCTAAATCACTGGAAATAACGTTAGGCAAATAGTATTTTCCAGTGTTATATATCACACCTGTATTGGGGTGGTGTTGGAACAGGGGCTCCTCCCATTGGTAGATCAAGCACATTAAGCGTTCGTCGATTTCCTTCATCATCAGGGTGAAGTAAGTCTTCCAGTGTACCCATTCGTAACATATCGTTAGGGTTTTCAACAGTGCGGAGTGAGCCAACTGCAACCGATAGTCAGAGCATGTTCGGGTTGGTTGTCTAGGAGATACCTTGAATTTGTCTTGGTGCCGTCAAAGAACCCAAAGTGGCCAAACCCTGGCTATCAAAATGAAAATCACGTGGAGGAGGCCCTGGTATGAGAATATGTCGGTGACGGAAGATCTCTTGAATTTCTTGTGTAGTAAGTTTTTCCAGTTGTTCTGGAGTTGTCACAAAGAAATGAGAAGCTTGCGGGTCGTAATCGAGAGACCTAGCACTATCCAGATGGTGAAGAGGCGTGCCATTCTGGTATAGACGTTCCGCACTGGTTTGTATTTCCGAGAGCATCTTATGTTCCACTGGTGCCTACAAAAATGGTGAGCACTCATCTAATGCAGAAAAGACAACTTACTTTATCTTGCGAGACCTTGAAGTCATAAAATACTGGTCCGTGATCACGATCCACAGGAAACAGTTTCACCTTAACCTTTTCCTCATTGATATTTACCAGAGGAAGACTCGATAGATTTGGGTGTATCGGCTTGTTTGAATGGGTGAAATCTTTGGCATGGTGTAATGGGAGGTCAGGATGCGGTGGATGCACATTGAGCGACTGTTTGGATGGCACTGTTATTCCCGTTACCGGTTTAGGATTGGTGATTTCATCCCCATCGTCATCCTCAGATTCTACAGAAAAGATTTTATCCTTTTTTTTTCGACGGACCGATCGTTTCCTCCACCTTCCAGTAAGATCTGGAGTTCGTTTAGTCTTTGACTTGGCCTCTCTGTTTCTCAGGTCTCGTTTATCAAGTTCCCGGGCAGGTAGCTTTTCTGCCATTCCAGATTTGTCTGTTTGGGGTGAAGACGATATGGAGGGCTTGATGGGTACAGGTGGTATTGGTGAGACATCCCTTGGTCGTTCACCTGCCGATATTATGGGTGCAGTGTCGCCAATTTCTAGACACGATCAGTTTTGAATTCCCGGAGATAACCTATCACTCACTATTGACAAACCAATCCGCTTCCAGCGGCGCATCTTCAAGGTTCTCAATCATGTCCAATTTATTGAAAAAATTGGTCATCTGCTCTTCTTGGTTAACACCAGCAGCCATATTCAACATCATGGCCCACATCGCATTCTCTGTTTCCTGCAGTTTTTTGGGCTTTTTATTGCCCAAAGTGACTGCATGCTGTAAAAAGAAATATTGAGGGTGGAACAAAAACACAGGATGCATAGAAGGTTAGGCTCACTGCTATGAGATAATCACGGCGAATACTAAATGAATTAGAGCCCAATTTCGCCGGATAAAGGACCAACAATGGGGACACAGACATGGCCAGATAAAACACGTTTCTCATGATAGCTGCCATGCCTGTGAGCTCTCCAGATACACATCTGAGGAACTCAGTAAAGTCTGTAGAGCTATCCAGACTTTTTGCTCTCCTAATCACAAATATTGATGTAAATGCTGCAAAAAGGAAAAAAAAAAAAACATACTCCGTAAGAGTTTGCAATAGAGCCTCTTCATCTTGCGGGAAATCGATAAAACCCTAAATTAAAGAAGTGATTAACCAAAGAATGTGTTGATACTGTATTGTCCATACAGCACCAAACCACCAAAGGCAGAAGACAAGAATGTCGATATTGAACATCATCTTCAAATAATTCTTCCCAACTTGACGACGATGTGCACGCAGTAAATTATGAACGCCGGTGTGGAGGTATTTCTGTTCCTGTGTGCTTGAACTAGATATCACAGGAATGGGTGTTTCGTTCGGTGCAGCCATTCTGGTATCATATGACTTCCGAAAATCTGTGACCAATTTTGGCCAGTCTTTCAACACAGTAAGGGCCTAAACGAAGTTTCAGAAATAACCATATTAATCCCTGCTATGAATTACACATACCTTATCAAGGCGGCCCACAACTGGTTGTGGTGAAGGGATCCGGGATATGTAGGGTAAGTCTTGAGAGCAGGGGACACCCAAGACTTCAGCAACCACATCGAGTAGGCGGTATCGGAAAATAATATGGGCAGCCAGAACGATATGTTTATTCGATGCATTTCCATATCGAGATCCCACTACCAAGGAGGAGCGAGCTTCATCGATGGATAATGCATGATCGTCAGAACCTAAAAATTTGCGAAGGAAGGCTCGGGTATGCGGATCATCAACTTGAAGGTTAGCCATATCATCTACATTGGAGGCTAGTATCTATTGAAAGGTCATTATTGTTGGTATATACAAAAATGCCTACATTTAACTCACCATTGCCATTTTAACCAATTCTGCTGGGTGGCTGGTGCCTTCCAATGCTTTTTGCATTACATCTTTTCTGTTTTCTGCCAATGCGATACCGTTTGACCACGGGTATCCTCGCACAATGGCTGATGTACTTGTGGGTACCATAATATTGGACATTGAAGTAGATATTTTGGCTGCTAAATGCTAAATGACTGTGCGTGGTAGAGCCACTTGTCGGAGTCTGAAACAGTAAAATAAAATGAACACAACCGCACGTGATTCTGGTTCGACTTCTGTATGACTACCACCACAGCATTACATTGGATCGAGCTATATCTTGGGGAAACCCACTACTATGCTGAGGAAGATTCTGCAGAAGGGTATACGATACAATGGTATATGACGGATGCTACTCTCTATATATATTTCGAACGCCTTCCCGAAATTGACATAAGACTGGAACGTGAGGTCTATATGGTCAAAGTAAATGTGCCTCATCACTTCTCAATCTCTAGGCTAACCAGGACAATAGTATCAAGACCCATTGACATTGCAAACTGGGTCAACCGCAGTCATTGCACTCAGGATATTACCATCTCGACCCCTAATCTGGGCTAAAGGCACCGAATTCAATCCAGGATGGGGTGACAACAGTCAAATAACTTTACAAATTGACATCACGGATAAGCACGACCTCGTGGCATATAAGCGCCTGGTAGGGTGGATGAGTCATAATTCGTGTGGGGCTGCAAAATGCCTGAACCTTGAGGAGGCTTTACAGATTTGGACCCATGTATCCAGGTAAATATAAACTCCCATTAAGACCAGATCATCATACAGACGTGTGAACAGGGAAATACTCGACATTACCGACAAAAAATATGAGGGACATTCCATAGAAGAGAAGAACCCTGTGTGAGGGCAGAGCGGTCAACAAATGAAATATAGTACTGAGTCTTCTTTACAGTGCTTTGAAATCATATTGGGGAGATCTCAGGCAGTCCGACATTGACCGCCTCCAGCCTGGAAGATGGGCAAATGATCAGATCATCTCATATGGTTTGAAGTAACCACAGGCACCACAATAGCAATTCAGGCATATTGACTTGTTTCAATGTTACAGGGTATTAGAACATTTAACACGGATGGAAGAACCAAACTTGAGGTGTCACATGATGGAAACGTTTTGTTATTCGGACATATCTAAATAGTAAGATCATTGATATTTCCAAATACGGATCTAACATTATTGAACTTACAGCGGACTGGCAGCCATTTCAAAGTGGACCGGAAAAGTCGATATTTTTGAGCAGGATTTTATACTGCTCCCAATTAACGAAAAGTACGTATATATAATACCGCCCAGCCACTCAACATTCACTGATGAAATGAAAAGCCTTCATTGGTTTTTGGTGATTGTGGACCAGCCTGGAAATTTATTGTCCACTGGTGATAACGAGCGTGATGGAGACGGTGACGATGATGACGATACGTTCTACCACAACCATGTGGCGTGAGTGATGACTTGATTCGAAATGAGTTTCTGCGTGAACATTCATCTGAGCAATTATAGGAAAATATATATACTGGATTCACTACCCAGCGGCCACCCTCAAGCCGTGTTCAAGTTAGTGGAGAGTGCTTTAGTGGAAGAAGCAAAAAATAAGTTGGGAATCCAATTGGACGTGGAGAGGATTCTCCATATTAAAGTGCCCGTGGGTGATACTCCTCTTGCTCGATCATATGAATTTTATCATGCCCCTCCAGGTTCCTATGCAGACGAATGCCCACGACTGTGGGTTCTACCTCTTGCACTACGCGCACAAGTTTATGGCTCAACCAAACCAATATCGCAGTATTATTTATGTAAGATCAAATCCTCACCCACATTTGCCAGATATATGATGCTATAAATTTTACTAGTCGGGATCCAAAAACATTGACGCAGATTGGAGACATTTGGAAGCCCAAAATTTCCGTGAGCAGCTCAGATCATTTGTAGAATCAGACTTGGACACGATTGCTTAGTGTTTCGCGCGAGACGGAGTTAACGTGAGAAGATATGTTGCATGTAATTGTTCAATGTAATTGTTCGGACCATTCGTATGTATAAAGTAAATAAAAATAGAGTTTTTCAGCAAACACAAATTCACCCTTTAAAAGTGTGGGGCACCAGTTCGAGAGAATATGTAATCAGTAAGGGCAAGGTTTCATGTCTTAACAGTAGCGAACAGGAAGTTACAAATGTGTGGACGAACACAATTGAATTTGTGATGACAAGAAGTAAGGGATGATGGTTCAGAATGTGACATAATACCCCCAGACATGGAAAGCACATCGGCAGGTGAAAACAATTGTTTCACAAGCAAAAAAAAAGCAACAAAGAATGCATCACCTATCTACGCACCATGGGCTAGGCAGCATACGCTGGCGCTCCTTGGGCTCGCATGCATGCCTTCCTTGACCTTTGAACAGAAATGTCCATGTCCCAGACTGTGTTGATCACCGGCCGACAGACCAACAGTGGTATACATTATGGAAGCTCTACAGGTGATCCGAGCATAGGAGGATACCGTCATGCACGACAATGTTCCTCACCCTTCCTAGGATTGAACTCGATAAGAGAGAGGAGGGATGAGCAGAGGGTAGAGACGAGTGGGCAAAAAAAATACATCACCTATATACGCACCATGGGCTAGGCAGCATACGCTGGCGCTCCTTGGGCTCGCACGTATGCCTTCCTTGACCCGTGAACAGAAATGTCCATGTCCCAGAGTGTAATGATCACTCGGTTGACAGACCAGCCAGGAGTATCCATTATGGAAGCTCTACCGGTGGTCCGAGGTTAGGAGGAGTTCGCCCCCGGTTGGTGGTAGGAGAAGACCACCGCGCATGACGAGAGAGGACGGACCAGTGGAGGGTACAGAATACAGGTATTGAACAAAATCGTACGATTGTTTAATTCATTATATCACGTGATAGTCATTGACAATTTGATTGTGAGATGGGACCGCTGGCCCGCTGGCCGATGATAATAACAAGTGTTGATCACAAACGCGCACCCTTGCCCCAAACGCACAAACGTCGATGGGATGAGTACAATAAAGAGCAAACAACTCAGTGAGCTCAACCGCAGAATCATAGCAATGATATTTTCAAATAGAACGATGTCCAGAGATCCCGCTGAGTTAGCACAGACCAAACTCGTGCACCTCCTCCAGGAGGTTACCGGATATTATGACCAACGTGGTCAGGATCCTCCTAAATCGGCGCATTCTGAGAAGAACAGAATTCTGCAAGTAACCCATGTGTTAATAAATATTCATCAACTCTTATATCATCACAGTGCACAATTGGCAGAGAGACTTACAGTTGTGACTGGGTCCAATGATGAGATGATGAAAAGAATTGTTATAATTGTTGCTGCAGCGATCCTCAATCCAGGTAAATGTTAAATGCATATTATTATATTTTCAGTTGCAAATTAGTGAAATGATGTTTTAGTACGGTTAGATTGGGATGCAGACCGATATGCCCAGAAGGTCAAAGGAACTAGTATTCCTGGTATCGTTTCACAAGAAGAGGAAAACTTGAAAAATTACTTCAAGTCATACAGACTTGGTACCATTTGGAAGCCGGCCACCATCATAGACCATCACGGCAAGATATTGCTCTGGTATCTACCAGACATTCTTACACCAAGAGTGGTATGTATATTATTATAAATGTACATACTTACTCATAAACCTGTGCAGAAAGAAATAAACAATGCCACCAAGGAACTTCGCCCTCTCCTCAAAACGAGTATCCACATAGCAAAGGGAGCCAAACCAAAGAATTGGCGGGTGAATCCAGTCAACTATACATTTCCAAAAGATGCCCAGTTTGAACCAGGAGCAGTGGATTTTTCGCCTGCATGGTTTCCGGCCAGACATCAGGTGAAGTGTTATTTGTTTTAAACAAGGAACCGCATAATTCATCTCACCTGGTAGAGACTTGAAGACAATTTGAAAATGTCGACTTCATTAAAAGACAGAAAGGCTACTACATGGTTGGCTGGAATCAGCCAGACAGAGCGAGATGTGGACACGATATTCTCGCTTGTTTCTCCAACTCTATATCAGAGTGCTACTAGGGCCACCGAGAAGATCAAAGACGAAAAGGCTCATCCAAATGTTGGTGATTGGCCATGTAGTTTCTCTGGCCTTGCGGTTATTTCCAACAGGAAAACTTTGGACCATCGTGATGCAGGAGGGTGTCATGAGTGGTACGACCTGTTGGTGGCAGCTGGAACCTACCAAAAAGCTTACCTCGACATCTGGGACATTGGTGCGAGGTTCGAATACCAGCCTGGAACTGCAATCGCTGTTTGTGGTAAACTGTTTAAACATGCAGTTTATGAATGGGAGGGTGGAGAAAGGTTATGCTATGCTCATTATATGAGAAACAACGTGCTCGATCGTCTTCACATGGAAAAGAGTGGCTGGGTGAACGAAGATTACTATACCCAATGGATGTCCAAAGGTTTCCTGCGGCGAAGAATGTAGAAGTCCAAAATAGTTTCGCTAATTTGTTTTGTGATCCAGCTATATAGATCCAATTTCGAGTTACATCAATTACAAAGTTCACCATTCTTCATGTTGAAGTTTCAGTTCTTGTATTTGAGTTAACGTGCTCGCTTTGTGTTTCATTCTTCTGTTCATATTATTGTTCTACATTATATTGTCGTTCACAAATGTCTTACCTATCTTTCATATGATTATGTATGTAGTACGTATTTAAGCTACATATATGTCTCAATAAATCCCCTGCGCGTTTGCCAGGGTTCACTGTTCACACCGGAGTGAGAATCTGACTCTCATTCCAACACTTCACCCATAGCAGACACCACGATCTCGAAATGAACATGCGATGACAAGGGTATAGTATTCCATGACACCCGTAGAAGTATCATAGTGGTCATCAGATGGGACAAAGTGCGGAATCATACGACAGATACGGTGGAAATAGTAGTCCACATACGATAATGTACATACAACACAGGGACAGAAATACTACTCGTTCTCCGACAGCGGCATGGTTTCACTCATCATCATAAACAGATTGTCATCGTGCCAAAAGTTTTCCATGCTAGATCGTCTATCATCTTGTGGAGTAATTTAGACAGGGGAGACGCTAGAAGAAAAAGCAACATACTCACCCAATAGTGCTATCGTCTGCTGCTAATAAAGCGGTCCAGAGGAGATTGAAACTTAAACTGACATCATCAGGAAACTTTGCTGCGGTGTATGACGTGACCGTATATGCCACGAGCGCCATCGACCCCTCAGGTGGTTCATCTGGGAATGATTTCAGAACAGTGCCCATGCGACCTAAATCGTTAGGGAGAGTAAATGGCTTCTTTCCTCTAGCGTCGTAAACAGGCACTTAAATGTAGAGTAGTAATCATGACTATCAATAAATTTTTTTATAGAAACAGGGAAACACAGCGTACCAGGATCGTTGACATCTAAACTCAGTTGAGAGGAAGACGCCTTGACGGATGCAGGACTAGCAAAACCGGAAAACAATCGACTTTTCTTGCTTGAGGAAGGTGCAGATGAGGACGGCCTTCCGACTGATGACCACCAGCATAAATAAATTGCAAACAGCATGAGTCGAAATAAAACACTCACTGTAATCTCCAACGCGAGTAGAAAACGTTACCAAATTCCCAAGAGTTTGGCTTCTAATGGCCTTGACACCATATATTACGCAAAGGACTGCGACCCACCTCTCATATTCGAGAGAGTGAAAGGTTCCAGTGATCATTTTTTGATACTTTGAACCAGCGAGTTTGGGAGACAGGAGAAAGGATTCTCCAACTCGGATGACGGACAAACATACAGTGGGAGTGTATCGTCCTCTGAAGTGAATTGCAAGGCTTAGCCCGCCGTACCGGGTAGCCTTCGCGCAAAGGATGGTGGGATCGATCCGCGACAGATTCGTATGACTTCTATTAGATTGTTCAAACACTATGACGGATTTGATAAAACTGCAAAAATCATGTTCAAAAGAGCAGCATGATCATAATAAGAAAGAACACACCGGTAATCCGCCTTAGGAAAGACATCTTTCCAACCGGAAAACATAATCATACCCTCGTTCCGTGCATCAGGCTTCCAAGATACATTGAACATGTTTCTAGGACGAAATCAGTCAAAGCATTAATATTCCGCAATATTCCGCAATACACAACACACCCAGGTAAGGGAACTAAGTTCTTATACGATGCCCTCAGAAGTGGGTCGACAAGTTCATCGCGGTATACACCACATGTTTTGAGAACTGGGAGACTGTTCAGGGCAATAACTGAGCCACCATTGACAGAGGAATAATGGTATAGAATATACACACTGGGGAATAGGATCCAAATCCTCGATGAAAGTGACAGACTTCTCTCCTTTAGTAGACGTCCTGGTAGGAAGTGATTCAGAGCTGATGTTCCGAATAAGTGAATGATATACCCGTACCCGTCTACATCTTCAATTTCATCATCGGCATCGTCGTTTTTGTCAGTGTTCCTGCGAAAAACATATTTAAAAATACAGCGCATGTAAACCACAAACCCTCACAAATTAACGATGGGCTTCGCAAAGAGAGTACTGGCCCTACCCCTTGATACAAATATTTCAGCTGACATCTCGATGGAAAAAAAGGACTACCTTTTAGCAGGCGCTTTAACGGCCGTTTTGCCTTTATCCATTGGACTACATGTATTCGATAAGAAATTGCACAAACTGTATTGAGACATGCATACCTGCTTTGAAAAACGTCGCCACCTGATGCAGGCTTGGAGCTTTGACTGGAATGTATACCGGTCAGGAGGATGAATTACAAATATTCAAACTTACTCCTTATTTCGCAGGACCCTGGTTGTTTTACTCCATTGAAAAAAAAAAAACGTTACATAAGTAAGATGGGTAGCATATACGGTGGCGTGTGCACTCACGTCTCGTCCGGGTCAGCCTCAGCGCCTGATTCATTGTCACTTTCCCTTGATAGAGTTAAACGTGAACAATTAGAAGCATAGACAGGACAGATTGTGGTTGACATACTCGGATTCTTTATGGGCCACGACGACCGAAGAATGATTGATCGGCGTTTTGGGACCATTGGCGCGACTTCCCAACAATTTATATATATTCAGCAGAAATAGTTGAAAGGCAAATTGAAAACTAACCTTTGTTTCGCAACGGGAGAATGGTTTTTGTTTATCTTTGGAGACTCCATCTTCAATTTTTTTGGGCTGTCTGTGGTGGGGCTGTCCATGAAAAGTATCAAATATTAACGTCATGTCATAATGGATATCGATCACCGACCTCGGGATAAAAGCGCTTTCACCGTCAGAGTCGATGTCCTCCTTCAAGACGCGCTTCCTGCCACTGAAGAAAAATAAGATTAATGAGAAGGGACATATGAATGAAGGCACCGAGCAGTTTTCGAGGGAGTGGGCGTCGAGGGTATCAAGACGCTGCAAAACACAAACGCAGGAGTTAGTATCAGGTGGCCAATGGTTATTTACTTGATCACATACAACGGTTTCCGTCCGCGGGTCTTTGACGGCGTGACGTGCACCCTATGGGCAAACATAAAAGAGTTGTTGAATAAGTGAAGCAAATGAACATCGGGAAAGAGAACGAACATCTCCGGTTCGCTGTAGAGAATGAAATGAATGAGATATATCGTCAAGAAAATGGAATTTGAAGGACGAACCTTTCAACGTCCGAAACAACAGCTCCGGGGGTACTATAAACATGGAGACGATAAATACAGGACATACATAAAAATATGCCACGAAGTAAAACGTACTGATCATCGCTGCCATCGCCGCTATCACCAGCATTTTCTTCAGTTGCATCGTCAGTGGGAGGTAAATAGTTTCTGAGTTTTGGCATTGGTAAGAAGGTGAGGAATAGCAAGCGGAAACGAACCTGCTTTATATCAGTCAGTTTCAGGGTCCATAATATCTATGGGAAGTCAGGCTCCATCACACAGTGATTTCGAATTTTCTGCGATCTGATAGGAAAAGATTGAATCCCAGCGTGATTTATTTCAAGTAAATAACTGCCATGATCACCGGGGCGAGAAGAAATGCAGGGTTGTGTCAAATCTCATATTGTACCTACGGTTCTATCAGGGGAACAGCAGCACAAAAAGTTTATACTATACATTGAATTGAATGGAAATCACGGACAGATAATAGAAATGTAAGGATGGGATGGATATGATATGTAACAGATAATAGGATGTGAAAACCAAAGCAAGAAAAGTGAGAGACCTATAAGCGAAAATGTCCCGGAGAAGCTTCTATTCAATGATGGAACAAATTATTTGACGTTCGGAACAGAAGACCCTATGTGGGCCTGGATACAGATGGTCATAAAGAAACTGAACCACATAATGTATGACGGGACGGCGATCACAATGAAATTACATCCGAAGATTGAATGTATGAGACTGGGTTGAAAGCACTAGAACGTGTTGGAACATCACAGAACGCAGCACCATCTACATGCATTTTCTCTTACTTTCTTCATTGTATCATGAGTGTTGCCCCGTTACAGTATGCATTAAACGATACGAAGAGGAAGGATAGATAGGGCGATCAAATAGATTAGATGAGCCCGATCAATTAATATATGTCATACGTGCTCCCCTTCTGTACCAAAGCTGTGGGGCCGAAAAGTAAAAGGTTCACACACGTGATAAGCCAAAAGTATGAAACTGATAAAAGAACACCACTTCTGCAATAGGTTAGTTCACCGATAATGAATATATATAACTATGCAGAAGCTCAGTATTAATAATGGTGTGAAAGCATAGACCGAAATTAGCACAGCAAAAATACTGAACACGGAGACGTATTCTTCCATTCTACATGGACGACTTCTACGACTACCGGGATGCCAGTCAGTACCACAGCCACGAAGCACGAAATCAATATTGACCTGACATACAGGAGATCTTGTGGAGAATATAGCAGACACGAGGTTGGGCACTGGCCGCCAATTGTCTGCATTCCTCTCGGTAAGATGGTCTATACATTTATTAACCGCACATTTAAAATGAGTCGTAGGACGGAGCCATAGAAAAAAAATGTTTTGCATCACCCATCAATCGTCCCCGGAGCTGGAAATTGACAACCTGGACAGGCGATAATGTGGAAGCAGAGGAAATTGTTTTACGAGTGCAGGGGGTAATATGTCAGAAAGCTTTACCTCCCGTTGAACGGAACTCAGGGTGAGCGTTCATGTCATCATTCATTGATGCGACCTTCATAATGTAAAATGCCCAGCATAATTAGGAATGGTGGCCGGTATTTGCGTCAGTCAATTTCATTGACGTCTTTCGGTGGTAGTCACCTCTCTACCGCCATAACGAATGTGACCAAAATACAACATTTCTTCTCTCTGTCCTTCCCAGAAGGAGCTATGGAGGAGTGGGGTCCCGGCACGTATCAAGGAAGCCCCACCATAGACATGGCCAACCGCTACTTTACGGACCGCCATGACATGGGGAATGAGGCGCCAGTGTCATTCCAGCCTGACGTGGACCCCCGTTGTATCCTGCAGAACGCCATGGGAGATCAATTTGTTCACCTGGAAGAGAACGAGGTGTATTATTATGAAAGTTTTTATAACAATGGTTCGCCCAGGCAAGTTCTCACTCAAAGTAATGTCGGATGTCACAGAATCTGATCACTGGTATACAGTTACCGCACAATTAATCCAATGAGATTCAGAATCGGCGATATAGTTGAGGCGCAGATCTCATTCATTGCGATACCTCTCAAGAACCGACAATACAAGATGCTTGTCGTTCTCAGAGCCATCACATTGATCGACAGCAAACCGTTGACGGTGGGAAATTTTTTATCAGACATCGTGAATGTGGTTGAGAAAGTAAAACACAGGATGCGGCGATTGCACGAATGCAGAGCAGAAGGCAGACGATACAAGCGATCAGTATAAAACGAAAAGTGGGGTACGAAGACGACGAAGACGAGGAAACAGTTCGCAAGGTGGCATGTATGCACCTGTCACCGTAGGTTATAGCAACACGAGACAAAGTATACAAACACATGTGCTTCAAAATATAGTTTTTTTACTGGGCATCAGTTGAACGACATCACGTGATAGACTGTTTTTGCAAGTGATCACGTGATCGAACATTTGACCCATCATGTGCCTTAATTCTTTGGCAATTCAACACGTAATCGAAACCTAGTTCGCCGATCAAAAATTATATCAGACAGGTACCGAACAACAATTACATCAGGCAGGTACGGCCGGTAAAAACCGGTGTCATTATTTGTAATAACAAGCGGAATAATCTCACGCTATTGCACAATAAGCAAAATTGGCCACACAAAAAAATTGATTATTATTCACAACGAACCGTGCAATTTTGCGACCAACAAGAGCGGGCATGACATTAATTTAAGATAACAAACAACGATCGAATGGAGGTAGGTATTCAACATAGTCGGCCCTATCCATGATGTGTCCTCTCAGTATTCCGTCAATGATGAAGCGCTCAGACTTGAGGACTTCGAAGCCTTCTATGACCCTGTTAGGAAAAGGTTCTCAGTGCGAAAGACCAGAGATGTGGGACAAAAAGAAATAAACAAACCTCAACGCATCATCGATGCTGACCGCGCTGGGTGGCGTAAAATCATCAACCCTACAGGACCAGAAAGACTTGTACAACGGAACAGATACATTGAAAACACAGTGCTCACTGGATACTGAAATCGAAACCGCCTGCCTCCGACATGACCCGGTCGCCCCGGTACAACTTTATGGCTCTTGTGGACCTGACCGTGTCCAACAATCGCGCAAAGGGATGGATAGGCCCTCCACCTAACAAGCGCTCGATTAGCCAAGGCTGGCTGGATATGGTGTACATGTGGGCGTCGGCTTGCCCATAGCCAAGAGACAAGGCCTGAAAGCAGAAATAACAAATGATATTTCACTTTAATTGTGCACAGTTTATATGAACGACTCACGTAGTGTGAAGACACTAAGACGTTTTCGTCAAACACGTAACGGATGGTGGCCTCGATGATATACGTGTAGTCGGTGAGGTGAAATTCTTGGATCAGATGGGACTCCACTTGACGGTCGTGGTAGAGCATGTGTTGTAAATGATGCACAGCTTCGCGCGACTGGTCTCTCGAGTGGAGGACATACCGGAAGGCGGAAAACTGTCCGCGATAGACGAAAGGCTGCGGAGGGTAGTAGCTCTTAACATAATTTTTGACAGAGGATGCGAGCCCCGTTATGCAAGACATCGGAGATGTGAACGGGCCTTTATGGTAAGGAAGAAAAATATGAGAAAAGCGGCTTTTATGCATTGAGTTTCCAACTCCGTTTACCGACAATTTAGACATCACACATCGGCCAACGGAGATCAGGTTATCGTGACGGGAAAACCCATTATTACATTCGCTCGACCCTGAGTTCCGGCATGCCAATCAATTTATACTGTTTCCTCTGCTTATATCTTCGCCGAATGGAAAGAATGAATAATAACCAGTGCTTTGATATAACAAGATAGTCTTACTCGACGAATAGAATATATATAAAATCACTACCATGAAACTGCAGGACATTGTTATCCGAATTAATTACTACGCCACAAATTATTTTTTGAATAACGGAGTATGAAATATATTAGCGTTGACATTTGATGCCCGTCTCTTTGTTCTCACGCAGATGTCATTTTATTCTGCATCGGCATCGGGAGTGGAGGTGGCATTTCCCGTTTGTGGGGATGTACAATATACCCCCACTCACCATATGTCCCCACCCCGTAGTACTCTCATACCTGCTCCTGCTCGGCACAAACATCAGAACATGGAAAATATCCATTATGAAACCTAAGACTCTCAAACGTGTATGTCACCAGCTTGAGACAATTGAGCCACCGGAACTTTTATTCATGACCAATTACGAGTTCTTAAGTTTACTTAAGACTCGTTCTTTATCATTTCAGAAATTATGGCCAAATTTCATTCATTCATTCATTGATTGATTCATCACTTGGACCGCGGTAATATATTGCCAAATATAGTAAATTAACAACATTGCAGTCAAATTTTGTTGAATTGAAGCAAATTGAAATAGAAGTAGAATGGGATATGTTTGACTGATTCTTTAACAGCTGTTGCAATCTGTTTGGACATGTTTGCATGCATATATTTAGCAAGTTTACTAGTTCTGAAGCAGTAAAATTAATTTAAATGGAATAAAATGAATAAAAAAATCCAGACAATGCTAAATTTGAAATAAAGCAGAGAGGTATCTATTTGTCCAACTATTTGGCTACTGTTGCAATGTATTTTGACATGTTTGTATACCTATATATGGCAACTTTCTTAGTTTTGAATGAATAAAATTGATTTAAATGCAATAAAATATAAAAAAAATTTAAACAATCTTATATATAAATTGCAAATGTATTTGTTTATATTTGGCTAGCTGTAATTAGCAATTTTATCAAATTAAATAATGAAAATTACTAATAGATCTAAATATATATTGCTATTAGTAAATAAATTTAATTTACAATAATTTCAGATTAAAATATATAACTATTATAACTATATTTGCTTTTATTTGTACATATGTTTACAACCAAATATTGTAAATTAAAAAATATATATTATTATAACATATATCAAATAAATAGTAGGACTGTTTTTACAAATTATACATTTTCATTTATGTTATTTACATGTGTTATTCTCAACAATAAACAATATTCTGATAATAAATTTTACATATTTATAATGCCAAGCAGATGGTGCATCCAGCCATATAATTTTTTTTCAAATTTGTTTTACAAACTCTCATTACTGTGTTATTTACATGTGTTATTCTCAATAACCAGATAAGTTCTGATGACAAATGTTGCATATTTAGAATACCAAGAGAATTCTGATCTCAACCATATACTTTTTCCCCAAAAAGGAAATCATGTGATTTGCTTACATAATGACACTAATAACACATATTTTGTCATTATTTAACAATTTCCAATTTGGTAAAAAAAAGTCCCACAGGTCATGTGATTTGTGACCATATCACTCAGATTTTGATAGGTCACATCACAAACCTCTCTTGACCTTGAACCACCACCATCTCTGCTTGACATGCACTTTCTGGCTCAACCACTTGCTCAAATCACTTGGTTTTTTTTGCTATGGCTTCTGGGGCTTCCTGGGCATCTTTGGGGACTGTTCTCACACTATCCCCATTTGGGCATTGCTATGTCTTCTGCTAGACCCTGCTTTGTAAAATCTTTTGCATTACAAAGTGAGTTGTTATTGTTATTTTTTTGTTTTTGTTTTTACCTTTATTATTTGTTTCTATTTGTTTCAACTGCTTTCATTCTACCATTGTCTTCTTTTCTTTTTATTTTTCCATATTTACTTTATGTTATCTTTCTTTGTGGTTTTATGATTTTCTGGCTAATTTTATATATAATTGCAATTTATATTTTTGGATTTTTGGTACTTATATGAATGCATTTTTAGATCAATCTCAGATTGCATTCAGTCTATCATCAGTTCCTACAGGATTTACAGGTAAGAGTTTTATCACTTTATATTCTGAATTTATTAAATTTATTTTTGCAGATATTGGAGAATTTTCTCTTATAAATTCTATATGTGAGTGGTTAAATATTATGCTAAAACCACATTTATTAATCTTTTGCAGTCCTAGATGATATTTCTGACTTGGGTGGAATTTCTGAAATTTCATCCAAGTCAGATTTTAATTGGAGTTTATCTCTGAATTTGGGCCCTTGGTGCCATTATGCAGAGTTTATCTCTGAGTTTCAGTTTGAGCCCATGGGCATTTATCCAGAGTTTATCTCTGAGAAACCAGAATCAGTTTATGCAGAGTTTATCTCTGAGTTTCAGTTTAAGCCCATGGGCATTTATCCAGAGTTTATCTCTGAGAAACCAGAATCAGTTTA
>Ga0105340_1000642_pt1 | contig 16631 bp, 17 predicted proteins | sample EasRivMeERMLT700_FD_89676 | JGI IMG/M metagenome (GOLD analysis project Ga0105340, IMG submission 89676) | Soil microbial communities from meander-bound floodplain in the East River, Colorado, USA - East River MetaG ERMLT700 | ecosystem: Environmental > Terrestrial > Soil > Floodplain | place...
AAGTTGCTGGACGAATCGCGCGACGTGCTCGGCCTGTGCCTTGCGTTTGGCGCGCACGAAATCGCCTTCAGTCGCATCGTCAATGCCGATCATGGAGCGCACGTGATTGATGATGACTGTGAACTCAAAGTTGTTTGTCGTGAACGGATCAGCCACGCGCGCCCGCAACATCAACGGCGGACGATCGTGCAGGCGTGGGTTTCCTCCTCCAAACGCGAAGCGATTCGTTTTGCCTTCCTGCCGCAGTTCAATGATGGAGACCTTTACGGTGTTCACCAGGAAGCCGACGTCAATGCCGCCAAAATCGTTTCCCTCAATGAGGTGCGCCGAATAATTCGAAGAAGCCACTGCCGCGAGATCAGTCAGCACCGACAGATTTTCAATCTCTGCGAGCCCCAAAATATCGGGCGTCCCCATTTCATCGCGAATCAACAGCGCGGCTTTTTGCAGGCGATTGCTATAGGCATTCGAAGTCAACACTACGTCAGCCACGTTTGTGTCGTCGCGATCGTCGTAAAAACGTTCAAGGTTTATCGCGCCAATCGTCACCTCATCGGACGCCGGTAATGGAAGCAATGGCTGCGGATCGAGGGGCACAATAGTCACGGCGCCCGGGTCTCGGAGCAGTGTGTAACGGCGCGCCTCATAAAACAGCACGCCTGTGAAATTGGAAATGACAGTATGCGTGTTTACGTTGAGCACGCTCGCGCCCAGCTGGCCGTTGCCGTCAACGCGCAGCAATTCGGGATTTTCGTCGAATCGCGGAACACAGCACGGCGCCTGAGCCGGAAGGGTTTCCAAAATGCCTATCCCTGGTTCGCGAAACGGTCGCGGCGCGCCGCTGGGCGTGCCGTAAAAAACTCCCGTTGATGTCGCCGTTGCGCTTGGCTCATCCAGGAATCCTTCCGTCGGCGCCGTCACCGTGAACCGTTCCACTCGAACGCGCATCCCTTCGAACCGTTCGAGCAAATGCAAGCCGCCGTTCGCTGGCGTGTCATCAACCGTGATGGTTGCTGCGGCGGGCAGGGCATTGCTGAACGAAACGACCACGGTATTTGCCGCGTTGATTTGCGTCCGCGTTGGGCTGGTGGGATCGCTCGCCGGCTTGAACTCAATCACCGTTCCCGATACGACTACGCCGTTCCCGACGCTCACATTCGGCCCTCCGCCGGTGAGCACGAACAGACCTTCCGAAGTCAGCGGATCTCCATCCTCGGCCTCGCTGGGCGTTTGAAAGAAGAATCCGTTATTGCGCAGCGCGGTCACGATGTTCGTCGTGGTAGTGATGAACTGATCGACGAGCGGCGACGAAATATTGGTTCCCTGGATTTCTGAAATTGAGTGGGCGTCCGGCGGGGTGTCGCAGCGGTGCGTGGGCGAAGCGCCGTTTCTGGGGAGCACGGCCGCCTCGGAAAAATCCGTTCCATTGTTTTCGGTTTCCATGCACCCGTTGAAATTGCGGCGAATCGATGTTGTGCTGCTGTGGCCCTCAGCCGGACCGTTTTCGGCACAGTTCGCCGAGCCGTAGCCCACAAAATCCGCAACGTTGGTCGCGGCGATGGCGCAACTGACCGCGAGCGAAACGGAGTTCGACAGCAACGCGATCTTGCCGGCGCTGACACTAATCGGGATTGAACCGGTTGCGTCAGCCACAGGGAGTGCCGCGCCGCCGCCGGTGCCCGCCGCTTCCTGGATCAGATAATAACTCCCGGGCACAATCGTTCCGGACAAGGGCGTTACCTGCCATGTGCTGCCGCTGGCGGAGGCATATTGCACCGACCAACCGCTTACGTTGACCGGGTTCGTGCCGCGATTGAAGAGTTCGATGAAATCGTTCCGGTAAGTGGCCCCTGAGTTGCCGCCGCCTCCATACACCTGGCTGATGACAATGCTTCCCTCTGCCGGCACACCCGCATACAACGCGAGCGCGACGACAATTCGCAGCCAGGGGGCCATGCAGGATGATAGCCTGACCCCGCGGGGTGCCTTCAAGCCTTTGCCGTAAATTCCATCTTGAACTGGGGGCTAATGCCCCATATTGTGATTTTTAATACCAATCCAGCATTCACTCAGATCGAAAGGATCATCATGATGGCGGGAACGATCGACGAAATCCTTCATCAGAAGCGAGGCGAACTCTACACGATTTCCCCGGACGCGACTGTGTTCGATGCAATCGAACTCATGGCGGACAAAAACATCGGCGCGTTGATCGTGATGTCCGACAATCGTCTGGTCGGCGTCGTTTCCGAGCGCGACTACACTCGTAAAGTTGCCCTCAAGGGAAAGTCGTCGCGCGACACGCGTGTGCGGGAAATCGTCAGCACGCCGGTCATCTCCGCTTCGCCCACACACACCATTGAGCAGTGCATGCGTCTTATGACGGAGAATCGCGTGCGCCACTTGCCAGTGCTCGAGCGGGATGAAGTGGTGGGCATTGTTTCGATCGGCGACCTGGTGAACTGGATCATCTCCGCGCAATCTGTGACCATCACTCAGCTCGAGAGCTACATCAGTGGCCAGTATCCCGGCTGACAGGCCGGGTCGCGTTGGCCTAAGCGACGTTCCATTCCAGTCCTCCGGGCAATTTTGCTGCCGCAAAATCCAGAGAGAGCACGCGGCGATGCGACGGCGCTTTCGCCGGGGACGATCTGTGCAGCAGCAATGGCCGCATCACAGTCGCGCTTCCAGCCGCGGCGACACACCTTACCGCCGGATGCTGACTCCAGCTGCCAATCTCGTCATCGGACAACCGGCCATGGAGGTGCGAGGCGGGCAGGACTTGCAGCGGCCCGTTCTCATCAGCGCAGTCGTCAATGTGGAGCCTGACCGTTACCATCTGTTGGAGCACGTCGACGGGCGGTTGAACATGTGTGATGCCTTCCTTTGCTGACCAACCAGTAAACCCGGGTATATCCAATCTCCGCCGAACCGCGATGGTCACATCCTGGTGCCAGCCGACGGCCCAGTTTGCGCCCGGTTTCTTATCGAACAGGATCGTCCACGTGAGAAGCGGTTCACCAGCGAGAAGTTCTCCCGCAATATCGAATACGCCATGCGACCGGAGCAAGTCGCGGACTCGCGGCGCAGCCGTGAGCACATTCCTTACGTTCGCGCGATCGCGTCGGAGCGCGTCGAGCATGGTGCGGATTTGCTCGACTGCGTCTGTCACGAGAACATTCTCGACGATCAAAAAGCCGTCGCCAGCGAATTGCTGATGTTGTTGGGCAGTGAAAGGCACCACGGAAGATGAGCAACGAAGCTGCGGTGACGCAAGCGAACGAGGCCAACAATGCGCACGGATCAAGAAACTTCGCGAAGGCAGACTCGGGCCTTAGCGCCGCGAGGCACAAGAGGGTTAGGATGATTGACGGCGAGAAGAAGCGCCGGTTTCCAAACAGGGGTGAAGACCCCATCCTGTTTTGGTCACAGAAGGGCGGAAATCACTAGCCTTCGTACAGCGCATGCTTTCTCATGGGCTGGCCCGATGCAGTTGGTCTGGCGTTGATCCCTTCTGCGGCGGCGACTTGTTATAAAACCCACGCTTCACTTAAGGATCGTCGGTGCAGGTGCCGTTGTTCGGCGGTGGCGAATTACGGCAAAAGTCTCCGTCATCGATACGTGGTGCGGAGTTGCATGAGTCCCTCTGGTCAAAACGAACTACGCGGTCTTGTGCGCGCGGGACAAGTTTGCGCAGCGATTACGCTCGTGTTGGGCGGGGCGGGTGTCGCGGGGTGGATTTTCGATCAGCCGATCTTACGGACTCTGTGGAAAAGCGGACCGGAGATGAAGTTCAACACCGCGGTTGCGCTGGCGCTGACGGGCAGCGGTCTGCTCCTCGCGGCGAGGCGGGCAGCCTGGGCCAGAAGCCTCGCTTGCGTCGCCGCTGTTTTGTTGCTTCTCATTTCTGTCCCGACCCTTCTGCAATATGTGCTGTCCGTGAACCTCGGCATAGACGAGTTGATCTTTCGCGACACAAACTTTGTGGCCACTACTCATCCCGGGCGAATGGCCTGGTACACGGCTTCGTCCATGACGCTGCTGGGGGCGGGCATACTGCTGCTGCATCGGAAGAGGGCAAGTGCGGTCCCTTTGACACAGTGGTTGGCTCTGGCGGCTGGGTTTTTTCCGATCCAGGCGCTGATCGGTTATTTCTACGCGACCATGGCGGTGCTTGGGATGACTGTGCAAAGTGGGTACATGGCGGTGCCAACGGCCGTGGCGCTGCTCTGCGCGGTAGCGGCGCTTTTATTGCATGCCCCCGGACGCGGCATTATGGCAACGCTTACAAGCGCCACGGCCGCAAGCGTTGCGTCACGGGCATTGCTGATTGCCCTGATCATCGTCCCGCTCGCCATGGGCTGGGTGGTGCTGCACCTGGTACGCGGGGGAGAACACACGATTGAGTACGGGGTCGCCACCGTTGCTCTAATAACGGTCGTCCTGCTGGTTACGCTGACGTGGTTAAATGCGTTTCGGCTCAATCGAGCGGAGGAAGCGCTGCGGGAGAGAGAGGAACAACTGCGCTTTGTCACCGATCACGTGCCGGTCTTTATTGTGCATTGCGATCAAGAAGCGCGATTCAAATTCGTTAACGCTGCCTACGCAGGCCGGTTTGGGGCCCGTCCCGAGAGCATCGTAGGAAAGAGGATCAGGGAGGTCGTGGGAACACAGGCATACGAGTCGTTCCGGCATCACGTCGAAAAGGCGCTTGGCGGGTCGCGCGTGGAATTTGAAGAGAAGATACCGTACGAACAACTCGGCGAGCGCTGGATGCATTGTGTTTACGTGCCGGAGAAAGCGCCCGACGACGAGGTGATCGGCTTTGTCGCGGTTATCCATGACGTTACAACGCGCCGCGCGGCGGAGGAGGCGCTGCGGGAAAGCGAAGAGCACTTTCGTTCCCTGGCTGAAGGCATGCCGCACATGGTGTGGGAGTGCGATCGTCTTGGGGCGTGGCATTATCGCAACGTTGCCTGGACGGAATATAGTGGAGCCGCTACCGAATCCGTCCCGGCGTCCTCATGGCTAAACTACTATCACCCCGACGATCGCGAACGACTGACGCGGACATGGAACGAAACGCTTAGGTCCCAGGGATCGATTCGTTTCGACGTGGAGGCGCGGATGAGGCGCCACGACGGCGTTTATCGCTGGTTCCGTGTTACAGCCGCCCCGGTCCGGAACACTTCCGGCGAGATAATCAAGTGGGCAGGGACCTGCACCGACATTGACGAACAAAAGCACGCTCAGGAGGTGCTGGAGCACACCGTGAAGGAGCGCACAGCGCGGCTCCGGGAAACGGTGCACGAGTTGGAGGCATTTTCCTACTCTATTGCTCACGATATGCGGGCGCCCCTGCGCGCGATGCAGGGCTTCGCTGCGATTCTCGAACAGGAGTATACCTCTCAACTTGACGCGACCGCGCGCTCGTATCTGCAACGTCTCGTGACGGCGTCCGGACGGATGGACCGTCTGATCGTGGACATTCTGAACTACAGCAAGGTGGTTCGTGGTGAACTCGACCTCAGCCCTGTCGACATGCAAAAGCTTATTGGGACGATTGTCGAATCGTATCCCAATCTTGATGCGAGCCGAGCCGATATCCAGGTCGAGGGGACCCTGCCGATGGTGCTCGCAAACGAAGCCGCGCTGACGCAGGTGATTTCCAACCTCCTTGGCAATGCCGTAAAATTTGTGGCTCCCGATGTTCGTCCGCGCGTCCGCGTCTATGCTGAGGGAACGCACGGAGGCGGCGAGGCCGGCGGCCTGGTGACCATTTGTTTTGAGGACAATGGCATTGGCATGCCGCGGGAGTCGCAAAAGCGATTGTTCAACATTTTTACGCGCTTGAACCGTCCGGGCCTCTACGAAGGTTCCGGGATTGGGCTGGCGATTGTCAGAAAGGCGGTGGAGCGAATGGGGGGGAGAGTGGGGGTCGAATCCGAGCCCGGCCAAGGGAGCTGCTTCCGCGTGGAACTTCAGCGCGCCGACGCGATATGAGGGAGTTTTTAACGCTACTCATCGAGGATGACGAGAACGACATATTCTTTCTTGATCATGCGATGAAAAAGGCGGGCTGGCCCGGCGTGGTGAAAGTAGTGCGCGACGGGGCCGAAGGCATTGCCTATCTTACCGGCGCGGGTGCATTCGCCGACCGCGCGCAGCATCCTTTGCCGTGCCTGGTAATCCTTGATTTAAACCTGCCGGTGAAGACGGGGCTGGAGGTGCTGCAACTGTTTCGCAACACTGACCCGGACAACGCGGTGCCGGTCATCGTACTCACATCATCGACTTCCGACATCGATATGCGGGAAGCTTATCGTTTTGGGGCGAACTGCTACATGACCAAACCCTCACATCCTGACGCGCTGCTGGAGGTTGTTCAGGTATTGAAAGCGCATTGGATCCGCTACAACCAGACGCCAGCGAGTTGGGCGTAAGAGGATTCAGGAAGAAATGAAAAAAGGCGGCGCCGTTGCCGGCGCCGCCCTTGTATTCCTACGGTTTGATTAATAACGGCGATTGCGACCGCCGCCGCTGTATTCGCGGCGAGGTCCACGGCTGCCACCACCGCCGCCCGAGCGTTCTTCGCGAGGGCGGGCGATATTCACCGTAATGGTGCGGCCATCCAGCTCGGCGCCATTGAGCGCTTCGACGGCTTTGTTTGCCTCTTCGTCGCTGCTCATGGTCACGAAACCGAACCCGCGCGCACGGCCGGTTTCGCGGTCCGTGATGAGGTTTGCTTCGGTGACAGTGCCGTGAGCTGAAAACGTATCCTGCAAATCGTTCTCGGTGGTGTTGAAGGAAAGATTTCCTACGTACAGTTTGTTATTCATATTCAATAATGATTGCTGCTTTCGAACCGACTCCTTGATTATCCAAAATGTTCCCGACCACCGGGTTTCAAATCATCACTGAACTGCGTTCACCTGAAGATCCACCATGCCTTGGAAGGACTAGTTATCCAACAGACGTGCGGACAGTCGTCTGCTTTGGCCGGCGGCGCAACTTTTATTTGCAAATACTTTTGCAGTCGCAAACGGCTTCGGGGACAGGCGAATGGACTTCCCGTTCAAGCTCACACCCCCCTGTTAAACCCCTGTGTGTGCGCGGGTTATTCATACCTTGGATGCATCCCCTGCATAGGGGAAGTTACTGCGAATGAGACGCCTGGTTAGCAAATCGAGAGTGATAGGCCATTTTCAGGGGTTCGAAACCGATCAACTGTTGGCGCTGCAGAATGGGGACATGTGGAAGCAGGACGCAGTGAAGACACGTTACGCGTATCGTTACCGGCCGCGCGCGTCCATCTGGCAGGATGCAGGACGTTACTACCTGGATATCGAAGGGATGCACGAGTTAATCCAGGTCCATCGTGTCGCTGCGCGTGCCGTTGGTTGAAGCGCGCCCCCCCGCCCCCCAAAGTGACTCGCGGTGGTCGCTTCATCCAATTTCGTGAGACCCGTATTCTTCCCGGCCTTCGCGCCGAGTGGAAGCTCCATCAATGTTGTGGAGCGGTCGGGGCGGCCGGTTGGCCATTACCGGAAGCTTTAGCCTTCGCGCGCTGGCTGCGCGGCAATGGACTGATGATCATATTTACATCGCGGTCGCCCATCAGTTTTGGGGGGGCGTCAACGTGACCGTGGCCAGCGACGGCCTGGGCGAAGCGGTTCATGACGGCAAAGCCGAATTCCTTGTGTGCCTTTTGCCGCCCTTTGAAGCGCAGCTTCACGCGCACTTTCATGTCGGCGTCGAGGAACTCGATGGCGTGATTGGCCTTGGTGGTGAAATCGTGCTCTCCAATGACAGGGGTGAGCTGGATTTCTTTCATCATGCTGCCCGGACTCCGACTTTCGGAGTCCTTGCTCCGCTTGGCCTCTTCGTAAAGCAGTTTGCCGTATTCAGCTATGCGGCACACGGGCGGGGTCGCAAGGGGAACCGTTTCGATCAAATCCAACCCCTTGCTCTGCGCCAACCGCAGCGCATCGCCCAGCGGCATGACACCGAGCTGATTTTTGGCCTCGTCAATGACACGCACCTCGCGCGCGCGGATTTTTCCGTTGCGCCGATGTTTGGGTTCGCGGGGCTGGAAAGAACGGAAGGGACGACTCAATGGACCCTCCGCGGTGCGACAGGTTGTTCCCGCCGAGTGGGCGTTGATTTGAATGATGACAGACGGTTTATAAGCATTTCCTTTTTGTTGGAGTAGAGTTAGTCGTTGGTTGGATGGACGTTCAGTTTAAAAAAACCTAAGGTTTCATTGAGCTATGACTGCCTTCGCGCGTCCGAGCGAAAGAACACGGTCGACAAAAGGGGGATTAGCAGGCAGCCCAGGGCGGCGGCGAATCCCCACCACTGGCCTGTGATTGCCGCCGCTGCCAGCCCGATCACCACCGGCGCGCCAAACCATCGCGCGCCAGAGGAGGGCGGGGGCAGGAGCGCAGCGCTTCCCCAGGCAACGGAAACAGCCACCAGGAGGCAGCCAATCACACTGGCCTTGGAAAGTATCGGCGCCCACAAACCGAAGCCGGTCAACACGGCCGCGACGGCCGAGCCCAGCACGGCGGCTGCCACACTGCAGACGCGCCCAAGATTGCGGGCGGTGCGGATCGAGGCGAGCACAGCAAGTCGTCTCTCCCCGGTTCGTTTCTCGTTATGAGCCGTGGCTGAGCGCCGGGTACTGGCGTAGAGATCAGGATTCACAGGTTGTCCCCTGGAAGGGAACCCAAGCGAGGCGGTTTGTCAGATTCACGTTGCTTCACGGAGAATCGAACGTTGCGAATGATTACCGCCAGAAGGTTTGGAAGGCGATTCTCCGTGTGGCCTTGGAAAACTTTTGCCGGCAAACCCACAGTACATCCGCTATGCCCCTGCCGCAACTCAAAATCGCCCGGAATAACATGTAGGGCGGCGCCGGCAATTCAAAGCTTACGCGGGCGTACCGCGGCGCGCGTGCGTGTTTCGCGGATAAATGTAACGCGTGACATCACGCGTGATGATGGCCAGGACATCCTCGCCGTTCCTTTGCAAACCGCGGAAGCTTAACTCCAGCGCCAGCGGATTGTCGCGCCCCTCGGTGAGCGTGATTTGTTTGGCGGCACTCTCATGCAGCGCTTCGCACCCGCTTACCGCCTTCAATTCGGCCGCCCACGCCTCCTGGGGCAGGAACTCCGAAACTGGAGTCCCGGAAAGTCGAAAACTTTTTCCGAAGGTGTGCTCGGCCGTGCGGTTTGCCCACACGATCGCACCCGTCTTATCGACTAGCATCACCGCATCGCGGCTGTTTTCGGCGATGGCGCGATAAAGGTGCTCGTCCTGGCGCAAGAGGTTGCGCTCGCGCCGGAGGGCGGAGACCAGAGAACCAGACATCAACGCGACAAGAATAAACGCGGCCAGGCGTTGAATGCGCTCGGGCTGTTCGCCCATATAACGTGCCACTTCCGGCGGGAAGATGCCGCGCATCAGCACTAGCGAGATCACAATGGTCACGAAGGCAGGACCGATGCCGCCGTAAATGGCGCTAAGAATCACCGCGCCGAGGAACAGGAAAAACGGTGTCTCGAGCATTACCGCGCGGTTGATGGTGAGAAATCCGGCGACGAGCGCCAGCCCAATGGCTGCGCCGTACCGGAGCAACCGCGAGTCATGCATGCAGTACAACTTCCCCCTCCAACCCATGACACCTTTCCTGGATTGCCGGTGGGGACTCATGCTTCCGGAGCAACCACAAATGCGCCAATGCGCCGGTGGCCTTCCGCCACTTCTTCGCCGCTCATGGCGATGTTCACCCGTTCGCGGGACGCATCGGCATTGGGATATCCCTGCGCATTGGCCAATTGAAACCACTTAAATGCTTCGATGCGCGCTTCCCGGGCCTCGAGTCCCGCGAGCGCCAGGCTGTCGCGATGCCAACGGTTCCCGAGGTGAAACTGCGCGGTGGAATGACCCTGGGCCGCGGCGCGCCCAAACCAGTGCCGCGCCTGACCGTCATCGCGCCCGACGCCGTCGCCGGTGCTGTACATCAACCCCAAATTGCTTTGGGCCATGGGGTGGCCCCTTTCCGCGGCTTTGCGGTACGAAATCGCAGCCTCGCTTTGGAGGTCGTTATTGGAGAGAATGGCCCCCAGGTTGTTTTGCGCGTCGAGTCCGGCTTCGTCGGCCGCTTGTTGAAGGTCCGGCGGAGTCGAATGATCAGGAGAACGGAACAATCTGGAGAACCATGGCTTTCCGAGCATTTAGCACGTTAGATCATTTGCGCGCGAACAACAAGTAGAGTTCCAAACTTTCGTTCGTCGCAGAAGCAGGGGCGCCTGGTGGCTCACGCGTATTCCAGAGTGAGCTTATAGCGAAGGACTCGGCCGCACCGCACTTTCTCGATGCTCACCTTGTTTCTCCAGCCCTGGCAACGCAACTCGCCGGTGGCGGTGCCGCGCCGGGAGGCCGCTGCTTCCGCCAGATCGTGCGTTAAGTCGAAATCGCCGCGGACGCAATCCATGTTTCCGCAGTGAACGCGCACGATCGACGAGGTGTTCTTGAGGTTGAGGGTCTGTTTCATTTGGCTCATGCGCGTCAGGCCGTCCAGATCGAACTGGCTGAGTTCCATGCTCAACAACCTCAACTGCGGGAACTCGTCGGCGAGCAGGGGTGCGGCGGTCACTCGCTCGCTCTCCCGGGCGCGATGTTCGGAACGCTCGTCTGTTTTTCGTTTACGCTGAAACATAGATCACTTGATCGATCATGGATCGATGTCAGGCCAGTTGGGAGTCGATGACCAGCGTTTCGCCCTTGCCGGGCAACTTTCCGCCGCGCTTCAGCAGTTCCACGCGAATGGCGCTGTACATCTCGCCGTCGGTCAGCATGCGCGCGGCCTTGACCACGTAAGTGCATTTGTGAATTTCATCGACGACAGTGTTTTCAACGGTGCTTTTCATTCCCCCATACTATCCGGCCCGCTCGGCGGCATAGCGAGGATAATCGGGCATTATTTCGGCGCTTCCGAGTGGGAGCGAAACGTTACTTCGGAGATGTGCCGTTGCTAAGCCGGCCCTCTCGCAGGCGCTCGGTTGACGGTGCACGATTGAAAGTGGTCCAGTATTGATGGAGGGAATTCAGCATGAGGCGAAACTCGCCAAAGTTGAGTGGCTTGCTGAGAAAAGAATTGGCGCCGAGTTGGTAAGCGCGGTTGATATCCTCCATGCGCTCGGAGGTCGTAAGCACGATCACCAGCATCCGGCGAAGGCCGGGCTGGCGGCGAATCCATTCCAGAACTTCAAATCCATTTTTGCGAGGCATTTTGAGGTCGAGGAGCAGGAGAGTTGGGAGCGGATACTCCGCCCGGTTGGCAAATTTGCCGGCGCCGCTGAGGTAAGCAACGACTTCGTCGCCATGGCGGACCAGCTGCAGCGCGCTTTGATAGCCGACGTCCTTGAAGGCGCGACAGAACATGAGGACGTCATCCTCACTGTCGTCGGCGAGAAGAATTATTGGCTCGTCGCCTTCGGGCATGCATGGAGTATGGGAAGCAGAGAGAGGTCGAGCCAAGATAAAAAGGAAGAAATCGCCTTTTTGACGATGAGAGAGTGCGGCGGAGGAGCGCGCGGCAATACACTCGCGCGGTGACGCCACGCATTTTGTTGCAGGTCGATGACAGCGAAGATGAGTTTTTTTTGTTTCGGCGATCATTTGAGAAAAGCGGACTGGAAGGATGGCAACTGCAAGGCGCGAATGGCGGAGAATAGGCGCTGGAATATTTGCGAGCTGCGCAGTCAGACAGAGCAGCGAAGCCCGATTTGGTGCTGGTGGACTTAAGAATGCCAATTGTGAACCGGTTCGCGGTGCTGGAGTGAAACATGCCTGAGTTGCGGGCGGCGGTGTACAGCTCATCGGAATTGAAAGAGGATCGAGAGAAGGCAAACGCACTGGGCGCGGTGGCGTATCTGCCAAAGAGTGAGGCGGTGTCGGTAACCGCGTTTGTGCGGAACTGGGAGGCCGATGGCAGTGGGGCGCACCGGTGTTGCGAGTCCCTGACGTGTCCGTCCGCGGGTACAACAAACTGGGGTATGCACCCCAGTTTACCCTTTCACCCAATAGTGGTTTTGTTGTTGGAAGCGATTCCTAATGCTCTGGCACTCAGGACCTTTCGTGGTCGGATTAGGTTCCAATCGTAACTATGGCGTCTCCAGAAGGACCTTCGGGTTCAGAGTTCATGGACGATTTTTACGCCGAATGTGACGAACATCTCGGCGACGTAAGGTCGGGTCTGCTCACATTGGAGTCGGCCATCGGCAAACAAGCTCCCGATCCTTCGATCCTTCAACGAATCTTTCGCAATTTTCATTCGCTCAAAGGAATCTTCGGGATGGCGGGTTTGCAGTTGGCCGAAACACTGGCGCATCGGACCGAAGATTATGTCCGTGCACTGACGCGGAACGAAGTGCCGCTGAGCGACGAGGGGTTCGGCGCGCTGACGGCGGCGACGGAACGGCTGGAGCAGATCGTGGTTGCGCATCGCGAGAAAAAACCTGCGCCGGACATTGCCGGTTTACTGGACCGTTTTGGGGCGCTGCTGGAGAAGTCTCAGGACGCGACGCCGGCGGTGGCCCGGTCATCAGCCGGGCTGGAGCAGCGCGTGGCGGAAGCGCGGGCGCGCGGCTTGCGGGTGTGGCAATGCCTTTTCGAACCATCGGCGGTTCTCGCGGAGAAGAGCTTGACGGTGAACTCGGCGCGCGCACGCGCGCAAGAATTGGGAGAGATCCTGCACAGCGCCCCAAAGATCGAAGCGGGCGGGAAGATTTCATTCGAGTTTGTTGTCGCCAGTCCTTCGGCGGAGGTGGACCAGGCGCTTTGGGAAGGCGAAGGCATACAGATTCATGAGTACGTGTCCCCTGCGGCCGCGCCAGCGAGCGCCGCATCGAGCGAAAGTGCTCCTCCGGTGGCATTTGTCGCTCCTTCGCATGTGGTCCGCGTGGACCTGACACGCCTCGATGAGTTGATGCGAATCATGGGGGACATGGTCGTGCACCGGGCGCGGCTGGAAGAGGTGAGCAACCGCGTCGCGGCATTGCTTCCGACCAACGAAGCGCGGGCGCTGCAGGAAGTGAACATCGCCTTCGGGCGCGAGTTGCGGAACCTGCGGGACGGACTGATGCGGGTGCGGCTGGTGCCGGTGGGGGAGATTTTTCAACGGCTTCCGTTTGTGGTGCGGGACCTTGCGCATGAGACGGGCAAGCGGATTCGTCTTTCGGCGACCGGCCAGGAAACGGAGATAGATAAGTACCTTGTGGAACGGCTGAAAGATCCGCTGCTTCACCTGGTGCGAAATTCCGTCGCGCACGGCATCGAGACGAGCGAGGAACGAGTGGCAGCCGGCAAGCCCCCGGAAGCAACCATCAGCATGCGGGCGACGACGGTGGGTGAAACGGTGCTGATTGAGATCAGCGATGACGGGCGTGGCGTGGATACCGAACGAGTGATCGCGAGGGCGCGCGCAGCGGGAATGGCGGTGACCGACCGGCCGGACTCAGATGACTTGCTCGAACTGATTTCGCAGCCCGGCTTTTCCACCCGCGATGCGGCTGATCGGGGAGCGGGACGCGGCGTGGGAATGGGGGCGGTCCAGGACGCGGTGCGTGACATGGGCGGAGAGTTAACGATGCGCACCGAGCGTGGCCAGGGGACAACGTTTACGCTGCGTCTGCCGCTGACGCTGGCCATCGCGGATGCGCTGATCATCGCGGCGGGCGGTCAGCGGTTTGCGATGCCGCAGTCGGTGGTGCAGGAAATCACGACGGCGGCCGCGGACGCGGTGAAGAGCCTCGAGCAGAACGAAATTATTGCGTATCGCAATGGCATACTGCCGTTGATTCGTTTATCGACTGTCTTCGGGCTAACACCCGAACCACGGCGTGAGTTCCCTGTGCTCGTGCTTGGGACGGGCCTGAATGCGGTGGGTATAGTGGCGGATCGCGTGATCGGGCAACGAGAAATCGTGGTGCGAGGGGTAAACGATCCGTTATTGAAGGTGCCGGCGATTTCCGGCGCGACGGAATTGGGCGATGGCCGGGCGGTGCTGATATTGGACACCAACGGGCTGATCCAGACGGCCCGGCAGAAGCGGGAGCGCCGTGGACCGGGGACACAATTCGAGAAGGCTTATGACTGAAACTCTGCGGGACACCGACTCGTACATTCTTTTTGAACTCGCGAACACCACCTACGCGGTGCAGAGCCGGGATGTGCAGCACATGGAAATGGTGGAGCACATCACGCCCGTGCCGAACGCGCCGCCGCACGTGGAAGGGGTCGTGTTTTCGCGTGGCCAGGTGGTCCCCGCCATCAATCTTCGGTTGCGCTTTGGTTTTGCGAGAGCACCTTACACATTGAGGTCGCGCCTGATTGTCGTGCAAGTGGGACAACGACGTGTTGGCTTGATTGTGGATGCCGCACGCGAGTTCCGAAACATCACTGCCGAGGCGATCCGGCCCCCCCACGAATCGATCACCGGTTTGAGCGGGCAGTATCTGGCTGGCATCGCGAACATTGGAGACCGTGTGGTCTTGCTGCTGAACATTCCCGAAGTAATCAAGAGCGGCGTGGACGTGGCCGCAGCGGAGCTGGTTTTGGCTGAAAAGTGAAATGATTCTTATGAAAACGAAAGCAAACGGGCAGAGCGCTAGCGCCATTTACACACTGGAGATGCGGGACACGGCCGTGGAGGTGACGACCTCCGCCGAGCAGATCGGGGACATTGCGGGCGAAGTCACTCGCGGCGTGGACACGCAATGGCGCTCGCTCGATGGCGCGTTCAGCAGCGCGAATGAGCTGGCCGCTTCGCTCAGGGAAACCGCGACCCAGGCGGACTCACTCAATGTGTCCGCCGAGCAATTGGCTTCTTCGACGAACGAAATCGCCGCCTCGATCACGCAGGTGACGGGCAACGCGACCGAAGCGGCGGCGGCAGTCGCGCAGACGGCGGCATCGATCAAGCAAATGGGGGCATCGATCCAAAGTGTCACCGGCACGGCACAGGAGATGGCGAGTTCATCGCAGGAAACGACCACCGCCATCAACGAAGTGGCAAACTCAATCAAAGGAGTGGCGCGCGACACTGAGCAACTCGCGGTTTCGGTCACTGAGACGGCGAAGTCCACTGAAACCATCGGCGGTTCGGTAACGGCGGTCTCGCAAAATGCCGACGAGCTGAGTGCGGCGGCGGAGGAAACGTCATCCGCGATGAATGAGATGGCGGCATCGATCGAGGAAGTGGCGGCGATGTCGGAGAGCCTGGCGTCGACGGTTGAGCAAACCTCGACATCGATCGAGCAGATGAGCCGCTCGATTCAAACCGTCGCCCAGAGCAGCGAGCGGATTACCGAAGCGGCCAACTCCGCTTCCACGAGCGCGACGCAAATGGACCGTTCTGTGCGGTCGGTGGTCGATTTAACCAAACGCTCCAGTGAAGCCACTCGTCGTGTCACGCGGGATGCGGAGGAAGGGGGAGCGATCGTGCAGAAGTCGATGGTCGGTATTGGCCGTGTGCGCGACTCAATGGCCCAGTCGGTCGGTGTGATGCGGGAAATGGACAAGCGCGCAACGGAGGTTTCGAGCATTGTCGATACGATCAACCTCATTGCGGAGAGAACCAACCTGCTTTCGCTGAATGCGTCCATCGAGGCCGCCCGGGCGGGTGACGCGGGGCGTGGTTTCGCGGTGGTGGCGGAAGAGATCCGCAACCTCGCCGACCGGTCGGCCAAGGCCACATCCGACATCGCGCAGATCATCAAGGCGTTGCAGCAAGTGGCGCGAGAGGCTGTGACGGCCGCCAATGAAGGGTTGCGACTGGCGGAGGAAAGCAACCAGCAATCGGGCGAAGGACTTTCGGGGTTGAAGAAAATCCTGAACGGCGTGGCGGAGTCGGCGCAGTTCATGGAGCAAATATCGCGTGCGACGGAGGAACAACTTCAGGCGGGGCGCGGGGTGGTTGAGTCGATCAACACGACGGCGACGCAGGCGCGTCAAATCGCCACCGCCACTGCCGAGCAGGCCAAAGGCACAACGGGTGTGGTCCAGGCGGTCCAGCAGATTCGAAAGACAACGAAGGAAGTCGCGCAGGCGATGGGTGAACATGGGCGCGCAGCGCGCGATGTGATCAAGGCGGGACAAAACACCGCCACCCTGGCTGTCCAGGTCCGTAAAGCGACAAGCGAACAGGCGGCAAGCGTCAAGGAGATCGTGCAGGCGCTCGATGCGATGCGGAAAAACGCGGGGTCGATTTCGCGGGCTGTAGGGGAACAAGCGACCGCCGCCGAGCAGATTTCAAAGGAGGCGGGGCGCGTGGAGCGGCTTGTCGCCACCGTGGCTCGCGCGATGACCGAGCAGGCGACCGGAACCACGCAGATCACCGCGGCGGCGGAGAGTATGCGTATCCAGACGGAGCAGGCCGCAAAAGCAACGGCGGAACAGGCGCGTGCGATTACTGATCTCAGCGACGTTTCCAACAACATTGCGAAGCAGATCAAACTGATCAGCCGCGCCAACCGCGAACATTCGGTGGCGGCGGGCGGATTTCTGACCAGCCTTGGCGAGATCAAGGGCATAACGGAGCGCAACGCCTCGGGCGCGAAGGAGAC
>Ga0105340_1000643_pt1 | contig 16612 bp, 31 predicted proteins | sample EasRivMeERMLT700_FD_89676 | JGI IMG/M metagenome (GOLD analysis project Ga0105340, IMG submission 89676) | Soil microbial communities from meander-bound floodplain in the East River, Colorado, USA - East River MetaG ERMLT700 | ecosystem: Environmental > Terrestrial > Soil > Floodplain | place...
CGGTATATACTGTTCGGCTTACTTGTGGTAAGCGCGTCCGTCGAACCAGTTGTGATTTCGTGAACAATCTCGCGTTGTCTCGGCCTGACGGCAACGGCGTCCCTTTTCCTCGCCGCAACGGTCGCAGATTCCGCCCTCCCACCAAATATGACCGATCCGCTCGCAAGTGGTCTGTTCGTTCGTGAGGTCGAGTCGTGATGTTGTGTTCATGTCCACACTATAGCGACGCCGGCGGAGTTTGTCAACCCCGCCGGCGTAGGAAGTTCGTACTACCTGTTGCGATGCCTGTAGGTCACGACGAGGATGCCGGTGACGATCACGATGAACGCCCACATTTCGGGCATTAGTCGGCGCTCGCTGTCGGGTCATTCTCGTCGTACTTGTCGTCGTCGTCGCGCGGATGCCACGGCCGCATGTCTTGGGGTGGAGTCTGGATGTCCGGGTAGACTGGCACTCCCCCGGCGTCCTGATTGGCGCCGGGTGTCTGGTCGGGGAACTGTCCACGGACGCCTTGCGCCCATGCCTGTTCCTCGGCCGCGTCGGAGTCGTCGTCCGGCACTTCGAGTTCGTGGAGGGTGCCGCACTCGATACAGCCACGGCAGTAGTCGATAGATGCCGCCCACGTCAGGTGTTCGCCGTGATGCGTGTAGCGGATCACGTGTCCGCAATGGCCGCAATCGACCATGAACGTTCCGGGTGAGTCCGCACCGTTTTGAGGTTGATGTCGTCCTGCCATGTCTAGGTTCCTCGTATCGTCGGGGTTGACTTACGAACTGTAGCACTCCCCCGCTCGCTTGTCAACCCGGATAGCGCGCCGGCAATCGACCTATCCCCGATAGTACGTCCGGGGAGTTTGTCGGCGTGTTCGGACTTTCCCGACGCCATGTCCTGATATGCCGGCCGGCCACAACGACAGTAGAACACGACGGTTAGTCCGCGTTCCATGTTCGGCCGTGGGGTATGGCGGGGGTGCATGTCAATCCTCGGTTCGGATCGCTTGCGAGGCGACATCCTTGAACGGCTTGCCGGCCGGTCGGGAGTTGTTGACCGACTTGCGTGCCATGAGGATAGCGTCAGCCTCGTTGTACGCCTGAACGACGACGTGTTTGACGATCCCCTTAGCGTCGCGTAGAACGACGCGGTAACGGTTCAGTAGTCCATCCGGCATGTCTGTACTCCCTACCAGTCGAAACGGTTTTGATGCTTGCGGGCTACGTCCCGCGTATGCACCGATTGTACACGATTGCCGCAACCGGGGCAACGCATTTGTCCGGTACCATCGGGGTAGTAATGGTGCCGCACGCACTCCCCGCGTCCGTAGTGTTCGTGCGGCTTGCAATGGTCGTCACCCATCGTCGTGTTCGCCCGCCGCGACGAACTCGGAGACATCCTCGCGTGCCATGACGACGACGCGTTGTCGTTCGGGCATGTCGTGTTCGTGTAGCAAGTGACTCCCGACGATGACGCCGACGATGGCGGCGAACGCCACGCGTGCAACCGGGTGCGCCTCGGGCGCCGTCACGACGAACGCAACGAACACGCTACCGAGGATCGCGGCGAGTGCGAGTCCCCCACTGACGACTTGTTGTGCCGTCCATATTCCGGGTCGTTCGGTCATGACCGGCCGTCCGGTACGACGATGCCGAGACTCGCGGCACGCGCCTCGGCTGCCATGATCGCCTTGCTCATGCGGATGTCTGCCTGTAGGCGTAGCACGCTCGCGGCGGCAAACATGTCCCACCATTGAACGTCCTTGCCGCCGCGCGCCATCGGCTCGCCGTCCGGGGCGATGTCAATGATGACTGCATGCGGGGTGTTCAAGCCAGTCACGAGGATCAGTCGTCCGTGTTCGATACCGGACGCGATGGCGTACAGGCTGCCGGCCGTCACCTTCGGGCCGACTTGAATGGCGGCGCCGCCGGTTTCGTCGAATGTCACGACAACACGGTTGTCAGAAAGGGAGATCGTGTCCGTGAATGGGGGTGTCAGTTCGTCGTTCATTGTTCGGTTCCTCAGTCAATCCTAGTGTCGGTTGGGCGCGTACGTGTTCGGCGTGCCATGACTCGGCTGCCAACTGCGCGCGTCCCTTGCTGTCCGCGATCCCCGTACGGATCGGCGGCGTGTCCTGATCGCGTCGGACGATGGCCCATCGCCAAAATGTACGGCCTTGTCTGTACGCCCATAGCAGTACGGGCGAGTCCCCCGGCGGCCGACATAGATACGCCCACGTCGTTGTCATTGTCGGGGGTGCGGCGATGCGCTGCCAGTCTAAGCGTAGCGGCGGCCGTTGCCGGCCGCCGCGTGTTCGCTCAGGTAGTACGTCCTGCCAGTCGTTCAGGACTTCGCCTCGGCCGCCTCGGCTGCCTGTTCGGCGGGAGTCTTGAGACTGATGACGAACCCGTATGCCGATGCCTCGCTCGGCAACTTGGCGGGCTTGCCGTTCTTGGCGATGCCGAACGTTCGGATCGTGGGCTTGCGGTTGTCGTCGTCGGCCAGAACCCGCACGAGTGCGCGACTGAACCGGACGCCGGCGTTGCGGGCGAGTTCGGGGGTGTCGTACGACTTCATGTCGCTCCCCGCCTTGTTCGCCTCAATGAGTGCCAGCATTTCCCGCGCGGCGTTCTCGTCAAAGGACGATGCACGGATGCGCTCGGGGAGGCTGTCAAGGTCGAAAGCCTGTAGAGTGAGTTCCTTCGCCATGATGTTGATGTCTCCTGTCAGACTGTACGGATTGAGTTGATAGGCGTAGCGTACACCTTGCGCGTACGCCTGTCAACCCCCAAAGTCAGGACGGCTTGACCTGAACCTTGTACTGTTTGACCGTTCGCGGCTGTCCGTCGCCCGACTTGAACGCCCGCGTTCCGGTGAACTGAATGCGGACGATGCTGCCGATCCCGACTGCATCATCCGCAAGCGCGGCGTCCAACTGGTACGAACCCCAAAGAATCACGACCTCATGCGGGTCGCGCTCCGGGGCGAACTGGTGAACGGACTGCGCGCGTGTCTGTCCGGGGTTGTTCGTGTCGTCCAAGTCCTTGACGGTACTGCCAAGGTACACGCCGATCAGCGCGCCGTCCTTGTCGAAGTCCCATTCGTCCCCACCGAGTCCGGTGCGGATGTCCTGCCAGTCGTCGCCGGCAGCCTCGGGAGTGGTGGCCGCGTCGGCCTTGCCTGTCGCCATGATGGGGGTTCCTCGTGCGAGCGGTTGGCGACCGCATGGCCGCCCGGCGCTCGGCTCTAGTGTACGCTCCCCCGCCGGCCGAGTCAACCCCTAGAACGGGAGGGGTTCGCGGGCCGGTTCGGCAGCCTCGCGGGCAAGGCGTTCGGCGCGATGTTCGACCATCCATTCACGTAGGTACGACTTTGGCATTTTGCGAGTTCGCTTGTCGCGCGGATCATCCTTGACGATTAGAATGCCGCCGTCGCGGATGATCGTTCCGGAGGCGATGCCGGTACTGATCCGTTCGCTGATCGCCTTGCCTGTCGGTCGGTCGAAACTCATTGTGTCCATCCTTGTCTGTTGCGTTGCCCCGTTTCACGTGGCAACGCTAGTGTACAGACAGGGAGTCCGGTTGTCAAGTACGTCGGTGCATGCTGTCACCGAGAGTTTGTCAAGGGAGGCAACTTCCCCGCTGTGTGGCGGGGGTGCCATTTTTGGGCGATGTCCCTTCGGGACGTACACGGAGTGTAGCAAGCGAAGTACGGGTTTGTCAACCCCTTAGCGCGTACTATTTCCGTACGATTTTCGGCTACACGTCGAGCGCGAACGGGAGGGTGACGAACGATCCCGGTTCATGGTAGCGGCCATCGTAGCGCCGGGTTGACATGCCGAGAGTCACAACCTGTTGCGCGTGGTAGTCGTAACGGCCGGCGGTCAACGGGACGCCGGCGAGTTCGCGCGGGTCGCCTCGGAATCCGTGCAACGCGGACTTGTGTTCCTTGCAACCGGCACCGGGGCATGACTCCACGCCATGATCCCCCACGTCGTACAGGTACAGGCGTTCGCGCCAAATCCGCAGGTGGCCGGTCGTCACGTCGAGTTGTCCGAGGCTCGGTCCGATGTCGCGCGGGTCGGGTTCACGCCATGCGAATACGCCGTCGGTGCTGGTCATGATCGCGTCGTACCGATGTTCTAGGGCGTGGATTTTGGCGCGTACGAACCCCGTGATTAGTGACGCGTACGGCGGATGGTACAACCCGCCGGCAACGTAGTCGAACTCTTGATTAGGGTCGCTGGCGACGTACTCCCCCGTTTCCCATACGTACGTGCCGACGATGCCAACGGGGACTTTCTGGAAAAACTTGCCGTACAGACTGTTCAGAAACAGTTTCGCCGTGACGCGTTCGGTTTCGTACGGCGTCGTTGATTTCAGCGCGTAGAACGTCCGCACGTATTCAGCCAACGGACCGCCCGGCGGACCGTCGAGTACGTGTCCCACGGCGCGGATGATCCGACACTCATGCCGGGTCAGCATGGCGTCGAGTTCGTACCCGGTAATATGGACAGTGTAGCGACCGGGCACGCCTAGCCAAGTGCCGCCGACGTTCTGCATGCCGCCGTACTTGCACGGATCGTAGTCGAGAGTCACCCGCCATACTGAGTGTGTGGCCGATGCGAACCCGACAACCGGGCGCCATGTCGAACGCGTCAAGTCGGGGAGTTCGGCCATCGCCTCGGGGTACGCGGATCGGATGTCGTACGCTCGGATGCCGGACAGGTCGGCGGGTTCGTCAAGATAGTAACCGTTTTTGCCGCCGTGGTATGAGTACAAACCGTGTTGTTCAAGTCGTTCGTTCGGTAGCGCAATCTCGTCAGTCAGGAACCGGCGTCGGAACACGGACGACGCGAAGTGCGGCGCGCTGATACACGTTCGTACGTCGTACTCGTCGTGCATGGTCATGATCCGTTCGCCTAGTAGGCGAGTAATGTACGCGTCGCGTTGCGCGTACTCTCGGAACTTGCGCGTACGCCATTGCGACCGCTTGAACAACGGCGGTTCAAGTTTGGGCGGGATGTCAAGCATGCGCGCTGCCTTGTCGAGCGACGTGCTGAAAAAGGCGTGCGCGTCAAGGAACCGGACCCGCAGTTTCGTCCGCGTGTTCAGGATGACGGCATAATGTCGCTTGCTATTGTAGACTGTCCATGCGTAGCGCGTGCCGTCCGGCATGATGTAATCGAACGTGAAATCGTCGGCGCCTTTCGCCGTGTCGTTGAAATCGTGGAACAACTGCGTGAACTCATACGCAAGGTTGAACCCGTAGATTAGGTGTTCACGCTTGCGGTCGATTGCGACGCGATGAACGACCGTCATGAACACGTGCAATGCGGCGTGTTCCTTGCGCGGTACGTAGGCGATGATCGTTTCATTCTCGGGCTTGCCCGGCAACGCGAACTGTAGAGTGAACGCGCGGGAATCTTGCGCCTCGGAGTCGAACCCGACGACGTACGGCACGCGATCACCCCGGCCGCGTCCGAGGGGCGCAATCTTGAAATGTCGGGGTTTGATAATCCGCCCGGCGCGGTAGATACTCACCCTCGGATTTCGCCCACGTGCGGCCGTCGTTGTTGCAACCGTACGGGTCGAACAGCGGCGATGCGTCCGCGTCCGGTTCTGTCACCGCCGAACGGCGCGGAATCGCGTACACGTCCGCGTTGGATCATCGCCTGTATTTGTCGGTTCGCGGCGGGATCGTTTGCCATTTTGAACGCGTCGAACGTCGAAAATCCTGCCGGCATTAGCCAGTTCGAAAACGATACGTACCCGCGTTCGTTGCGGTACTCGACGTTCGCAACCGGCGTGTCGTACGACGCGTTGATTAGCGATTGCGCCTCGTCGTCGGCGTCGCCTCGGAGTATCTTGCCAAGTAGTCGGGCGCCGCTCCCTTTCGTGGGGACCGTGGGGAATGTCCGGCGGGCGAACTCGCCCATCGTCACGTCGGGATCGCGGCGGCGTGCGTCGTCAAAAGCGTCGGCAATGAACCGGGCCGCCGGGTTCAGCGACCGCCGGCTAGGCATGGGGGGTTGACGACCTGTCGTCGGGATGGTACGCTGTCACCTGACGGTTCCTCCGAACGTCACCGGCCGCCGAGTTCGTGTCCACGCTCGGCGGCCTACTTGTGTCCGTTGCCGCCGGCGCGCGGCGGCCGGTCCCCTGATCCTACCCCTTGCCGCCGGCGCGGTCAACTGGTAGACTGGTAGCGTGCGCCGGCCGGGTGAACAGCCGCCCGGCTCGTAATCCGGTCGGGCACAACAGACACACAAGGACGGACATGCAGCAAGTCATCGACCGTTTCGGCCTAGTCCCGTCGTCGCCCGGCGACGGTACGCCGTTCACGTTGTTTGCATGTCACGACACGGAGGGCGGGACCGGACGAACTGGCGCGGCGGGCACCATTCAGTTCCTACACGACACGGCTGCCGAACGCAACGCGTCGTATCATGAAATATGGGGATGGGACGCGGCCGGCGGCGGCGTACTGACAGTCTTTCGGATCGTTCCGGCGAACAGGGCGGCGCATTCGGTTGCGCCACAACCGCCGCCCGGTCCGTACGAACCGGACGCATGGGTACGCTCGAAACTCGGAGTGAACGTCAACGACCCCAATCAGGGCGTGTACGCTATTTCGATTGCGGGCAAGGTTGCCGACGTTGACGCGCTCGCCGTCAACCCCGCGTTTCTACGTGAGGCGCGCATCCGATTCGCGCAACTAAGCAACGAACTCGGAATCGAGTTCCGTGCCGAACACTTCCGATTCAACCCTCGGACGCGTACGGATTGGGGGCGTACGATGATGGCCGCGCTCGGCGGACTCACTATACCGGAGGATCACGACATGACATTACCCCCGGACGTTCCGTCCGATCATTGGGCGGCGGCGGCCATCCGTTACGTCATTGCCGCCGGCATCATGACGGTTGACGACGACGGCAACTTCGAACCTAGCAAGCCAGTCAGTCGCGCCGTACTGGCGGCGACGATTCGTCGGTTGCTCCGGTTCGTGAATGAGGGCGTGAACACGAAGATTTCACGCCACAACGACGCGGACGACGCGCACTCATGAACGACGAACAACAGACACACAACCCGGCAACCGGGCTTGTCGTTCAGGCACTCGACAGACTTGCCGGCATCATGCGCGAAGTGCGCGACAACCTGATTCGGCGCGAGGCGGTCGGACCGGGCAAGTTCGACTTTTGGCCCGGCGGCTACCGCGTACAGCCACAAATCCGGGTCAAAACGTTGTGCGTGTCTCCGCTCGCGTCGTTCGCGGCGGCTATCCTGATCGGCACAAATCGCGAGTTCCGATTCCAGACACCGGCAAACGGTGTCGTTATCATCCCGGCGGAAATCGTCATCAACCGTGGCGAGACAATCGTCATTATTGACGAGGCAACCGGGAATGAGGCAACAGCCGTGCAAGTTGCGGCGGCGTGGTTGCATGCTTACGTGGACACGTCGGGACGACAGGGTACCGACGCGTCACGACCGAACTTGAGTTAGGGAGTATATACCGTGAAGTCCATTCGGGAACTCAACGATCAGCGCGAAAAGGACGGACTGCCGCCGTTCAAGTCGTACAACTTGCAGTTGGCGGACGGCCGCGAACTGTCGGTTGACGCGACATCCGAGGAACACGCTAAGGCCATCGGCCGCGAACAGGGCGGCAACGTCGGCGTCCTGTCCGTCAAGGAAAACATGGACCCCGATTCCGGCAAGGCGGACGACGCGGACGACGCGGACGACGACACGTTCACCCCGGTGGATTCGTCCGACATCACGGACGATCAGTCAACGACACCGGAGGGCACCCCGGCAACCGGACTCGACGCTGATCCGTCCGGCGTCGTTTCCGAACAGGGTCAGGACGCGGACGCGATCACGAACGACCCGACCCCGCTCGGCGGCGACGGACTCCCATTCGGCAGTCAGTCATCGGCGGCGCCGGATCATGACACCGCCGACGATCAGGAACCCGGCGCATCGGCGTCGCTGGACGACGCGTAGTCATGACGTTTCAACCGGCGCGGCCGGCACAACCGCCGGCCGCCGCCGTGTCTCCCGGCGACGACACCCCGGACGCCGTACTTGACGACGTTGAAAACGCCGTTGACTCCGGGCGTGCCAAGATTCAGGAGGCGCGGGATTCGGCGTTGCGCGCGGCAGAATCGGGGGAGGAACGCGACGCCATCAACGCGCGGTTCGACGCTATCGAACAGTCGTTCGGTCAGTCCATCGCGCGAGTCGAACAGGCAATCACGTCGGGCAACGCGCAGTTGCTAGAAGGACTCCGCGAAATGATCGCCACGCGGGACGGCACGGACGGCGTAGGCGACACGGACGATGATGACGGCGACATCATCGGCATCGAACTACTTGACGATGCAATCGACGCGGCGACTGACGGACTCGGCGCCGCCGTCGAAGTGGGCGATGCAGCCGTTGACGCGGCGGCGGACGTTGCCGCCGATGTCATGCCGAAACGCGATCACCCGTTGTTCCGCAAGTTGTTCGGAAACTGACATGTCGTTCATGGATCGGCCCGAACTACGCGGACAGGCGGATACGGTCGGACCGTCGCACGGCACCCTGAAATACAAGGTGACGATGGCGAACGGCAACACGTTCGTCGTTGACGCGAACTCCATGCTCGACGCCAAACGGATTGTTCGCGCTCGCTTGCGGAGCATCGGCCAACACGCGGCATCGGCGGATGCGCGCAAGGCGTACGACAAGGCATCGAAGGAACCGTTGCAAGCCGAACGGCAGGTGTAGACATGCCGGACCGTCGTTTCAAGGTGACATTTCGTGACGGCACTACCGAAACCGTCACGGCGGACTCACTTGACGAGGCGTGGAAAAAGGCACGCCGATCCGGCAAGCGACAAATCAGCGAACGTGAACAAGGTCGCAAGGTTGTTGCCGACGTTCACGTTGAACCCGGACAAGGCCCACCCCCACCGAGGAACTAACACGTGACATTTCAACCGGCAAGTGCAACGAAGCCGAAGCGAGCGCGCAGTACGACACCCCGACAACCGAGGGCGGCGCTGCCATCGCTACGCAAGGAACTCGACACGTTCGTTGTCAGTGTCAACGAACTCTTGCATGCGTTCGATCCGCTCGACGCGCTAGACGACAAGGAAGTTGCCGCACTCGTTGACGCGCTCGACAAGGAATCGCGCAAGTCGGCTCGGTTGCATCGCGGGTTGTCAACCCTGTTGACGTTCGGTTCCGGCGGCGGACTTGGCATGGTCGTCGGCATCATCATCGGACGACGGCTCGCGCGCCGACAGTTGTTCGGTCAAACAATCTCCCCGGTCGTGGATCAGGTCGGCGGCGTCGTCATCAGTGGCGTACAGGCCGAACCGTCCGAGGCGGCGGAAGCGATGGCGATGATCCGCGACATGATGGCAGGGACACCCGATGCGACCAATGGCGCTACCCCGGCCGGTTGACAGGCGCGCCGAACTCGGCGTACCTGATCCGCTACACCCGGAAAACGACACCCGGTTTCCCGTACCGTGGAAACAGGGCGAACACGTGTCAATCGTTGGGGACACCGGCACCGGGAAAACGACGCTACTGACGGCGTTGTTGGATCGGCGTGAACATGTCGTCGTGTTCCGTACGAAGTTGGATCAGCGGCTAGAACCGAAGTTCGGTCGGGCGTACAAGCCGATCACTAAGGCGTCCGAAATGTCGGACAACCGGCACGACAAGTTCGTGTTGACACCCTCGTACGAGTCACAAGCGCGCGAGGGATTCGCCATGCTAGAACGGGGATGGAAGGATGGCGGATGGTGCATCGTCCTAGACGAGACATGGTACGCCGAACGGATCGGGTTGCAATCAGCCATTGAACGGAACCTGACACAAGGCCGGTCGCAAGGCGTGACAATGGTCATGGGTATGCAACGACCCGTACAGGTTTCGCGGTTCAACCTGAGTCAGTCAACGCACGTGTTCAGTTTCCGCGTTGAGGGCGGCGACGTTGCCCGGATGCGCGAGGCGGCAAGCAATCGGATCGTTCCGTACATCAACGTCGAGTCGCCTAGCATGGTCCCCGAACATTATTTCGTGTACTTCAATCGGGCACGTCAGTTGTTCGCGGTAGGACAGGCAGCGACGCTTTCACGCATCATTTCGCAACAGCGTCGGCCTTGACAGACACCCGACCGATGGTAGCCTGTAGAGGGTAGGGCGCTCGCGCCTCGGTTCCTCGGTCGAACGGATCGGGTGTCCGGCAGCGGTAAGGACGGACACCCGGTCCGTACTCATAACACGAGAGGGCAGAAATGCGGCCACACATTCATTCAGGGTTCGACACGTTCGTCGTCACGGTGGCGATGGCATGGGTCGGCCTTTTCCTGTTGCGGCTTGCTGCCGCCGAACTGTCGGAGCATGAGGCTACCCGGACAGTCGGCAAGGCACTCGGCGCGACACTGTAACCGGAGGGCATCGGTGTACAATCTACTCATGACAGCCTTGCTTGCGGCGATTGCGCCGGGCATGCCTGTTCATCACCCGGCGGCGCGTGGCCGCTATGCGGATTTCAAGGGCGGCAAGGCTGCCGGCGAAGTCAGCGACGGACGCGGCGCATCGGCCGTCGAAGTCCCCATTGTCGAGGGCGCACAGCCTGTCCCGTCCGGCGGGGCGATCCCGTTTCGACGTGCGACGACTGAGCGCACCAGTCGCCTAGAGCGTACGACCATCGCGGCGCTGGCGGCGGCGGAAACGCAGGTACAGATTCAGGTCGAAGGTTCGGGCTACATGTACGGTATCGACGTTGAGTTCGATATCGAGACAGCCGCGAACGCGGCGGTCGTTGCGTATCACGAGGATGCGCCTTGGTCCGTCATTTCGTCCGTCGTTCTCGGTGACGTGAACGGCGAACTTTGGAACATGACCGGGTTCCATACCCGCGTCGTTGACCTGTACAGCGGCCTTGTCAGTTCGAACGATCAGGCGTCCACGGACGTTCAGGTGTTCGAACAGTTGGCCGGCGCGGTCGGTCGCGGCGGTTCCGTGCATGGACACCTTTGGGTTCCGGTTGCGATCAACAAGCGCAACTTGCTCGGACTCGTCAGCAATCAGGACCGGGCGCAGAAGTACCAGTTGCGAACGAACATCGCGGCCGGCGGCGTCGGGACCATCTACACGACAGCGCCGACGACACCGGGCGCCGTGTCCATCGACCGGACGTACCTGAACTTTTCCGTTCCGGCCGGTCAGAACGCGCAAGGCGTTCCGCAGGAACAGACTCCCCCGAAGTTTGGCGTTCTGTTCTACGGAACACAGACAGTCAGCCCGGCGCTGCCGTCGTCAAACACGACGCAAAATCACTTCCTCCCCCGGATCGGCAACACGATCCGACTGCTGATCCTCGTGTTCCGTGACGGCAACGGCGCGACAGCCCGTACGGACTCCGAGGCGAACCCTCCGACGCTTATCAAGTTCACGCTAGGCGACACTCCGTTGTTCGCGGAGACTGCCGGCGCGCGACGCAAGATCATGCGGGATCGGTACGGGTTCGACGCACCGGCCGGCGTGTACGTGTACGATTTCATCACCGACATCATGAACCGCGCGGGTTCCGAGTTCGGTGACGACTACCTGTTCACGGCCGGACTGAACAACGCGCAGTTCGAAATCTCGTACGGCGCGGGATGGGCGGCGTCGTCCTCCCTGACAATCCTGACGCACGATTGCATCGTGCCGCCGGGCGTGAACCTGTACGACTGAGGGAACGAACATGGACCCTCGCTTGTCTGTCGGGCGCGTCGCAACGGTTGCCGTTGCGCCGCCCGAACCGACTAGCCGAACAATCGGGATGAACGGCGTCAGCGGTTCGTTCGCGTTCGGCAAGGGCGGCGCTGAAATCGAAGGGCGATTGTCGCTCGGGATGGCGGCCGGCCTAATCGTCGCGCTACTCGGGTTCTACTATTGGACCCGTACGGCGCAGGGCGGCGGCTAGAAATGGCCGGCATGACGCACAATCAGAAAGTGGCGGCGTTCGCCATCGTGCTAGTCGGTACCGCCGTCGTCCTGTTTGGGTGGAAGGGTTTGACGACCATTCTACCCGGACCGTCAGCCAAGTAGAACCGGAGGATCATACATCGTGCTCGGACTTCCACCGCTCGTGACATGGGCGCTCATTGCGCTCATCGCGTTCTTTCTACTCCGCAAGTTCGGCGTCATCGGCCGGGCCTAGCGGTCAACCCCCATGTACAACGTGCCCGAAAGGCTACCATATCCCATGCGATCATCGCTCGGAGCGTACTCCGAAATCGTGGCGGCGGGTGTAGCGGCGTTCCTCGTCGCGGCGGCCGTACTGTCACGGCCGCTCGGGTTCGTTGACCCCTTCCTAGACTCGCTCGCCATCCTTAGTGTCGGCGCCATTTTTGGATCGACGGCGACGGCGAACGGCGTCAAGGCCGGCCAGACTGCCATCGTTGACAAGTTGGACGCGGCGGCGGCGGCGGTCATCACACGTGACGTCATTCGTGACGCGGCATCCGACAGGGCAGCCGGCGGGGACGATCAAACATGACAGTTGCAGCGGCGGCGCTCGGCGCGGCGGTCGGAGGGCGTGCTCGGCGGCCACGGCTCGCGGCGCCGGGCGCGTTGCTGCTGGTCGGCGGACTACTCGTCATGTGGTGGGGACTCGGAATCTTTCGCAAGGGCGGCACGTCCGGCGGATTCGTCAACCGGACGCCGAACAATGCGGCGCTGAAATCAGGCAAGCCAAACACTCCCGGCGGCACCGGGGGAGGGGATTCCCGACTGTCATGAGTTCGTCACGATCCGTCGTCCTTGCAATGTCGGCGTCGTTCGCCGTGTTCATGGCCGCGCATGGACTCGCGTACGTGGCGGACGAAAACGGCGTCAAGCGATTCGACAACCCGTTCGACGCGAGGCTAGGCGGCATTGAACAGTTCGTCGCGTGGGGCGTGTTGTTCGTCACCCTTGTCGTACTAGCCGATTTCGGCGGCGGACTAGGCGAACTCTCGGCGCAGTTCTCGTACCTGATTCTGATAGCGATGTTGTTTTCATACGGCATCGGCGCGTTCGGCAATCTACAGGCACTCATGGGAGAGGCGAACGCGCGGTCAGCGACAGACAACCGGACATCGCCGGCAACAGGCAAGAAAACCGGCACCGCCGGCAACGCAGGATTGGAGTAGGGAAGTGAACACTAGTCAAGTCTTTGGGCTTGCGGCGTCAATCGTGACGCTCGCCATGTTGTCCGTCGCCATCTACAACGGCGACAAGACAGCGAAGGTTGCGCGTGCATTCGGTGACGTGTTCACCGGCAGCATCAAGGCCGCAACCGGCCGGGCACTCTAGTCATGCGCCTCGCCGGTTGGATTCGCAAGCATGGCGTCATTACCGGGAACTCGGACGGCAACCGGCGACAGAACACGACGGATCACTACCTGAACGAAGGTCCGTTGCCCGACAAGATTGAACGTCCGTTCGACATGCGGTTCGGACCGGCCGGACCGCGTGGGATCGCAACGCACCCCGCGACCGGGGGATTGCAGTACATCGGGCATGTCCCGCTTGTACACGTCATGCGTACCCCGATGGCGAACCCGACGATTGCATCCGATGATCGCGCCCACGTCGGCGCTATCTACGCCGGGAACCCGCAGGTATGACAACGGCGGGTGACGTGCGACGCGCCGCCGGACTGGCGGCAATGGTCGCCGGGTATGCTGCCTATCTAGCGGCGGCGTACTGGTACGAACGGGCGCGTGGCCGTCGTACGACACTCGCCCGACTTATTCTCAACAACGCCGGCAACCGCGAACGCCGGGCCGAACTCATGAGGCAGGAACATGGACCCGAAGGAACTACTGACTCGTAAGATCGGACCCCTCCCGGCGTGGGGATGGGGCGTCGGGATCGGCGTCGCCGGACTCGCGTTCAAGTTGGCGGCCGGCGGCGGGGGAGGCACTAAGCGCGAAACGCTGGTCGTACCGACTGGCGGTTCAGGCATGCCGTCCGGCGATTTCATCGGCCAGTACGACGAGGAACTTTCGACCGCACGACAACGGCTCGACGCGCTGGAACAGCGGTCGAACAACAACACGACTGGCGGCAACGTTCCCGGCCCGATCATCGGATGGCCGAACATGCCGGCCGGATTCGACCTTGTGACGTGGATTCGTGGACTCCGCAAGCGGTTCCCCGCCATTGCCAAGCGCGTTGTCAAGCCGGTCGTCGGGAACGAGACTCCCGCACAACGACAGTTGCGGCTAATCAAGGAACTCGGCGCGTACGGCGTTGCCGGCGGGGCATTCGACTTGCCGACATACGTTCGTGGACTCCGCGCACGGTACCCCGACATCGCGGCAACGTGGACTGAAAAGCCGACTGAGGGCGAGACTCCGCAACAGCGGATCACTCGACTATGGCGGGAACTCGCGCATTTCGGACAGTTCGGCGCGACCGTGATTCAGCCGCCGCCAGTCACCCCGCCGGCATCCGTGTAGCATGCCGTCCCCGTTCACCCCTATCGGTGCCAAGATTGCGGACGCCATACAGGCGTTCGTTCCGTTCCTCGCGTCGTACTTCCCGGTAACGACTGAGTACGGGGCGCCAGTCGCGGCCGGGCCGACTGCCGGACAACCCCACTACGCCGTTGATTTCGGGACGCCGAAGGGGACGCCGTTGTACTCTCCCGGCAGCGGTCGCGTACTGCAACCGAACGGCAACCCGGAGGGCGTGACCGGCGGGAACACGTTGACCGTCGATTACGGGAAGGGCGTCATCATTACGTTCGCGCACCTTGACAAGATTTTCGTCAAGCCGGGCGACAGCATCGCGCCGGGCGATTTCGTTGCAACGACAGGGGACAGCGGGATTGCAACCGGCGCGCACTTGCATGTTGACGCATGGGTGAACGGTGTCAAAACCGACGTACGCGAACTCATTGACTGGTCGTCCGCATTCAGCGACTACGAGGAACACGAGGGCGCTACCGGCGGATCGTTCCCGATTGGCGGACCATTCACCGGCGCAGTTCGCGGCACCGGCGACGCGCTCGGGGACGTTGCCGCCGGCGTGCTAGGTTTCGTCAATGCCATCCTGAACCCGGAGACATGGGCGCGAGTGCTCGCCATCATCGGCGGCGCCGTACTAGCAATGGTCGGGTTCTACATGGTATGGCAATCGACAGCATCCGAGGCGTGACGTGGCGTTCGTAGAACGCGTCACCCCTGTCGGCACCGACATCATTCAGTGGGGGACGCTATGGCAAATCGCCGGCGTTTCCGTAGACAACCCGACAGGATCATGGTTGAACATCCCCGACGTGGGCGATGTCCCGCCGTACACCCTACAATGGACGCGCGGCGTTTCGCCTACCAAGTCGAACATTTCCGTCGTGTTCGCGCCGTCACCGGCCGGTACTCCGAGTCAGGAAGTCGGGCGTTCAGTCAAGGTTACGATATACGACGAACCGCTACCGGACGGACAGGGATACCCGGCCGGCGCCGCCGAGATTCAACTACCCGGACGCGGCGACATTCAGTACGAAGTTATCTCACTCGGTGTTGACGACATCCTTGGGCATATCAACGACCTCGCGTGCCCGGTCGGATTTCACTTGGAAATGGTGACGGCCGTTCTATCGGCTAGTGTTAGCACGCAAGCCGAACCGTGGTCACTGGTCCGCGTAATCGTCACCAGTGGCGGCGCCTCGGACCTACTATTCCCGCCGCTCGTCATTTCACCGGAAGCGCCGACAACCGGGATCGTTCGTCCGACACCCCGCGTACTAGGAACGAACGTGTCGCCCGAAATATGGGGCAAGATTCCCCACGGCGCGCCGCCGTGCGACGTTGACCTATACATAGAGTTCTACGAAATCCGGGACGTGTAGACATGCAGTTTCCGCACGACCTCACAATGAAATCCGTTGCCAGCACGACAAACGCGGCGGTCAACAACAACACGGATCATACCGTTGCCGGCGGACCGTCATTCGCGAACTCGCTATACCGCGTGTGGATGGTCGGGTTCTATTTCACCGGGACAGTGGACGTACCGACACGAACTCGGATTCAGTTTCAGGACTCGGCGGCGCCAATCGTATACGCCGGCATCAGTGTCGTCGGGTTTGACGCCAAGTACATCGAGTTTCCCGGCGGTCTGAAATGGACTGAAAACGAACCGATCATTGCACGGATCGCTTGCAGCGTTGCCAGCATCGGATTTCGTGCGTACGCGTACGTCACTGAGGAGTTCGCTAACTAAGGAAGGGAGTTCAACAATGGGGTTACTCGCTAGGATCGCACTCGCCGTCGTCGTCGCCATCGCGGTAGGGTTGGCGTGCATATTGCTCGGCGGCATTCTCGGATCGCTCGGCGTGCCGCCGGCCGAGACAGTCGGACATTTCCTCACCGCGTACGGATGGGTCATCGGCATCCTTGCGGGCTTGTGGTACTTTTTCAGCGGCGGGTCAATCGGGTGGCCGCGCCGTACACCCCCACAGGCTTGACGAACTCGGGTCGGGTAGGGTAGGCTAGAGGCTCGCCGGCGGGACAACGATCAGGGACGCGATTCCCCCCGCTCCACTGGTCAGGGCAGCCCCGCCGGCGAAC
>Ga0105340_1000644_pt1 | contig 16606 bp, 9 predicted proteins | sample EasRivMeERMLT700_FD_89676 | JGI IMG/M metagenome (GOLD analysis project Ga0105340, IMG submission 89676) | Soil microbial communities from meander-bound floodplain in the East River, Colorado, USA - East River MetaG ERMLT700 | ecosystem: Environmental > Terrestrial > Soil > Floodplain | place...
CAGATGTTGAAGGGCAGGCTCAACGAAAACTCCGGATTGAACCAATGTGTCTTGCCGGCTTCAGCGGCTTTGCCCAGCAGCGCCGCAGCGCCGCCATCGACCAGCGTCGGGATGTAGGCCAGCGTGAACAAACCGCCAGCCATGAACAGAACAAACTGAACGGCGTCCGTCCAGATCACCGCCTTGACCCCGCCAATATAAGTATAGAGCAGCGACAGCACGACGAAGAGCAGAATGGCGCCAAGAATCGGGTCGCCCGTGCCAAAGCCGAGCAGCTTGTCGCCCAGCATCAGCTTCACGGGAATGGAAGCGACATAGACCCGCACGCCCGCCGCCAGCGTTTCGCTGATGAGAAAGAAGCCGCCTGCCAGCCGGCGCGCGGATGGGCCAAAGGATTTTTCCAGCAATTGATACGGCGAATAGATTTCTCCGCGCAAGTAAAGCGGCACCATCACCACGGCCAGCAGGACGCGCGCAATGACGTAGCCGATGATAATCTGCAGGAAAGTCATGTTCCCGCCAAAAGCCATCGCGGGCACGCTGATGATGGTCAGCGCGCTGGTCTCGGCAGCGACGATGGACATTCCAATGCCCCACCAGGGAATATTCTTGCTGCCCAGAAAGTAATCGCGTGTCGTGCGCTGGTCTTTGCCGAACCAGACTCCGAGTCCGATAATTCCCAGCAAGTAGGCAAGGATCACCAGCCAGTCAGCGACGTTAAAGTGGTTCATGCAGTTTCAGGGAGTTCATTCACGGTATTGCTCCGCCGCTCGTGGCTATGGCTCTCAGCATGTGCGTCAAGCTGTGTATAGGACCAAACTGCTTTCGCCAAGCAAAAGGCTGGCCTTAGGATTTGAAATCCGGCCGCCATTCTCATTGTCTTCTCATCCTGGGCAGGTATCCTGCCAATGTCGTGAAAGCGCTCTTCGTCGAGGACTACAAGCCGCTTCAGAAGTCGGTGTCGAAGGCGATTCGCGAAGTGGGCTGGACTGTCGATGTTGCCCCCGATGGAGAGGAGGGCCTGTGGTTCGCGGAGAATCACGCCTACGACGTTGTCATCCTGGACCTGGTGCTGCCCAAGGTGCCGGGGTTGAGCATCCTCGCCCGGCTCCGCGAAAGCGAAAACGCAACGCCGATTCTGATTCTGACCGCAAAGGACGCCGTTGAAGACCGAATGAAAGGGCTCGACATGGGTGCGGACGATTACCTTGTAAAGCCATTCTTCCTGGGCGAACTGATATCCCGCCTGAAGGCTTTGGTGAGGCGATCTTATAATCAGAAGGACCCGATCATGCGAATCGGCAATCTGGAGATTAATACCAGCGCCCGTCGCGTGCGGCGGGGCGAGCAGGACATCGAACTGACGGCGCGCGAGTATGCCCTGCTGGAGTACCTCGCCCGCCGCGAAGGACAATTAGTCACGCGCACAGATATTTGGAATCACACCTACGAAAACTACGGCGACAGCGGCAGTAACGTGGTGGACGTCTATGTGGGATACCTCCGCAAGAAACTGCACCTGCCGGACATGCCCTCGCTCATCCACACTCGACGTGGCCAGGGATACGTGCTTCAGGAAGAGAAATAAAATTTGTGCACTCCCTGCGCTGGAAACTTGTCGTTGGGATATTGGGGGGCATCACACTGCTGCTCGGGGCCGCTGGCACAGCCGCATATTTCGTCATCAAGCAACGGCTCTATTCGGAGTTCGATCGCAATTTGGTTCAGAGAACAGTTCTCCTCGCGTCCATGATTGAACAGGACGCCGGCGCCATAAAAATCGAGTGGCTTGAGAGCGGAGACAGCCCCCCCGGCCACCAGCGCGGCATTGACTACTTTTCCGTTTGGCCGAAAGAGGGACGCGAGCCGGTCGCTGCGTCTCCGGACCTCGAACCGGGCAGCTTGCCCCGATTTGGCGGGTCGTTCGCACGTCCTGAACTGCGAGACGTCATGCTGCCCGGCGGCCGGCGGGCGCGTTGCGCGGGCATTGAGTTTGATTTGCGCCAGGGCTTGCGCGACGAGAGAGAGGACGAAGACGCGGACGGCAGGGACGCCGCTCCGTCGGCGTCCGCAGCAACCCCCGTCTCCACCATGGTTCAAGTCGTCATCGCTAAAGTGGATACGGTTGCTCCGACGCTTGCGGCTATTCGACGGCCTCTGCTCGCGCTGTGGCCGGCATGCGCAATTCTCGGCGGGGTCATCATCTGGCTGATCGTTCGGCAAAGCTTGCGGCCGCTCAACCAACTGAAGGTCCAAATCGGAAGCCTGGAGGAAAGCGCTTCCGGCCAGCGCATCGCTTTGTCCCAACAGCCGGCGGAGCTGGAGCCGGTGACCCGGGAATTGAATCGCCTGCTCGAAAGGGTCGAGCAGGCACTCCTGCGCGAGCGAACCCTCACGTCCAATGTCGCCCACGAACTCAGAACGCCGATCGCCGGCCTTCTCTCCACGCTTGAAGTGACCTTGAACCGTCTGCGCTCTCCCGAGGACTACCGCGAATCGGCGGGGGAATGTTTCGAGATCGCCAAGCGAATGAACTGGCTCGTCAACAATCTCCTTTCCATCGCGCGCATTGAGGCAGGGAACGTGCAGTTGCAGAATCAAGAGGTCAGCATCGAAAGCGTTTTGCCGGAGTGGTGGAAACCCTTTGAGACGCGTGCCGGGGAGCGCGGCCTCCACGTTGATTGGAGGATTGAACCCGGCGTAAGCGTTGCCACCGACCCCGAGTTCCTCCGTGTCGTTGTCACGAATCTTTTCGACAATGCCGTGTCCTACGCGCCGGAGGGTGGGACAATTCGTATCGAGGCGAATTCGGAGGGGACCGTCCTGGTGGCGAACCAGGCCCTCGCCTTGAACGCCGACGTAATCAACCACGCTTTTGATCCGTTTTGGCGGAACAACGAGTCGCGAGATGCGCAGGTGGCGCACGCCGGCCTCGGACTAAAGCTTTGCAAAAAGATCGTCGAACTGCTCGGCGGCCGCATTAGCGCGCAGCTTAAGGAGCCGGAGCGCTTGTTCGTGGTGCAGCTTGAGATGGCCTGATCGCTTCCTGGAGCACAGTCCGGGATCGGTCCCTTTCCCCAGGGCTTGCATGTTCCTCCGGAAGAATGCACATATTTGCCATGATCCCGGCCCTGGCCATGCTTGTAGTGCCGCTCGTCTTTCAAGCCGCAGCACAGGAATTCACCGCCCAATTCCCCATTGATGACATGCATTTTTCGCCCTTTGGCGGGCCGCCCTCGTTCATTCTTAATCCTGGTCATCGCCTCGTCCTCGCAGGCGAGGACGCCGGGGAGCAAATCGTGCTGACCGTCACCGCGCTGAACCAGACGAAACAGATCACGCTTCAGTCTGGCGGCAGACCTCACCCTGTTCTGGCGCGAGTGGTTGAGGAGAGAGAGGTCGTCGACGGTGCGCTGACTGAAGTGGGCCGGTTTTGGTATGCACGCAGCATCGAAACGGGCGATGTCTATTTTTTTGGCGAGGAAGTTGACTTCTATAACGATGGCGTGATCGTCGGCACTACGCTTTTGTGGGAGGCCGGGACGAATGGCGCGCTTCCAGGCATCATCATGCCACGCACGTTTCTGCTCGGGGCACGTTACTTCCAGAATCAAGCTGCAGCGGCCCTCGACGGGGCCGAAAACATCGCGATGGGCCTCACCATGGCCAGTCCGGTTGGAACGTATTACAACTGCATTCAAATCCAGGAGACCGATACGCTGAGACCTGAGCTTGGAACCACCACCAAGACCTATGCGCCCGGCGTCGGCTTGATTAACGACCACGACACCCTCTTGCTGACTGAGTTTCGTCTCGGGACCGTCGGGCTGCCGGCCGGTTGCGCGTTTGCGCCGTTCAGCAATCACCCGCTCTTCCCCTTTTCGCCGGGGCGTCGCCTCGTCCTCGAGGGAATTGAAAGCGGAACAACCATCGTTCTCACCATCACGTCGCTGAATGAGGTCAGAACAATTCCTGTGACGATCCTCGGCGAAATCAAGAACGTCCCCACGCGCTTGATCGAAGAGCGCAAGAACGCGAACGGCCAACTCGTCGAAGTGTCGCGCAAGTTCCTCGCGCAATGCGTCGAGACCGGTGACGTGCATTTCTTCGGCAAAGAGGTGGACCGTTATGAAGGCGGCGTCATCGCTGGCCACGAAGGATCATGGCTCGCCGGCGTCGCTGGCGCCGAGGCGGGTATCATCATGCCGGCGAACTTCGCTGTTGGCGCCCAATATTTCCCGGCCGGAGGGGAGAATGCCCTCGCCTCAAATTCAGCCTCGGGACTCACCGTGACGGTGCCCGCAGGGACGTTCACGAACTGTGTCCGCATCACGAATACGAGCACGCCGGGGACAAACTCCGCGCCCCGCGAAATGACTTACGCGCCCGGCGTCGGACTGATCAGCGACCGCAATGTTCTGCGCCTTACCTCCCTCACCGATCCCAATATCGTCACTGGCGCGCCCGTGCTCTCGATTCAGGATGCCGTGCTCTTGACCTGGCCCTTCACGGAGAATTCGTTCCGCCTGCAGAGTTCTTCGGACCTCCAAAACTGGGTTCCGGTTCTACAGATCCCCGTCCCGGTGGACGGTCGCAATCAGATCTCCGTGCCGCGCGACAAGACACAAAACCACTTCCGTTTAGCGGTTCCCTGACCGCGAACGCCGGCTGCATGGGCTGAGTCCAACGCTCGTCAAACGTCATCGACATCGCCCCTTCCAGGCGAACAGTGCATATCATAAGCGCACGTCGTTTCCGATGTATTATCCTTTGGCAGATGCGGGGTGAACTTGAGCCCAAAACACAACTCATAGCGTTTTCCTAACGCCACCACATACCGCCTGATCGCATGCCCAAGGAGGCAATGCTGATGCACATTGCCGCTGGAGTCCTTCCAAACCAGATTCAATCGGTAACCATCGTCTTTCGAATCTTCCGGTATTCTTTGCCGGCAAACCTGAAGTCCCATGACGTCGCTCCAGGCTATCGTCTGATTCGTGTTTCTCCGTTTGATGCACAGTGTCTGCTTCTGCGGATTGATAATAATTGTTTGGCGAAAAGCGTTGCACACGAAAAATGCCGCCAGTCCGCAAATCCCGCCCCAGACACAAAAGCCGGCAAGCCAGTATTTCAACTTTCCTCCCGGATTGGCCTCCGTGTCCCAGGGCAACGCCGCGATCACAATGGCGAGGACGATCATTACTCCGAAAAACCAGAAATGTGAATAAGAGGACTCCTGGTAAAAAAGGCCACCACGGCAATGCAACCCTACGGGTGGCAAAAACCCGCTGTAAGTGTGGCCGATGCGGACTTCCATGCGCTACCTGGAATCTTTGCCTTCTGTGAACGGACTGAGCAACACAAACTCTTTTGCGTGTTGCAATTTCTCTTTACTCCGTGTTCACTGATGTTTCATGAGCCCCTTACAACTTCGTGGCTCCTCCTTTCTTTGGGTGTTGGCGCCGGGAATTTTCGCGGCCAGCGCGGTTGATTCCTTTGCAGCTTCGATTTCAGCAAGCGATTACGTAGTGGAGAGAATTGCGGCCGTTCCGCGAATGACCATTCGCGCCATGGTCCAAACGCGCGACGGGTATCTGTGGATGGGCGGGTATAAGGGGTTGGGGCGCTTCGATGGCGTGCGCGTTCGATGGTTCACCATGGCGGACACGCCAGCGCTTTCTTCGGACGCCGTGGCTGTGCTGTGTGAAGATCGATCGGGCAACCTCTGGATCGGGACCGACGACGGCGGGATCATCCGTTATCGTGACGGCGAATTTGTTAGTTTTGGTGCGCAACAAGGGCTGACAGAAGTGGAGGTGCGCTCTATTTGCGAGGACCGCGAGGGCCGGCTCTGGCTCGGCACGCGCAACGGGTTGTTTCATTTTGCGAACGAACGAATCACGGCGTGGTCCGCGACGAACCTTCCGAGTGAAATCTATGAATTGGCTTCAAGTCCGGACGGTGGCTTGTGGATAGGAGCGTCGGAGGGATTGTTTCGGATAATGCACGGGAAGACTGAGGCACTTGCAATTGTCACGAATGGTCCGGTGCCAAGCGTGGCCGTCGATCCGTGCGGCGTGACGTGGGCCATGCTCAATTCGCGGAGGAATATTCGGATTCCTTCGCAGTCGCCCGGCGCGGAGCCTGAGCTGCAAGCCATCCAGTACGGATGGTTTCACGCGGGGCGCGGGGGGAGTTTTCTGTTAGCGGGAACACTGGGGAAACTCTTTCGCCTGGCGAACGACGGTTCGCCGGTTGCTGTCGCATATTTTGAGAAACGCCGCTTCAGTTCGCTCTGCGAAGATTTCGAAGGAAACATCTGGGCGGGAGTCGAGTCGCACGGCTTGTACCGATTGCGCCGGAAACAAGTGATGACACACAGCACCGCCGACGGCCTGCCGACAGACTCGCTGACCACAATTGCTGAAGACAACGCAGGCCGGATCTGGCTGGGCACATTTGGAAGGGGACTCTTCGTTTCAGAGAATGGATCGACGAATTTCCGGAGCGTGCGCCCACCCGCATTATATACTGTCACGGCGTTTCTTGAGCGTCGCGACAGCTCGCTTTGGCTGGGGACGTATCATGGCCCCTCTTATTGGTTCATGGAGACCCAGTTTGTCGCCCAGCCAAAACTCGGGTTCGGTGCCCGCGCTATTTATGAAGATCGCGAAGGCGCATTTTGGATCGGCACGGTACGGCACGGCGTCGAGCGGCATCGCGGCGAAGAGGTGACACGCTTCACGACGCGCGAGGGGCTGTCGAGCGATCTGGTCCGTTGTCTCGCGCAGGATGCCGGCGGAGACATGTGGGTTGGCACGGCGAGAGGATTGCACCGCATTTCGAAGGACCAAATCACGCGCTTTCCTGGTGAAGAGACGCTCGCGCGGCAGGCCATCCTCGGTCTTTACGCCGACAAGCGCGGAGCCCTCTGGGCCGGCACCGCCGGAGCGGGACTTGTGCGTTATCATAGCAATCGTCTCCAGACGATTACGGTTCGGCACGGCCTGGCCAGCGATTGGATCGAGCAGATTCTAGAAGACGATGAAGGCTACTTGTGGCTTGGGACTCAGGCTGGAATCCTGCGTGTGAGCCGTGCCGATCTGGAAGCGTGCGCCGAAGGGCGCACGCATTTCATCAATTGCCTCACGCTCGGTCTGGAGGAAGGCATGATAGCGCCCAATTGTGGCAGCGGCTTCAAGCCGTCTTGCCTGAAGTCGAGTACGGGGCATCTATGGTTCTGCACGCCCGGCGGCCTCGCGGTGGTAGATCCGAAGAACGTTCAGCCTCGTTCGCAGCCGCCTCCTGTGCATATCGAGGATGTGACGGGAGACGATCGGTCGCTCAACGTGCGGGCTGCGCGAGGCCGTGAGCCCGCTGCTGTGATCGTTCCGCCGCGTGTTACGCGCTTGGGGTTTCATTACACGGGCCTCAGCTTCAGCGCGCCGGACAAGCTGCGATTTCGATATCGACTGGAGGGCTACGATGAGCACTGGGTGAACGCCGGCGCCGCGCGGGAAGCTGTTTACACGCGACTCCCGGCGGGGAAGTACCGGCTTCGTGTCACGGCAACGAACAAAGATGGGGTGGCCAACGAGACCGGCGCCACGCTCGCTGTTACGGTCGTTCCTCCCTGGTGGCAGAGTTGGTGGTTTCGCGTGACGGCAATGGCGGGTATGACGGGGATGGTGTTTGGCCTCTATGAACTTCGCGTCTTCCAGCACAAAAAGGCGCGCGCCGTCCAGGAATCATTCGCCCGCCGCCTCATCGAGTCGCAGGAGCAGGAACGCAAACGGCTTGCGCACGAACTTCACGACAGCCTCGGCCAGTCCCTGCAGGTCATCAAGGGACGAACGCAACTCGGTTCGCGCCAGACATCCAACCCCGCGCTGTGCGCTCAACAATTTGAGGAGATCGACGACACCGTTTCGCGGGCCATCCAGGAAGTGCGCGCGATTTCCCACGCGCTGCGTCCCGCCGAACTGGACCAGTTGGGCCTCACCAAAGCGATCGAGTGGATGGTGGAAAATGTGTCGGCGACTTCCACGGCGCGCTTTGCCTCGGAACTGGAGAATTTCGACGGTCTGCTCAGTCCCGAAATGGAAATCAGCCTTTACCGAGTTATCCAGGAGGGATTGAACAACGTGGTGAAACACGCCGCTGCCACCGAAGTTATTCTCGAATTGAAACGTGAATCCAACACCGTGCGCTTTTCGCTCCTGGACAATGGCCGCGGCTTCCACAAAACGAACTGGAAATCCAACGGTGGCCTTGGGCTGGAGAGCATCGCGGAACGGGCGAAGTTCCTTGGCGGCACGTTCGAAATCCAATCCGCTCCGGGCAAAGGCACCCGCCTCACCGTCCTTCTCACTGTGCCACCGCGACAAGCATGAAGAAGAAAGTCCGAGTCTTTATTGTCGACGATCATCCGGTTTTTCGCGCGGGCCTGAAAGAAGTTATCCAATCGGACGAGCAGTTTTGCCTCGCGGGGGAGGCGGCGGATGGCGCGGCGGCGTTGGCGCAAATCCGATTGTCGCGTCCGGACGTAGCCGTCCTCGACGTTCACCTGCCGGACATGAACGGGTTGGACCTCCTTCGTTCCCTGCGCTCCCTGTCTCATCCGCCGGCGGTCATGGTCCTCACCATGCATGACGAGGAAAGCACTTTCAACGAGGCGATGGATGCCGGCGCGCAAGGCTTTATCCTCAAGGACAATGCTATCAGCGATGTTCTCGGTGGCCTCAAAGCGATGGCCACCGGCGGAATTTTCATTAGCCCCTCGATTGCAAACCATCTCGTGCGGCGGCGTCAGCGCGCTTCCGCCTTGAAGGAAGAAAAGAAGGGACTCGCCACTCTCACGCCCACCGAAAGGCGCGTCCTTCGTCTCGTGGCCGAGAACAAGACCAACAAAGAGATTGGCTCCGATCTTTTCATCAGCCATCGCACCGTCGAAACGCATCGAACTCACATCTGCGAAAAACTCGAACTGTCCGGCACCCGAGCCCTGCTGAAGTTCGCCTTCGAACATAAATCGGAGATTTGACTGCAGGGACGTGCGTGCGGCGCCTGGGCGTGCCGTCCCATACCTCAGGCATCCGTACACCTTCGTATCCGCGGCGTGCATCTACGGAGAGAAGTTCCGTAGCCGCACGAATTCACAGCGCCCACGCTTTCGCCTATTCGTGCGTCTTCATTACACCCTGGCCACAAACAGCGAATGAAAATCATGATCGTCGATGACCACGGGGAAATGAGGCGCCTCGTGCGGTCCACCCTCAGCCACATGGCGGACGAGTTTGTGGAGTGCGACAACGGCAGCGAAGCGGTGGCGGCATTCGCGCGAGAGCGTCCGGACTGGACGATCATGGACATTGCCATGAAACCGATGGATGGACTCGAAGCGACAGGCCGCATCAAGGCGCGGTTCGCCGATGCGCGCATTGTGATCCTGACGCAGCACGATTCCCCGCCGATGCGGCAAGCCGCGCTCGCCGCCGGGGCGTGTGGCTTCCTGGCCAAAGAGAACCTGGACCAGGTGACAGCGCTGCTCGCCCTTCGACCGCAGAACAGGCCGAGCGCCGGTGAGCGCGGACAATGAAAGACCCGTATGAACAGACAAGTTCCTGAAGACAATTACACGACAGCTCCAGTGAAGCGCGCCGTGCTTGCATCGCTGATCGCCTGCTGCTGTTTGCTCTCCGCGTGCAACCGACGACCTTCCGCAACCCCGCCAGATAGCACGCCAGGGGCCGACGTGCTCGCGACGGTGGGAGGGCAACCGATCCTGCTGGCGGATTACCAGGCGGAAGTTGAGCGCCGCGCGCACCGTTTTTCGCGTGCCGGGGCGAAGGAAGAGTTACTGGAGGAACTCGTGAAATCCGAAGCGGTTTATCTTCGCGCGAAGCAGGCGGGCTTTGAACAACGACCGGATATCGCGCGGCAAATCAAACAATTCATTGTTCACCGCTTCATCGAAGAGCAAAAGAAATCCGAGGCCCTGCCGGCGAGCGACAGCGAGATCGCCGATTACTATCGCGCCCATGCAACGCGCTTCACGACTCCGGCGAGAGTCCGTTTCGCCGTCATCGAGCTTCGGCACTCTCCCAGAGCGACGGAAGCAAAGAAAGCGGAAGTGCAACAAAGGGCCGCCGCGGTCCTGGCCGAAGCGTATTCGTCAGGCGCTTCCGAATCCGCGTTCAGTGCCCTGGCGCAACGTCATTCCGAAGATCAGGCGACGCGTTACGGGGGCGGCGATGCGGGCTGGGTATCGCGCAACGAAAGCAGCCGGTGGCCTTCGGCGGTGATCGAAGCGGCCTTCGCATTAGAAAGACATGGCGAGCTTGCGCCAGTGATAACGACTGCGAACGGATGCTACCTGGTGAAGCTGCTCGAAAGAAAGGAAGCGGGCCACAAGCCGTTGGCGGAAGTGGCTGAAGCGATCCGCTACGAACTCGCGATCAAAGCGCGGCACCGCGCGCAGGATGAATTCTACAACGCCGCGAAAGCGGACCTGGCGATTGAAATCAACCACGCGCTGCTCAACTCCCTCCCTGCCCCATCCTCACCGCCGAATTCGACACCACCCGCACTACCCGGAAGCTGAGCCTATGAAAAACTTCTCTGCACCAATTTTCCAGGTCACGGCAGCGCTGGTCTGCGGCTGCGCGATCCATTCCGCGCGCGCGCAAACCATCACGCAGAACATCACCTTGCAGCCCGGATGGAACGCCGTCTGGCTCGAAGTCCAACCGACGGCGAACCGAACCGATACCATTTTTTCGACCCTGCCCGTGGCGAGCGTCTGGACGCGCGCGGAGCGGTTATCGTCCGTCGAATTCATTCAGGATCCCTCCGAAGAGGCGTTCAATCAGGCCGGGTGGCTAGGCTGGTTTCATCCTTCGCGGCCAGAGGCTTTCATCGGGAACCTGTTCGCGCTTCACGCCAATCGCGCTTACCTGATCAAGCTCACGAACAGCACGCCTGTGAACTGGAGCGTGGTGGGCCGTCCCTCACTGCGGAGACTCGCGTGGGTGCCGGACTCGTACAATTTGCGCGGTTTGCCGGTGGACCCTGCTTCGCCACCGACGTTCCTGAACTTCTTCCGTCCGTCGAAGGCGCATTACGACGCTGCGGCGGGTCAGTTGCAAAGGGTTTACCGTCTCAACAGCGCAAGCGGTCAGTGGCAACTCGTCAGCCCCGGCGAGACAATGCAAAGCGGCGCGGCCTACTGGATTTACAGCCAGGGACCTTCGGACTATGTGGCTCCGTTGAGCGCAGGAGTCGATTTCGGGGACGGCCTGGATTTTGGAGCAGAACTCACCGAAGCCGATCTTCGCCTGGCTAATCATCTCACCACGCCGGTCAACGTGTCCGTGCGGGAACTCGGCAGTCCCGGCAGCATTCTTTCCTACTACCAATTTGATCCGGTGCTGGGCGGTCGCTGGCCGGCATTACCGAACCCACTGACGATGACCGTGCCGACTGAAGCGCGCGCCCGGCTGCGCGTCGCTGCGCGACGCCAACACCTTGGCGGCAGCACCTATCAATCCGTGCTCGAAGTCCGCGACGGAGTGGGCACGCGACTGCTGGTCCCGCTTTTGGTAGAGAGATCGACCGCCACAGGCGCGGCGGCCTTCGGGCCGGCGACCGCGGCGGCCCCGCCAAATCCACTGGCGGGATTGTGGGTTGGCACGGCGACGCTGGATGCCGTCTCGGAGCCAAATTCGGTTAATCCTACCAATCCGACGCCTACAGAATCACGACTCAGCCTGCGCCTGATAGTTCACGTCGACGGCGGCGGCCAGGCTCGGCTGCTCAAAGATGTAATCCAGATGTGGCGCAACGGGACGGTCACGAATGACGCCAGCGGCAACGCGGTTACTGACAAGCCGGGAGAATATGTCTGGCTCACCGACGACACGCGGCTCCCAATGTTCAGCGGCGCGACAGTGCGCGATGGACAATCTGTAGGCCGCCGCATCAGCAGCATCGGTTATGATTTCCCGGCGAGCAGTTCAAACAACTTCCTGAATCTCTCCGGCACCTTTGCCATCGGCCAGAGCCTGAATGCGACGCTCACGTTACCGTACGATCACGCGACCAACCCCTTCAAACACAAGTTCCATCCGGACCACGACAACCTCACCAATCGCTTTGACGGCCCGGCCATCGAGAGCTATACGACCACGCGACAGATCAGATTTGATTTCGCAGCCGCGCCGCCGCCCGGCGTACCTCCCGTGGCGGATTTCGGATTCAACCAAATGGGCGGCGCCTACCGCGAAACGATCTCCGGCATTCACAAGCACCCGATTCACGTCCGCGGCACATTTCAGCTCGCGCGTGTGTCATCGATCCCCGAACTGAACCCCAGCCCAACGCCCTGATTAATCAGTAACGGCCATGAAAACCACGACTTCTTTACGCCTGCGATTGAAAGTTTCGGCCTTGAGTACCCAACAGCGCAAGCGGCAGACGGAGTGCGGCAGTCCAGGTTCGGGAGTGCCGCAAACCTCTGCCGCTTCTCTGACTGACACCGTTAACCACCCGCCCTCCTTGCTTTCGCGCTGGCACGGTTTGCTGGCCGGTTGTGTAATGCTGGCCACGTCCGCCCAGGCTGCTATCACTCTTTCCGGCAGAGTTACCGACGGCGGCGTGGGCCTGAGCGGCATAAGGATCAACTACAGTTGGATCGGACCGTTCAACGGCACGGGCAGTGATTTTGCTACCACCGATGGCAACGGCAACTGGTCAAGTTCCGGGTGGGGACCGGGTTACTCGGTCACCATTGCGCCCTCCCAGGCTGGTTATACATGGTCACCTCCCAGTCGCTCAGTCAATACCGGCCTGTCCGACATAGGCGGATTGAACTTCGCGCGAATTTCCTACAGTATCTCTGGAACTGTCAGCGAGAAAGGGGCGGGAGTAAGTGGCGTGGCGGTGTCACTGACGGGCGCGCTGTCTAGAAACACAACCACGGCCACAAACGGAAGCTTCTCTTATACTTTCCTGCGCACCGGTACGTATACCATCACACCCAGTCAGTCTGGCTATCTTTTCGTGCCAGCCAACCGCGTCGTGACACTGAGTCCCTCGCGACCAGCCCAGGATTTCGAAAGGGTGAGCGCGCTGGTGACAACGCTTGCGCCTACTGACGTGGCACTTGGCGATGCCACGCTGCAGGGAACGCTGGTGGGTGAGGGAACGCTACCGAACAATGTCCGGTTCGAGTATCGGGCCGGCAACGTTGGCCTTTACACTTCGACTCCGATTCAAAGCCTCCCGCCCGGCACCGCTGTTACTCCAGTCAAGGCGACGATTCACAATCTTTTACCCGGCGTGATCTACACGTATCGCCTCGTCGCGGCCAACCCCAACGGTATTAATACCGCACAGAGCGCCGAGTTCGCGATGCCGTATCCTGGAGCAGGCAAAGCCCTGAACCTTGACGATCATGACTACGTTCAAATTGCGGACAACAACTCACTGGACTTGACGAACAACTACACGCTGGAGTGCTGGTTCAAGGCGGACGCATTCGGTGGTTTGCGCGGCCTGATCAGCAAATATCACACCGTCAACGCGAATGGCTATCTGCTGCGCTTGACCGGCAGCGACCTGGATTTTGACCAGATGACCACGACCAACCTGAATCTCCAGGCCGGCGTCTGGTATCACGTGGCCGCGGTCAACAGCAACGGCACGCGGCGCCTTTACCGCAATGGCCAGCTCATCCCTCTGACGGGCACGCCTCTAATCGTTCGCACGAATAATAACCCGCTTTGCCTGGGCGCGGACTATCTTCCGGACAACAACCGCTTTCTCAAAGGCCAGATGGATGAAGTGCGCATCTGGAACGTGGTGCGCTCCGGCGCTGAGATCCAAAACGCGTTTCAACGACGGCTTCTGGGCACCGAAACGGGCCTGATCGCTTACTTTCAATTCGATGAGCTCCCGAACGAGACAGGAGACATTGCCAGCAGCGGTCCAATCCCGCTCACGGGGAGGCTGCAGGGCGAACCGCCTCCATTCGTTCCATCCGGGGCGCACGTTCGTGATCCTGTGGTCACGACCCTGGCCGCGACTCCTGTCCTGGCCACGCGCGCAACACTGCGTGCCACGGTCAATCCTGCCGATTCAAGCACTGCCGCCTATTTCGAGTACGGCGAGACTATCGCGTATGGCCGCGCCACCGAAGAAGAGGATATCGGTTCTGGCATTCAAAATGTCGCCGTCAGCGCTGCGCTGTTCGATCTGCAACCCGGCACGACCTATCATTATCGGTCCGTCGCATTCAACAATTTCGGCATCACTTACGGCGAGGACCAAACTTTTACCACGCTGGTCCTGGGTGTCGGCTGGCCCACTTCGACCAAGGTCACGGGCGGCTTCGCTTCGTCTCCCAAACACGCTGTGGATAGTGATGGCGATACGTATGTCGCGGGGATCTTCTCCGGCTCGGCGACGTTCAAGACGACGCTCGTTTCATCCAATAACGTTCCCAATGCGTTTGTGGGCAAGCTGGCACGGAGATCTGACTGGCTTTGGGACAACCAAGTGGTCCCGGGCTCCAACGGGACGATTTCAATTAATTCGATTGCCGTCGATGGCGCAAAGAACGTCTACGTGGCTGGTCAATTCAGCGGCACCGCAACTTTCGGGACCAACGTCCTTAATGCTGAGGTCAACGGAGATATTTTCGTCGCCAAGTTGAGCAGCCAGGGGGACCAATGGCTCTGGGCGCGTTCTGCTGGAGCCGCAAATTCAGACAGCGCCAACGCGGTGGGCGTCACGCCGGGAGGCAGCGTCTTTGTAGCCGGGCATTTCCGCGGCACAGTCAATTTCGGCACCAACAGTCTCTCCTCCACCAACGGAAGCCAGGACATTTTCGTGGCCAAGCTCAATACCAATGGCGTGTGGCTTTGGGCGCAGCGCGCCGGAGATACGAACCACAACGATTCTGCTCTCTCGCTCGTGCTTAATTCGTCGGAGGACGCTTTCATCACCGGACGATTTCAGGGAACGAATGCGAATTTTGGAAACACAAACATCCGTCTCCGCGCCGTAGGCGGGGCCGCCGATACCGACTTGTTCGTCGCGCGAATTACCACGGCCGGCGTCTGGCAGCTGGCACGACGCGGCGGCAGCAGCAGCGGCCCTGACGCGGGAACGGGTCTGGCGATTGATCCGGGCGGGCAAATTTATTTACTCGGTCAGTTTGCCGGGACGGCCGACTACAACATCACGGCAAGCAATCTGAATGTCGGCCCCAATGCCCGCATCTTCGTCGCGCGATTGAATCCGAACGCGAGCCTGATTTGGTATGCGCAAGCCGGCGCGGGATTTGCCGATTCCATTGCGGTGGATAACGCCGGGCATGTCTACATCTCGGGCGAGTTCGGAATTCCAGAAGTTGCGACCCGCTTTGGCGAACCCGCAGCCTTCACACTGGTCTCCGGTGGCAATTCGGATGTGTTCCTGGCCCGCCTGGAGGCCGAATCCGGCAATTGGACCTGGGCAAAGAAAATCGGGTCCACCGGCGCAGAAACACGCGGTTCAATCGCCGTCGATGGCCGGGGCAACATTGTGGTGTCCGGAACTTATCAAAATACCGTGCCGGTTGGCTTCGTCCTTCTGTCGACGGCGAACGAACGCGACATTTTCATCGCCCGGCTCGATCCGGATGGTGTGTTCGAGCATAACAGTTATGTCATCGGCCAGGCGATCCCAGTGCCGTTCGAGGCACAGCGCGAAACCCCCGACGATGGCGGAGCGATAGTCCAGCCAACAATCACTATCCTGGAAAAGGAGCACGCCGACAGCGACGCGCTGAACTCCTTCGTGTGGAGTATCGCCGAGCACAAGCTGTATCCGGTGCGCCCGGTCACGGCCATCATCAAATGGCCGCTCGGCCCCGGAGAGTCGAATGGTGTGGCCACCGCGGTAGGACGGTCGGTCTGGCCGAGCGATCCGCAGCTTCATGTGGCACGCACACCGGTCGACATCGAACCCGGCCTGACGAATTTTCCGTACCGTTTTGTGAGCATCGCCTTTACCACGATCACTGACGCGAGCGTGGAGTCAGGCGCCAAGCAATTCAGTGCCGCGCAAGAGGGCTGGACCGTGCTGCATTTTCTGAACACAGGCGGCCAATTGCCCGATCCCAACATTCATCCAAGCCGCTTCGAAGTGCCGCGAACAATTCTGTGGGACTCGACGAATCTGGTAAAAAATCAGCCTGCCACGATCGGCACGGCGCTAACCCATTCATCTCACAACGATCCCACAGGCAAGAATGGCTTCGTCTATTTTGAAAAGGCGTTTTACGACGGCGTCGGCGAAGAGAAATCCTACGATCGCTCCACGCGCACGGGCCCGATTATCCCCGTGAACAAGGATACAACCGCGGAAGATGACGACCTTGTTGTGGTGTGGTACCGCACCAACACGGTCACTGGCATCGCCTGGCCGTCGCTCGCCGTCCACTATTCCGCTCAGTGGCCAACCAATGCCAGCGAACTGGTACTCGCCGGCGGCGACGGTTCGGGCACCCTCGACGCGCTCACTTACCCGAGCAAGCGTGTTTACAACCAGCCTGACGCCGCCC
>Ga0105340_1000647_pt1 | contig 16536 bp, 8 predicted proteins | sample EasRivMeERMLT700_FD_89676 | JGI IMG/M metagenome (GOLD analysis project Ga0105340, IMG submission 89676) | Soil microbial communities from meander-bound floodplain in the East River, Colorado, USA - East River MetaG ERMLT700 | ecosystem: Environmental > Terrestrial > Soil > Floodplain | place...
CTTGCCGCCGGTTTCGCCGACCAGCCGCGGATAGCCGCGATACTTGCCGAGGTTCTGGCCGACCTTCTGCCACATGCTGTTGAACACGCCGGTGCTGCCGGTGAAGTGAATGCCGGCGAGATCGGGATGATCGAGGACCACGTTCGAGATCGAAACGGCGTCGCCGGGCATGAAGTTGATGACGCCAGGCGGCAGGCCCGCCGTCTCGAGCAGGCGCATCACGTAGTACGCGCTCAGCATCGAGGCGCTCGCGGGCTTCCACAACACGGTGTTGCCCATGAGCGCGGGCGCGCCGGCGAGGTTTCCGCCGATCGCCGTGAAGTTGAACGGCGACACCGCGTAGATGAAGCCTTCGAGCGGGCGGTACTCCATCTGGTTCCAGACGGAATGCGTGCTGTCGGGCTGCTCGGATAACAACTCCTGTGCAAACGCGACGTTGAAGCGCCAGAAATCGACGAGCTCCGATGCGGCATCGATCTCGGCCTGGAACGCGGTCTTCGACTGTCCGAGCATGGTCGCGGCGACGACGGTCGATCGCCAGGTGGTCGTCAGGAGCTCGGCGGCGCGAAGGAATACGGCGGCGCGATCTTCGAACGCCCAGCTCGACCATTCTTTACGAGCCTTGACTGCCGCGGCAGCGGCTTGACGGACGTGTTCTTCCGTCGCCTTATGGAAATTGCCAAGGACGTGACCGTGTTTGTGCGGCATCACGACCTTTTCGGTGACGCTGGTCCGGCATTCCTTGCCGCCGATGATGATCGGAATGTCGATCGTCTCCGCCGCCATCTGCTTGAGCCGAGCTTTGAGCTCGGCGCGCGCGGTTGTGCCCGGCGCATAGGAGAGATTGGGATCGTTTTCAGGACGCGGCACCCGGCGTCGGCCGGCGAAGACATCAGGCATGGAGGTTCCTCGGGATAAAGACGACTCTCTATTGTATTTCCCAAGCCCCAAGTCCCAAGCCCCAAGTCCTCCTTCGCCGAAGGCTACGGCGGACAAGCATTACAATTCGCCCGTGCGCCGCTGGTCCGTCCTCCTTGCCGCCGGACTTGTCTCTGCGCTGGCCGCGCCGATCGCGGGTCAGACGGCCCTGTCGCGTTCGATCGTCTACGGCGGCGATCAGCAGTTTCCGCCCTACGAGTACCTCGACGAGGAGGGCCGGCCGGAGGGCTTCAACATCCACTTGATTCGCGCGCTGGCCCGCGAAGCCGGCATGTCGGTCGAGATCAGGCTCGGGCCGCGCGAAGAGCGCATGCGCGAGTTCGACGCCGGCAAGACCGACGTCATGTTCCTGTCGTACACCGAGGACCGCGCCGCCCGCTATCAGCTGCTCGATCAGACGTGGACGCTGGCGCAGGTCGTGATGATGCGGCCGGGACTACCGCGATACCCGCGCGGCCTCGACGATTTGTGGGGCGTGCGCATTGCCGTCGACGAGAACTCGATCAATCACCAGCTGCTCGCGGCGCTGCCCGAATCGCGACGTCCGGCGCTGACGGTGGTCGCGACGCGCGAGGATGAAATCCGCGCGTTCGAGCGCGGCGACGTCGACGGCGTCGCCGGCAATCACCTGACGATGCGGTTCCTGATGGGACCGCTGGCCGAAAGCGCGGTCGAAGTGCCGTTGATCTCGCGGCCGTATCAGCTCGCCGTGCTCCCGGGCCGCGAGAACATTGTCGCCCCGCTGCGGGTCGCGCTTGATCGGCTGAAGAACAGCGGCGAGTTCGATCGCATCGTCGAGCAGTATCTGAGCAGCCCGGTGCGGCGGAGCTGGCTCGAGCGATACGCCTCGATCCTCGCGCTCGGCGGCGGCTTCGTGATGTTGTTGTTCGTCGGCGGCACGATGTGGAATCGATCGCTGCACCGGCAGGTGCAGGCGCGCACCAAGGCCGTCGAGCGCACCGAGCGGCGCTATCGCGATCTCGTCGACAACGCCAGCGACATGATCTATCGCACCGATCCGTTCGGGCGATTCACGTTCGTCAACCCGGTGGCGACCCGCATCCTCGGCTTCGACGAAGGCGAGCTGCTGTCGATGAAGTACTTCGAGTTGATGCGCCCGGACTGGGTGCCGCGGGCGATGGGCTTCTACGAGAAGTCCGCGAAGACGCGCGAGTCCACGTATCTCGAGTTCCCGGTCCGCAAGAAGGACGGCGAGGAGATCTGGATCGGCCAGCACGTGCGGCCGATCATCACGGGCGGCCGCATCGAAGGCTTCCAGGGCATGGCGCGCGACATTACCGATCGCGTCAACGCCCAGTCGGAGCTGCGCGCCGAGCGCGATTTCGTCTCGGCCATCCTCGATACGGCGCCGAGCCTGATCATGGTGCTCGACGCGCAAGGACAGATCGTGCGCTTCAATCGCGCCTGCGAGGAACTGTCCGGGGTCTCGATGTCGGAGGTCGCCGGCCACTCGTTCTGGGAGGTGCCGTTTCTCCTCGACAGCGATCGCGCCGAGATTCGCGACGGTATTCCGCGGCTCGCGGCGTCGAGGGAGCCTGTGAAGCTCGATCGCATCTGGGTCGGCAAGAGCGGCGCCCGCCATGTCATCGCGTGGACGGTGATGGCGCTACGCGGCCCGAACGGGCAGACGTCGTACCTGATTGGCCTCGGCGCGGACGTGACGCTGGCGCGCGAGCTCGAGCGCCTGAAGTCGCAGTTCATCTCGATGGTGAGCCACGAGCTGCGCACGCCGCTCACCTCGATTCGCGCTTCGATGCAGTTGTTGATCGCCGAGGACATGACCGGCAACGAAGACGCCGATCAGCTCGTGCGCGTCGCGCTGTCGAACGCCGATCGCCTGATTCGCATCGTCAACGACATTCTCGACATGTCGAAGATTGAAGCCGGCGAGATGATGGTCTCGCCGAAGCGCACGCCGCTGCTGCCGATCGTCGAGGATTCGGTGCGATCGGTCGAAGGATTCGCCAAGGACTCCGGCGTCACGATCACGCACTCGACCAACGGGATCCACGATGTGATCGCCGATCCCGATCGCACGATCCAGGTGCTGGTGAACCTGCTGTCGAACGCGGTGAAGCACGCGCCGAGCGGATCGAAAGTCGAAGTCACCGCCGGCCGGGAAGGCAACATGGCGACCGTCGCCGTCTGCGATCACGGCCCCGGCATTCCTTCCCACAAGGTCGATTTCATCTTCGAGCCGTTCACGCAGCTCGATAGCAGCGACACGCGCCGCATCGCCGGCACCGGCCTTGGACTGACGATCGCGCGGGCGCTTGCGGAGAAACAGGGTGGAACGATTCGCGTGTCATCGCGCGAAGGTCAAGGCGCGACGTTTACGTTGACCATGCCACTCGCTTGAGTTGGGAGTGGGGAGTGGCGAGTGGGGAGTTAGTGAGCGACGGTGATCGTCCGCCACTTGCCCTGGCGGAACCGGTAGACGGTGAGGACGCAGCGGGTGAAGTGACCCAGGACGATGGCCAGCCAGATGTCTTCCGGCTGCAGCTGGCGCATCGACTGGATCACCGTACACATGCCGATCGGCACGGCGATCTGCGACGCGAGCGTGATGAAGAGCGGGCTGCGCGTATCGCCCGTGCCCTGCAGTCCACCGGTGTAGGTCAGCGCGAGGGTGATGAAGAATCCTGAAATCGCCAGGTACTGAAGCAGTTCCTCGCCGATCGCCTGCACCGCCGGGTCCGTCGCGCCGAACAGCCACAACAGCGCTTCCGGAAACGCCACGAACATCAAACCCACACCCGCGGCGACGGCAATGCCGATGCGTGATGCCGCATGCACGCCCTGCATCGCGCGCTCGGGGTGGCCGGCGCCAAGGTTCTGTCCGGCGATCGTCGCGGCCGCGCCCATTAACCCCACCGACGTCCACGTAATCAGCGAGAACAGTTCGGTGTAGCCGATCGCATAGGCGCCCTGCGCTTCGGCGCTCTGCGCGAGCGAGCCGATGAAACGCAACAGCATGACGCCGGCGATGTTCATCGCGATGCCCTGCACGCCCGTCGGCAATCCGAATCGGAACAGCGATCGGATGATCACCCAATCGGGCCGCCAGTCCATGTGACGTGACAGCTTGATGACGAGACGGCCCCTCAGTAACTGGTACAGCGCATAGGCGCTGACCGTGCTCGACGCGATGACGGTGCCGAGCGCCGAGCCCATCGTGCCGAGCGCCGGGATTGGACCGAGGCCGCGGATCAGAATCAGGTTGAGGACGACGTTGAGAATCGTCATCGTCACGCCGAGACGCATCGGCGTGCGCGCGTCCCCGGCGGCGCGCAAGGCCGTCGTCAGCATGAAGAACATCAGCATGCCGATGCTGAACGTGAAGTTGACGCGCAGGAACGGCATCGCCAGCTCGCGCACCGCCGGCGACGCGTTGGCGAAGTCCAGGAGATAGGGCGACCCGAAGTACCCGATCGGCGCCATCACCGCATACATCGCGAGCGCGGTGAGCAACGCCTGTTGGACGGTTCGATTCACCTTGTCCGCATCGCCGGCGCCAACGTAGCGCGCGACCAGCACGGCCTGCCCGGTGAAGAGCGATGCCATGAAGACGATGACGACGAGGAAGATCTGCCAGCTGACGCCAATCGCGGCGTTCGCGGTGTAGCCAAGGAGATTGCCGACGAGAATGTGATCGATGAGGCCCTGCAGCCCGGCGATGACGTTCTGCAGCATGGTCGGCCATGCCAGCTTCCAGACGGCAGGACCGATGGGGCCTTCGATCAGCGATCGGTCGAATGGGGACTTCTTTGTTGGTACCGGCTCAGACAAACGGCCTAGATTGTACCGCTAAACATCCAGCTCCACGGCTTCTTCGGCCCTGTCCATGATGAAGCGAAAGCGCGCCGACGCGTCTTTCCCCATCAATTCGTTGATCACGCGATCCGTCACAAGTTGATCGGCGATTTCAACCTTGAGCAGGCGCCGGGTCCGCGGGTTCAACGTCGTTTCCCACAACACCTTCGGCATCATCTCGCCCAGGCCCTTGAAGCGCGTGATCTCCGGGTGGGCGCGGCCGGCCTTCTTGACGATCAGTTCCTTCTGGTGCTCGTCGAGCGCCCAGTGCGTCTCCTTGCCGAGATCGATGCGATACAGCGGCGGCTGCGCGAGATAGACGCGGCCGGCGGTGATCAGCTGCGGCAGGTGACGATAGATGAACGTCAACAGCAGCGTGGCGATGTGATGGCCGTCGGAATCGGCGTCGGCGAGGATGATCACCTTGCCGTAACGCATGCGCGCCAGGTCGAAGCTCTTGCCGACACCGCAGCCGAGCGCCGTCACGAGATCGGCGAGTTCCTTGTTCTCGAGCACCTTCGCGGTCGAGACGCCTTCGGTGTTGAGGACCTTGCCGCGGAGCGGCAGGATCGCCTGTCGCGCGCGATCCCGTCCCTGCTTCGCCGATCCGCCCGCTGAATCGCCTTCGACGACGAACAGCTCGCTCGTGATCGATCCGGGACTCGTGCAATCGGCGAGCTTGCCGGGCAGGTTGACCCGGCCGGCGGTCGGACCTTTGCGGACGACTTCAGCCTGCGCGGCGCGGCTCGCTTCGCGGGCGCGCGCGGAGAGGATGATGCGCGCGACGATCGATTCCGCGATCGACTGGTTATTGTTCAACCAGTGCTCGAGCCCGGGTCGCACCAGTCCATCGACCGCCGACAGCACCTCGGGATTGTTGAGTCGATCCTTCGTCTGTCCCTGGAACTGCGGCTCTTGAAGGAAGACCGACAGCACGCCCGTCATGCCTTCGCGAATATCTTCCGCAGTCAGTGTCACGCCTTTCGGCGACAGGTTGTGCGTCTCGATGTAATTGCGGACCGCCTTGCCGAGGCCGGCGCGCAATCCGTTTTCGTGCGTGCCGCCCGATCCGGTCGGAATGCCGTTGACGTAGCTGCGAAGGCTCTCGTCCGTCGCCTCCGTCCACTGGACGACGAACTCGATCTTGATGCCGTTCTCTTTCTCGAGCGTGAACGGCGCTTCGTGAACGGCCCTGGCGCTTCTCTCGGTGACGATCTTCTTCAGGTAATCGACCAGGCCTTCTTCGTGCTGGAAGACGTCCTTCTGGCCCGTGGTCTCGTCCTCGAAGATCACCTTGACGCCGCGATGCAGGTAGCTCGCGACTTCGAGGCGCTCGCGGATGATCTGCGCGTCGAATTCGACCTTCGGGAAGATTTGCGGATCGGGCTTGAAGTAGACGGTCGTGCCGGTGCCGCGGGCGGCGCCGATCTTCTTAAGGCTGCCGGTCGGTTTGCCCTGCTTGAAAGTCATCTGGTACTGATGTCCATCGCGCTTGACCGTGGCGACGAGCTCGCGCGAGAGCGCGTTGACGACGCTGGCGCCGACGCCGTGAAGGCCGCCGGCCGTCTTGTAGTTGCCCGCCTCGAACTTGCCGCCGGCGTGGAGCACCGTGAAGATCACCTCGAGGGCGCTCTTCTTCGTTTTCGGATGCGCGTCCACGGGAATGCCGCGGCCGTCGTCTTCGATGGTGATCGACGAGCCGTCCTTATGGAGCGTCACGCGAATGTTGCTCGCGTGACCGTTCATCGCTTCGTCTATCGAGTTGTCGAGTGTTTCCCAGACCAGGTGATGCAGGCCGGTGCTGCCGACGCCGCCGATGTACATGCCGGGGCGCTTCCGAACGGGCTCGAGCCCCTCCAGAACGGTGATGTCTTTGGCTGTGTAATTCGATGCCACTACGGGAAATTATATGGTGCCTGAGGTGGCTAAGGTGCCTTGGGTGCTCTCGCTCTTCTTGCAGCGGGCTTTTTCGGCGACGCCGTCTTTCTCGCCTTCGCGGCACGCTTCGGTTTGGGCGCGTCGCCTTCTTCAACGACTTCAGTGATCTGAGCGTCACCGACGGGAGCTGCGATCACTTCAGGCACAACCTCCAGCACGGGTAGTGTTTCAGGCGCCTGTTCCGATCCGTTCTCGCGAGTGCCGACGCCCCACCCGTGCGGGACCGACGCGCGCGGCGCTCCGCCGCTGGCGAACACGCGCAAGGCGCCCTGGCGATCGCGCTCGAGACGGAGGAGACCATCCTTCTGGCAGGCACGCATCAGATCGGCGATCGATCCGTACTTGCGCTCGTCGAAATCCGGCTGCGCGGTGCGCAGGAACTGCTTGAACTGTCGCGGATACATCGGCCATCGCGGCTGCGTCGTGGCTTCCGTCAGCACGCGCCGCACGAGCGCGACGCCGTCGCCGAGCGACGCATCCTGCGGAACGGAATCGGGCTGTTCGAGCAACTCGGTCAGCGTGTCGGTTTTGGCCTGGCCCGCGCCGTTACCACCGTTAGCCGCGTGAGCCGCATGAGCCGCATGAGCCGTGAGCGAAGGAGTCTCCGCCTGCGGAGACTCCGGAGTCGAAGGGTTTGAGTCGGGCAGCTCGACGAGCGTGCTGCGGCCCTGGTGCTTGAGGGAAACCAGTCCCTGTTTCGCCAGCTTGTCGGCGAACTCGCGGAACGAGCCGGCGCCGTAATCACGCTCGGAGAATGACGAATCCAGCTGCAGCAGCGTGCTCTTCAGCAAGCCGAGCTGCGGCGTGACTTCGCGATCGGTCAACACCTTCAGCGCGCGCATGACGAGCGGGGCCGCCTGATCGATCGATTGGGAGCCATTGCTCTTCTGGCGCTCGCCTTTTTCCTGCTTCGGAGACCTGCCGCGCCCGTCCCTCGACTGCGCTCGGGACGACCCTGAGCCCGTCGAAGAATCGGGGACGATGTTTTCGTAGGCGATGAACTCGGTGCAGTTCTTTTGCATCACCTGGCTAGTGAAGGCGCGGCCGCCGACGACGAACACTTTGCGATCGTACTGCTTGAGCTTTTCGACGAGCGTGATGAAGTCGCTGTCGCCGCCGACGATCACGAAGGCGTTGATGTGGGAGTGTGTGAACGCCATTTCAAGGGCGTCGAGGGCGAGGTTGATGTCGGCGCCGTTCTTGTCGCCGCCGGGCGTCGTGACGCGCTGCACCATGCGGACGGCGTGCTGCGCCATGGCGCGGCCGTAGTCGCCGGAGCGTTTCCAGTCGCCGTAGGCGAGCTTGGTGACCACTTCGCCGCGCTCCTTGATCGCCTCGAGGACGGCGCCGATGTCGAAGGCGAGATTGAGGGTGGTCTTGACGCCGATCTCGATGTTGTCGAAATCAATGAATACGGCAATCTTCAGTTTGGTGTCTGACATTACTTCCTGACTTGGTGAGGACGTTTCGTCGAGCGGTGTGGAGACCGGGTCGTGCCCAGGCGGGCAGTAGTGCAAACCGTGGGGTCTTCAGGCCGTCTTAATATAGAGATCATACTCCGGCTGCGGACGGTACAGAAATCGCAGTATGAGGATGGTGGAGATCAAAATGACGAAGAAATGCACTCTAAACAGGTCGATTGTCGCTGTTGCGGCCGTGCTGGCAGTCGAGCTGACACTGCCCGGCTCTGCCTTGGCAGCTGAGCAGAAGCCTGAAGTGCAGCGGTTGTTTCAATCGGGTTCGTACGAGCAGGCCGTCGAGGCGGCGCGTGATGGCGATCCCGCATCGACGTTCCTCGCGGCGCAGTCACTGATGAAGCTCGATCGCACCGATCGAGCCGCCGCGGAGCTGACGCGCCTCCGCGCGAGCGACAACCCGTCGTGGCGATCGATCGGTGAATCCGGCGAAGCGCTGATCGCAGGCGATGCCGGCCGCGCCATCGAACTGGCGCGCCGCGCCATCGAAGCGGATGGCGGCAATCCGTTTGCGCATTATCAGCTCGGACTCGCGGCAGGCAAGGCGAGCGACTGGGGCACTTCCGTCACCGGATTCACAAAGGCGATCGAGTTGAAGCCGGATTTGGCTTATGCGCATTACTACGCCGCGCTCGCGTATCAGCGCCAGCGTCAGTTGCCGAAGACCGCGGAACACTTCGACGCATTCCTGCGCCTCGCGCCCGACGCGCCCGAGCGTGGAGCGGTCCAGGCAATTCTCAGGACGATCAAATAAACAGGTCGTCAGGTAGTCACGACGACCTGACAACCTGACGGCCTGACGACCTGTTAGAAGATGTGCCCGAAGCCGAAATAGAACCGGGCCTTTCGGGATCCAATGACATCGCTGCGCGGGAAGCCAACATCCCCGCGCAGCAATCCCACCGGCGTATCGAGGCGAAGCCCGAAACCGGCGCCGAGCTGCAGGCCATTCCAGTCCTGGCCCTTCGCGAAAATGTTGCCGGCATCAAGGAACACGACGCCGTTCACCCATCCATACATCGGGAAGCGCGCTTCCTGATTGAGGATGACCAGGCGGTCGCCGCCGATCGGCAGACCGTCCGTATCCCGCGGCCCGAGACCTTCCTCGCTGTATCCCCGCACGCTGGTCGCGCCGCCGGCGCGGAAGCGATCCGAAAAAGCCAGCGGATCGCGGCCGTAGGCGAAGCCGATCTGCGCGCGCGACGCGAGCACGACCTTGCCGAGCGGCACGAACAGGAACTGCTGCATCAGCAGCTTGCGATTCTGCCTATCCGAGCCGAGGAACGCCGCGGATTGATCGAACGACACCGCGCTGAACGTGCCTTTGCGCGAATTGAACGGATCGTCACGGCGATCCCACACGAACGCTTCGCTCAATTTCGCGATGTTGGTGATCGTGTCGAACGGAATGAAATCGTTGGCGGTGCGCGGATCGACGAGGTGCTCGCGCTCGAAGCGGTAGCCGTAGACGAACTGGAAGCCCTTGAACTTCCACCGCTGATCGGCGCTGACGCCCTTCTGCTTGGTAAGCAAGAGCACCGTCGTGCGATCTTCATCGTGCACCAGGTCGCGCGTGTAGAAGCCGTAGAGCGTGGAGCGCGCGCGCCAGCCAAACAGGCGTGACGTGGCGACGAACACCGACGCGTCCTGCTGATCGCGCTGATACATGCCGTAGAGGCCGCCCGTCAACGCGCGCCCGAACAGATTTGGATTGCGCACGTCGCCGACGACGCCGGCGTTGCGCGTGCTCGTGAACTCCGCGATATCGTTGCGGCGCTCGCCTTCCAGCTGGAAGCCGTAGCGCACCGCCCACTGCGGATACTCGTCGACGGTGACCACGGCTTTCACCTGCTGCACGCCGTTGACCGGATCGCCGGCCGGCACCGGCTGGATGTCGACCAGCCGGAACACATTCGTGTCGTAGAGCCGCTTGCGCGCCAGCGTCCACTCATCGAGATCGACGGGCTTGCCCAGCTCGAACCGCAGCGCCTGCGTGATCACCTTGCCGTTGGTGACGTCGTTGCCGGTCACCTCGACGTTCCCCAGGACCTGCTGCGCCCCTTCGGTGACGGTGAATGTCAGCGCCACGGTGTCGTCGGCCGCAATCGCCGGCTGCGACTCGACCTCGACGTCATTGAACCCCTGGCGGCGGTAACGCTCTTCAATCCGAAGGCGCGCGTCGTTGATGTCGGAAGCGACGTACGGCGCCGGCGTCTCGATCGCCGCGGCCTTCTCGATGTCGGGCAGGCGCGCCTCGGCGATACCGGCCCACTTCAGGCTGGTGATGTTCGCGCGCGGTCCTTCCTTGATGTCGAACCACAGCACGCCGATCGTGCCGTCGATCGCCAGCGGCCGGCCCGCGATCTCCGCCTTGAGGAAGCCCTGCTCGTTGTAGGCCTGGCGCAACGCCTTTTCCACCACGGTGCGATCGAGCCACGCTTCGATCTCGAGACCGGCGCCGGCGATCTCCGCGGTCAGTTGTTTCGCATCGATCTCCAGGTTGCCGGCAAAACGAATCTCGCGGGCCGTGACCGGCACGCCCGGCGTCACTTCAATCCGCAGCCGCTTCGTGGTCGCGTCGGGCCGATCGATCAGGCCGACCACGACAGTCGCGAGATCGTTGGAGTCGACCAGGTAGGCCCGGACGCGATGCGTGAGATCGTCGATCAGGAACTGATCGAACACGTTCTTGTGCCACGCCTCTTCGAGCTCGTCGATCAGCCGCTTCGGCGCGACCAGTCCGTCGATCTGCAGAATCGTGTGCGGCCCGCGATCGAGGATGAACTCGAGCGTGACCGTGCCGTCCGCGGCTTCGTTGCGCCGGGTACGAACGCGTGCTTCGAGGAAGCCCTGCGCGTGGAAGGACTCGCGGATGCGATCGATGTCTTTCTGCAGCTCGAGGAAGTCGAACTCGTCGCCTTCCTCGATCTTGATCTCCGCGCGAGCCGCCGAGGCCAGCTCCGGATCGACGCCGGTGAACGTGATCGTGCTGATCAACGGCTTGACGCGCCGCTCGGACGGCGGCCTGCTGTCGCCGCCACCGAACGTGACCTGGTGGCGGACGCCGAGACTGACCGTGCCGCTGTCGCGCGACAGCGCGCGCAGCTCGACGTTGCGGCGCGGAAAGTAGCTGATCACGAACGTCGCCTTGCCGTTCTCACGCAGGTTCTGCGACACCGTGAACTCGACCTGTTCGCTCAGGCGCTTGCTCAACGTCAATCGGGTCGTCGGGTCGGTCCGGTCGTTGCCGATCAGCGTCGGGTCTTCGCGGAAATCGGGATCCTCGAACTCGCCGCGCTCGACGCGGAAGGCGTCGAGGCCAATCGCGCGGCCCGTGACGCCAAGCAGATCGGCCGACAACAACGTCAGCGCGGTTTCGGTGTTGCTGGAGCCGACGATCTCCGCGGCGATCTCACCAGGGGTGCGCGAGCCTTCCTCGGATGCGAGATCGATGCTCGGCCGCTCGAGCGTGCCGGTCAGCGTCATCGTGACGTTGTCGCCGTTCAATCGCGCTTCGGCGGCGATGTTGAACTCGGGGTGGATGTGGCGGCGATCGGCGAAGGAGATGTCGCCGCGCGTGATGCGGAAGGTGTGACCCGCAAGATAGATCTGTCCGCCCTCGCGCAGCGTGATGCGGCCGTCCATGCCTGGCTGCGCGACGGTGCCGACCACGTGCACGCTGGCGCTGGCCGCGAGGCGGCCGTAGTTGTTGTCGACGAGTAGATCTTCGGTGGTGGTAACCACCAGGTTGAGCTGCAGCCGATCGAGATACGGGCTGCCGGCGGTCGGCGCCATCACCGGCAGCGCGGCCTGCCGCGCGAGAGCGGCGATCGTGATCGTGTCGGTATAGGCGCTCTGGACGATGCGGATGTCGCCGGTCAGCGACGGACCGCGGGGATCGGGACGAAGGGTCACGAGCGCATCCAGCTCGCTGCGCAGCCCCTTCGGCACTTCGATCGCGACGCCCTGCGCCTGGATGTCGAGCGCGCCGCCGCTGAGCGCGAGCGCTTCGAACTCGAGCGAGCCGTCGAGCGCGAGCGCGCCGCCGTTGGCGAGACCGCGTACGCCGTCAAAGACCGCCAGCTGGCCGTCGAGGACGATGGCGCCGGTCAGTTCGGACAACACCACGCGCGGTTCCGAGATCGCGAGCTCAGCGCCATCGAGGGTGATGCGGCCATCGAATAGCGGCTTGGCGACGGTGCCTTCGATGCGCGTGTTGACGTCGGCATTGCCGTCGAAGGCGACGACGCTCGTCAGCGCCGACAGCACGCGCAGATCGACGATACCCTTCACCGATAGATCGAGGGGCGGATCCTCGGCCGCGACTCCCACGGTGCCGCCGATGGTCACGGGATTCTCGGCGACCAGCCACGAGGCATCGGCCACCGCAACGTTGCCTTTTGAAAACTCGATGCGCGTAGGACGCTGCTGCTCGACGGGGATGCCGGAGAACGTGAACGTCGCGGAATCGAGGACGAGCGCGCCGTCGATCGCCGCGAGGGTCAGCTCCGGAACTTTCGCCGAGCCCTTGGCGGAGAAGCTGCCGATCACGCCGCCGGTCGCGACGTTGCCGGTGATGCGCCCGACCGTGAGCTGCTCGCCGTTTAACTCCGCGTTGATGTTCAGTGCCTGCACCGCGGCCGGCGCGCCGACCCAGCCGAACGTGCCGTTCTTGATCGCGAGCGTCCCGACGGTGCCGAGGCGGCTGCCGTTGCTGCGCAGGTTAAACTGCATCGGGCCGCTGCCGTCGAGGATGAACGGCACACCGAACGCCTTGCCCAGGCGCACTGCATCCTGTAAATCGCCGGCATACTGCGCCTGGAAGTTTCCATCCAGCTTGGTGTTCCACTGCCCCGACGCGCTCAAGCGGCCTGACCCGATGCGCACGAACAGATCCTTCAACGTCACATCGTCGCCGCGCAGCTCCGCGTTGAGCGGCGAGAGCAGCGATACCGGCACGCCGCCGATGCCGGCGTCGAGCTCGGTGATGTTGACGAAGGCGACGCGATCGCGCGCGTCGGCAAGCCGGCCCGACGCCGTGACGGTGCCGTTGGCGAAACCGAGGATCTCGGTCTCGATCGCGCCCATGAACGGCGACAACCGGGCCAGCTCGAAGCGATCGAGCTGCGCGTTGACGCGATAGTCGTACGGCGATGCGGTCGCGATGTCGGCGTTGATCCGCGCGCCGATCGACGGCAGCCGCGCGACGATACGGGCCTGATCGCCGAGGAGATCGGCGGTCGCATCACCGGCGCCGATGAAAGCGCCGGCCTTGCCGCCGGTCAGCGCGAAATCAAGCGTGGCGTGTCCCTTCGGCTGCGCCGTGGTGCCCGCGCCGTCGAACTGCGCCGAGAAGATCGCCTGCGTGTCGTTCGGCGACAACACGGTGCCGGTCCACGACAGGCGATCGCCCTTGAGGCTGGCGTCGTAGGCGCCGGTTTCCCACGCGTAACGAACGCGGCCGCCGAGAAAGCCCGCGCCCTGGTGCATTTCGAGCGACGACACATCGATCGCCTCGGCGGTGACGATCGCCTTGGCGGTGGCGCGATCGATCGGCTGCGCCATCCACACCAGCGAGTTGCCGTTGATGGTTGTGTCGAGCTGGTAGTTCTCGAAGGTGCCGCTGAGGATCGCGTCGGCGGACATGCGGCCAGCAACGCGATACGATTCGGGAACCTGATCTTGCAGCTCGAGGGCGTTCGGCGCGTCGACGCGAAGGTTGCCGCTCCACGTCCGGTTGGTGATGTTGGCGATGACGTCGCCGGTGATCTGGGACGAGCCGCGACGGAGGCTGATCGCCGAAATCGTCGCGGTCCTGGGATCGGCAACGACGGCTGCCGATGCCGCGACGCGGCCAATGAGCGGCAGATCGACGGCGTCTCCGGAGATCGTCGTTTCGATTTCGGGATAGCGATAGGACCCGCCGAGCGTCATCGGCGCGTCGATGCCGCCGTGTACCTCGAACATGATCTCCGCGACCGGGAATCCCAGCGTGGCTGCGCTCTGCGCGGCCGCCGCAACATCGGTGACGTAGGCTTGGGCGGGACCGCTCATCGTGCTGAGCGTGGCGGCGCCGCGCTTGATGTGCCCCGCCATCTTGCCTTCGAGCCGGAACCCGGGGAAGGTGTTGTTGTGATCGTAGCGATAGTCGTCGCCGACGATGGTCGCGTCGATCGTGCCGGTCATCGCCACGGCGCCGGCGCGCGCGTAACCATGCGAGCGGTTGTGAATCACGAACTTGCGCGGCTCGCTGAACGCGAACGTGCCGTTGCCGTCGAACCTGGCGCCGATCGCCTGCGGATCGACGGCGGCCATGCGCAGCGCGGCTTGCGAATCGACGCCGCTCCATTCCGCACTCGCGGTGCTGATCGACGCCTTGCCCCACGGCACAGTGAATGCGGCCTTGATCGATCCGCCGGACTGCGGCTTGATCACGAGGTTGTGTCCGGAGAACGCCGTGAAGGTGACTTTCACGGGCCCGGCGAGACCGAGATCGCGCTCGCGGCCGACGTCGAGCGTGTTGCTGTGGACCACGAGGTTGGTGGCGAAATCGCGCGCCGGCCCGGTGATCTTCCCTTCGATGGTCGCCATGCCCGTGACCGGAACCGGCGCCGGCGGCACCCACTTGATCGCCTTGTCGAGATTGACGCTCCCCTTCAGCACGAGATCGAGCGACGGCGAATCGAGCACGCGATTGATGTCGCCGCTCAGGAACGCTTCGATCTCAGAGGATGAGAGCCGCGCCTGCTCGAGATCGACGTTGGATCCGTCGAACGTCATCACCGTCTCGAACGGCGCCATCGTCATCGTGCGCTCGTGGAGCCGGAACGCGAGGTTGCCGCGAACCGCGAAGTTGCCCTTGGCGCCGAACGTGGTGTTGAGCAGCTCGGACTCGATGCGCGGCACCTTCACGCCCCAGTCGCGCAGCTTGTCCTCGTACTGAACGTCGAGACCGTTGAGCGTCAGCGATCGAATATCGAGCTCGCGCGCTTTCTCGGGCGCCGGCGCGTTCGACGAAGGCGGCAGGTTGACGACGTTGTTCTTGTCGCGAACGATGTCGACGATGCCGGAATCGATGACGAGGTGATCGATGGCGAAGCGCCGCCTGAACACGCTCCACGGCAGCTTGACTTCGATGCGGCTGGCGACGAGGAACGGGCGGTCTTTGTGACCCTCCGCCGCGAGGCGAACGTCGGTCAGCGTAATGCGGCGGGTGATCGCGTTGTAGCCGAGATTTCCCGCCTCGAGTTCGAGGTGGTAGCGGGTGAGGAAGCTCGACGCCCAGGCCAGGGCGCGGCCGCGGGCGATCGGCGTGTGAATGGCCACGGTCACGGCCAGAATCAATCCGGCGGCAATTGCCGCCAGGATGACCAGCCCGCGCCGAATCCTGACCCTCACAATTCGATTCTAGGCCGCGAAACCCGCCGATAGCGCCGAGGTAATGCCACGCCCATCCGGATTGCAATTGGGATACCATTTCGCGGTGGAGGATCATTTAATGCGCATCAAGTCATACCTCAAGGTCGCTCTCGGAGCGGCGTTGAGTCTGGTGACGACGAGCGCGATGGCCCAGGCACCCGCTGTGGAATTGAAGGTTGGTGACATGGCCCCCGCGTTTTCGGCGCCGGGATCGGACGGCAAGACTCATACGCTGGCGGAGTCGCGCGGCAAGCAGGCAGTGGTGCTCGCGTGGTTCCCCAAGGCGTTCACCGCTGGTTGAACGGCCGAATGCAAGTCGCTCCGTGAGAGCGGCGATCTGATTCGGCAATACAACGTCGCGTACTACATGATTAGCGTCGACAACACCGAGGACAACAAGAAGTTCGCCGAGATGCACGAAGCGGATTATCCAATCCTCAGCGACGTATCGAAGGAAATCGCCACCAAGTATGGAGTGCTAGCGCCCGCTGGGTTCGCCCGGCGCTGGACGTTCTACATCGCACCCGATGGAAAGATCCTCCACATCGACAACGCCGTAAAGCCGGCGTCCTCGGGTCCGGACATGGTCGCGAAGCTTGCGGAATTGAATATCGCGAAGAAGAAGTAAGTCGACGCGATCGAAGGTCACGAAGGGCGCACTACTCAGTGCGCCCTTTTTTTATCCACGCATGCATCGTGTTGCGGACGCTCAGTGAATTGACGCCCGTGCTCGGCAGTGCCAGCCACCCGCCTTCGCGCTTTTTCAAGACGACCACGCCGCCCTCGACCTTTGCCGATTCGAGATCCGCTCGCGGATAGGTGCGCGTGCGCACGAGGCTGATCACCTGGATCTCCTCGGCCGTGAGGACGATCCGCGAGACGAGGACGTCGAGGAAGCCGGCGAGGCCAAAGGCGATGAGCGCGGCTCCGC
>Ga0105340_1000648_pt1 | contig 16528 bp, 13 predicted proteins | sample EasRivMeERMLT700_FD_89676 | JGI IMG/M metagenome (GOLD analysis project Ga0105340, IMG submission 89676) | Soil microbial communities from meander-bound floodplain in the East River, Colorado, USA - East River MetaG ERMLT700 | ecosystem: Environmental > Terrestrial > Soil > Floodplain | place...
CAGCTGGCCGCGTTCAACGACGCACCGTGGCGCAGCGGTCCAACGGGCATCGGCTTCAGCGGGACAAATGCGGGTGTGTCCACGACAGGGCTCTATGGTTACTGGCCCATGCGGGAAGGGTCGGGTGTCGCTTCGAATCTCGTTGCCGGGCGTCCCAACGCAGCGCTGTTTGGCGCGACGTGGGTTACCAACGACCCCGTGCGGGGAACCGTGTTGAGCTTCAATGGGACGTCGGCTTATGCGACCGCGGGCACGATTCCGCGGCTTGGCCAAAGCACGAGTAACTTCACGTGGTCTCTCTGGTATAAGCAAAATGCGGCGCCCGGTGTAAATGCGGTGATTCTCGGCAACCGTTCGGGCGGCGTGCAGAGCCCTTTGCAGTTCATCAAGTTCACGCCCACGAACTTCGAATACTATCGCGCGGGCGTGCAGCAACTGCTGCCTTATAGCGTGCCCTCGGGCCAATGGGTTCACCTTGCGGTCGTGAAGAATGGAAGCGCGCTGACTTACTACGCGAACGGCTCGCCAGTCGCGACGGCCACCGCCGGTGGCGATATCGAAGCGAACCCGCTTTACTTCGGCGGCGATCCCGGCGCGGCCGGCGAGTTCTCCAACGGTTTAATGGATGAAGTCGCGCTCTGGACGCGCGCCTTGAGCACGTCCGAGATCACTGCGCTAGTCAATGGAACGACGCCGCTGGGTTTCACGAGTCTGATTGGGACTGATGTTTCTGCGTCGATGCTCAACTCCAACGCAACGGCGTACATTCGCATCCCATTCAATATTACGGAGGATGACGCGTTCAACACGCTAACGCTGCGAATGAAATACGACGATGGGTTTGTCGCTTACCTGAATGGCACCGAGGTGGCCCGCCGCAACGCGCCGTCAGGGCTCAGCTTCAACGCCAGCGCAACGGCGGCGCATCCGGATGGAGCGGCTGTCGTATTTGAAGATTTCGATATTTCGCAGTTTATTGATGCGATTGCGCTGGGCACGAACGTTCTCGCCATTCACGGCTTGAACGTGAATGCAAGCGATCCTGATTTTCTCATCCTGCCGGAACTGGACGCGGCCAATGTCCTTGCCACTGGCCAGCGATATTTTGGACGCGCAACCCCCGGCGCCGTGAACGATCCGGGGTTCCTCGGGTTCGTCGCCGACACAACCTTCAGCCACGACCGCGGCTTTTACGATGAGCCATTCACGCTGACGATTTCGTGCGAAACGTCCAGCGCTACCATTCGCTACACGACCAACGGTGTTGCCCCCACTGAAACGACCGGCATCGTCTACACCGGGCCGATCACGATCTCGCGCACGACGACGTTGCGTGCGGCCGCCTACCGCGCCGGCTTCCAACCCAGCAACGTCGACACGCACACTTATATTTTCCTCGATAACGTGCTGACCCAAACCGGAGCCGGTTTTCCGTCCACCTGGGGCGGCTCGACTGCCGATTATACGGTGGATCGCCGGGTCGTAACGAATGCGGCTTACGCCCCAACGATTCGCGACGACCTCAAATCGTTGCCGATCGTTTCGATCGTCATGGACCCGAACCAGTTTTTCGGCCCGCAGGGCATCTACTCGACGCCGAACTCGCAGGGCGCGGCCTTCGAACGCCCCTGTTCGGCAGAGATGTTTTTCCCCGACGGGAGCGAGGACGGTTTCCAAATCGATTGCGGCCTTCGCATTTCGGGCGGGGCCAGCCGCAACCCCGGTCTCACGCCCAAGCACGGCCTGCGCCTGCTTTTCAAGACGATGTACGGTGCGTCGAAGTTGCGTTATCGGTTTTTCGAGAATACAGACGTCGATCGCTTTGACTCGATTGCATTCCGGCCCAACTTCAACATGTCGTGGGTGCGCACCGACAATTCGGGGCCGTTGCTGAACGGCAATTCGGACGGCGCGGAACGCACGCACGCCCTCTATATTCGCGACCAATGGACCAAAGACAGTTATACCGCCATGGGCGCCGCAGGCGCGCACGAGCGCTTTGTCCACCTCTACGTTAACGGGCTTTACTGGGGCCTTTACAATCCGTGTGAGCGAACGGACGCATCGTTCGCGGCCACTTACTTCGGTGGTGAGAAAGAGGAATACGACGCGATCTTCAGCGACTTGAGTTCCACCGCCCGCGCAGTGGATGGGGACCGCACCGCGTGGAACGCAGCGCTGGCGCTCGCGAACGCGGGGCTCACTACCTCCAACGCTTACAGGCAAATCCGAGGATGGATCGATGTTACGAACCTCGCCGACTACATGATGCTGAACTTTTATTGCGCGACGGTCGATTGGCCGTGGCAAAACTGGAACGCGTTGCGCAAGCGTGAGACCAACGCCCAGTTCAGGTTCATCGTCTGGGACGCGGAGTACACTCTCGACACCCCGCCGTGGATGCCGGACGACCGCACGCCGAACGTCGGCGCGGGGACGGGCGGGGTCAACGGCAACGATTCGGATTCGCCCGCTCGTTTTTATTTCCATCTCAAGAACAACTCCGAGTGGCGGCTCCTGTTCGCGGACCGCGCGCACAAGCACTTTTTCCACAACGGCATGTTGACGACGAACCAAACGATTCCGCGCTTTCTCGAACTGATGGACACCATTCACGGCGCGATCGTCGGCGAATCGGCGCGCTGGGGAGATGTCGTACGCACGTCACAGCCCTACACCCGGAACGTCGAGTGGTTGACGGAGAAGCAGCGGCTTCTCACGAACTTCTTCGCGGGCCGGACCGACCGTGTGATTCAGCACTTTCGTAATGCCGGGTTGTACCCATTCCTTGCCGCGCCTTCGTTCAACGAGCATGGCGCAACGTTTTCGAACCAGTTCACACTCACAATCTCCGCGCCGGCGGGTGCCATTTATTACACGACGAACGGGAGCGATCCGCGGCTGGAAGGCGGTGGAATTTCCTTCAGTGCCTTCGCGTACTCGGGCCCGATCACGTTGAACGCAAGCCGTAGTATCCGCGCGCGCGCTTTCCACACGAACGCCTGGAGCGCGCTGAATGAGGCCACATTCATTGAGGCCACGCCGATCCCGTTGCGCATCACCGAGTTCATGTTCAATCCGTTCGTGCCGGAAACGAGCACCAACGAGTCCGAAACGTTCGAATACGTCGAAGTGCGAAACACCGGTAACCAACCGCTCTCCCTTGCCGGCATGAGGTTCACGCGAGGAATAACATTCGACTTTCCGGACATTATCCTCGGCCCGTCGCAATATGCCGTCATCGTAAAGAATCTCACCGCGTTCCAGAGTCGTTACGGTACTGGCATCAACGTCCTCGGGCAGTACACCGGTTCGCTCAGCGACAACGGCGAGAACCTCCGGCTGCTTGGCCCGCTCGGTGAGCGGATTGACGATTTTGAATACAGCGACTGGTTCATCCTCACCGATGGCCTCGGGTTTTCCATGACCCTCAACACCGAGGCGCGCGATTCCAATTCACTGAGCGAACCCGAGGCGTGGCGCGTCAGCGGCGTCCTTCAAGGGACGCCGGGATTTCCCGATACTCCGGCGAACATACCAGGCATCGTCATCAATGAAGTGCTGACCCACACCGATCCGCCCGCGGTCGATGCGATCGAACTTTACAACGCGACCACCGCCGATGTTGACCTTGGCGGTTGGTTCCTCACGGACGAAGCCCGCGATCCGAAGAAATTCCGCATCCAACCCGGGACAACGATTCGCGCCGGACAACATCTTCTCTTCGATGAAACGCAGTTCGGTCCCGACTTTAATCTCAGCTCGCGAGGCGAAGATGTTTATATCTATTCGGGCGACTCAACCACCAACCTCACCGGTTACGCGTATGGCTTTTCCTTTGGCGCGGCTGCCAACGGCGTTTCCTTTGGGCGAGTGACGCTCAGCACTGGCGAAGATGTATTTCCTGCCTTTCAAAGCTACACTCCCGGCCTCACGAACTCGCGGCCGATTATTGGGCCCGTCGTGTTTACGGAGATCATGTACAATCCGCGCCCAGGCGAGCCGGAATACGTCGAGCTGAGAAATATCTCCACGAACACCGTCGCTCTATTCGATGTCGGTCGCCCCTTCAACACCTGGCGCATCAACGGCCTGAATTTTGAGTTCCCCGCGAATATCGTCCTGGCTTCTGGCGAAGTCGCGCTCGTCGTCAGCGGCAACGTCACCGCGTTCCGCCAGCGTTACGGCATACCGGTTCAGCGCCAGGTCTTTTCTTTCTCGGGCAGCCTGCAAAACAACGGTGAGACCATTGCGCTTCAACGACCGGATGTTCCCGATGACGACTTCGTTCCGTACATCACGGTGGATGAGGTGCGATACAACGATCGTCCGCCGTGGCCGCGTACTGCCGACGGCACCGGCCCCTCGCTGCAAAAACCCATCGCGGGAGATTTCGGAAACGAACCGTTGAACTGGATCGCCGCGATGCCCGGCCCGGGGCGTGCCGACCCGGTGGCGGGCACTCCGCCAACCGTCGCCATTACGTCGCCGGCATTTCAACTGGTTCGCGGCGGCACAAACGTCACTTTCACGACAGCTTCTTCCGGCACGCCGCCGCACTCCTACCAATGGCTTTTCGAAGGCGACGTGCTTTCCGGCGCAACCAACGCCGATCTTTCCCTGCTCAACGTGCAGCCCGGCAATTCCGGCGCTTATTCGGTTGTCATCTCTTCACTGACGGGATCGTCCATCAGCAGCAATGCACAGCTGACCGTGCTCGTGCCGCCCTCGATCACGTCGGTTCCGACCAACGTCACGGTGCGGCTGGCTCACCCGAATGCCACCACCAACGCGACCTTCCGCGTGAGCGCGATCAGCGCAGGCGTGCTAACTTATCGTTGGTCCTTCAACGGCTCGCCAATCCCCGGCGCTACCAACGCCGTCCTCGCGCTCACGAATGTCAGCACCTCCTCCGGCGGTGAGTACTCGGTCGAGATCACTGACACCAACGGCTGGTCCTACGCGTCGGCTCGCCTCACCGTCCTGGTGCTGCCGTCAATCATCGAGCATCCGCAGACGCAGGTCGCCGTTGTGGGAGATACGGTCAATATACGCGTGAAAACCATCGGCACCGAGCCGTTCATGTTCCGCTGGCGCAAAAACGGCGTGAACATCACCGTACCCCCTTCCACGCCGTTTTCGGTTTACTCGATCACCAACGTGGGCACGAACCACGCAGGCAACTACAGCGTGATAATCACCAATGCAGCCACGACGAGCGGCATCCTCAGCTCCAATGCAGTCCTCACCGTTCTGATCGACACGGACGGCGACCACGTGCCGGATGAGTGGGAGTTCGCGTACAACTTCAGCACGAATAACGCGGGTGACGCCACCATCGACACGGATGGCGACACCATGACGAACCTCGAAGAATACATCGCCGGCACCGACCCTCGCGATGAGCAGAGCTACTTGAAAGTGGATACCATCTCCGTCGCGGGCAGCGCCGCGTTGAGTTTCCTCGCGCGATCGAACAAAACCTACACGATCCAGTTCAACTCAGAACTGTCTTCGTCGGGTTGGCTCAACTTCACCAACGCCCTCTCGCGCCCGACGAACCGTGTCGAGATTATCGTCGATCCGGCATCCACCGCGGGTCGAGTTTACCGTCTTCTCACGCCTGGGCTGTAGTGGGTTTGAGCGGCCAAAAAAACTTGCACCAAGGTCCCTCTGCGCTAGATTAGTCAGCCTAAGGAGCACCCATAGCTCAATTGGATAGAGCATCTGACTACGGATCAGAAGGTTATAGGTTCAACTCCTATTGGGTGCGCCAGTTCAAAAATCCTCAACAGAATCAATGGTTTCGTAGTGGTCAGCCCTTTCCAAAATCGGAGCCAAAAACCGCGCAAGTAAGTCGTTAAACCCCGTTTCACTCCCCGATTTTTGTTGCAATGCTCCCCGTTTGGTGATTTATGTCGCTTTAGATAGCTAAACAACCTTTGAGAAAGATTTAGAATATGGGAAAGCGGAAGGAACTGTACCGGGGGCTGTTCAAGAGTGATAGCGGCATCTACTTCGTGCGGTTCCGCAACGGTGGAAAAGATCGAATCAAGACCACGGGCAAAACTGATTTCGATGAAGCCGTGACGGAGTACAGAAAATTGAGAGCCAATGTCCGATTAGAGCGCACCGTCTACGAGCGCATGAATGATATTTTGGAGCAGCTTGGGAACATCCCCGAGGTGGAGGAACGAGAGCAGGCCCGCCAGAAATTGCTCACCATGTTGCAGGGCGCGGCCGAGCGCAAACTGGCGATCGCTGACGCGTGGAAAGAGTGGCTGAGTATCCCGAAGAGTACCGGGGGCACAACGCTTTCGGGTTATTTTGCGGTGTGGGGGCAGTTAAAGACATGGCTTGGCACAAATCGGCCCGCCTATGCGTTCCTGGGGCAGATCACGACGCATGATGCTGGCGCATATTCCAAGCACCTGTGGAAAAGCAACGTCACCGGGCGCACCTACAATTTGCACATGAGTTTCCTGAGCCGCTTCTGGCGGGATTTGAAAGGCATCGCGAGTGTCGAAAATATCTGGAAGGAAATTCCAAAGCAGATCAAGAACACGGTTTCTCACGATGCGCTCACCCGCGATCAGCTAACCAAAGTTATCCAGAGCGCGACCGGCGAAATGAAAGGCATGTTCCTTGTCGGCCTGCTCTCATCACTTCGATTGAAGGATGTTGTCTTTTTGGATCAATCCAAGTTCATCGAAGCCGAGGGGATACTGAAACTCAAACCGTTCAAAACGAAACGACTGGATAAGATCGTGCAAATTCCAGTTCACCCGCAGTTGCTGCCGTTGCTCCGCAAACCGGGCACAGACGGAAAGTACTTTCCTGAGACTGCGAAAGCGTACGCTCATGATCCATCTGCGGTGTCAAAATCCATTCAGGCGCATTTGGAAAAGTGCGGCATCAAAACAACCGAAGCGATCACGGAAGGCTCACGCCGCAAACGTGAAGCGGTGAAAATTGGATTTCACTCGCTCAGATTCAGCTTCGTTTCAATTTGCGCCCGCGCCGGGACTCCGCAACACGTTCTCAGCGAATTGGTCGGACACAGCAGCCCCTCAATGACTTTGCACTACAGCCGCACGAATGGAGATGACCGCAGCAAGGCGGTTGCCCACATGCCGACCATTGAGGTATGAGCATCACAATCGACGCTTTCGGAGAACCGTTTGTCGCTGAGTGGCATTCCGAGGATTGGAGACGCTTCGCCACGCGCAACGGTTGTTTGCATCTGGTTTCGTTTGATGGAGCATTAGAGAAGAACGATACCCTGTCGCTCAACAAGTGGAGGCCCCGCAAACTAGAATTGTGCTGGATTAAGAACCCGCAATTCGACGGCGACGAGGAACCAGACCCGGAGAATAACGACCTGCCAAAAGCGCCGGGGAATGAGCGCCGGTTGCCGGTTGAACCTGACACGACATTGCGAAAATCAGGGGATTCATCGAGCGGCAATAGTACATTAAGTATTCAATGTCTCGCGGTTGTGCAGCAGTATTTTTGGAACGGCAATCTTGACCCCCACCCATATGCGCTTTCCCGGTTTACCCCGGGCGTTGCAGTCGTGCGGGCTGAGTTGGAGAACGGCAGGATTTTACTTTTGCGGAGCGCCGACATTGAAGCGATCCCATCTGAGGCGGATCAGTACTTCCGGGGTGAGGACCAGCAGCAGCAGCTTGCCCGGCTATTGAGTGGACAACAGCAGCTTGCTGGCACCGTTCAGCAGATTGCCGATTTCCAAACTCCCACGCCGGAGAACAAGAACGAACAGATTTCCGACCCACTGCCATTTGGTTATGATGTTTGGGATGTGGTGGTTGCGGTCCTTATCGCGGAAGGTTGTTCCAAGCGGGACTCTGTCGCGTTGATGATGTTCGCGTACGGCAAGAGCAGAGAGGAAAGCGCAAAGTACGTAGGTATCTCCGTGAAAACCCTAGGCAGGAAACTCATTCTGGCACGCCAGACGGTTTACGAAAAGCTATTCAGTCGTTCACGGAGCGAACGCGCAAAGGCCCGGAGTAAACTCACAGATAAAATCCTTTTGTCGCTGCGCCGTCGATACCTCGAAATGGAAGGCTAAGACCTCCTTCGACGTTCCCGGCTGCTATTTAGTGCCCGCACTGTCCCCGCAGTCCTCCAAAATGTCCTGATTTATTTTCGGCACTATCACCGTGTAAACATTGGTGATACCCGCAGTCCGCTCTCTCCAAATGTCCCTTTTCTCCGAAAGGGTAGGCGAGCAATCGGAGAATAAACTTCGACCCGCCGATGAAACAGATGCCTGCAAGTGCACAACAGAAAATCGCCCGGATGCTGGCCCAAGGTCAACTTGATGACACCAAGGCCAATCGAATGCTGGCCGCTTGTACCCGCCCTGACATTGGAACAAAACCCGTTCTGCTAAACCTTCGAGAGGCAGCCCGATACTGCGGATTTAGTGAGCAATGTTTTAGAAGGTTTTTTCAACAAGGGATGTTTCCCGCTGTCGAGTTGGGAAGCTCCCGGTGGTTTCGGATTTGCGATCTTGAGGCCGCGATTGCGAAACGCGTCGTGCGTTTGGAACAACCAAAAAAGGAAGCGGCATAAACAAAAACCCAGTCGTGGGTGACCGGGTAGTGCGATTTTGAGCCGCTGCCAAGCAACTTTCGCTATGACCTCACATAACCTCACTTCTCACTGTCCGGCAAGTGTAATCCTTTCGCTTCGCATCGGGATCAAACTCTTAACCCTGCCGATTCATACGTTCAGTTTTAACATGGCGTCTTGAGTCTGCTCGCCAGCGGTTTGCCACAAAACTACACAACCACGAAGCCGGGCGATTATGGAAAGCCAGAACGTGATTGCAGAGCGGATACTGGGCCGCCCTATCGACTGGAAAAGTGCAGACACCGGCTTTCTTGAATGCCCTGGCAAAGACCTGCACTCGACAGCTACGGGAAAGAAGGATTGCCGCATCAAACTCAATGGGAGCCCAACGCTGTACTGTTTTCACAACACCTGCTCGGATGTACTGGCGTCACTGAATCGCGAATTGCGCCGCGCGATGCCGAGTGGTTCCTTTCGGATGCAGATTTACCGACCGGCACAACCGCGCGGCCCGACGCGGGGGCAGCGTCTTGCCGAGGCTGCCGCAAAGCAGTTGCCGGCGATCCTAAAAGAGTTTTCCGGGCCGCTTGAAGACTCACCAACCGCGCTCACCGGTGACGTGCATCAAGACGCGGTCTTGTTCCTGGAATTGTTCGAACCCGATGACGTGATTTGGATTGGAAACGTTACTGACTCCGCCAACGACACCAAGGATGAAAGCGAGATCAAGCGATGCAGGCTGCACTTTGTCACTGCTGCGCAATGGAAGCGTCGCCTGACTTGCGCGTGGCAGGACGAGTATCAGTCCATTTGTCCAAACGCCTTCAAACCCCGTTCGTACTCACGGAGCAATGGAAACGTGGCGGCGCACCGGTTTTTGGTTGTCGAGAGCGACGTATTGTCGAAGCACGACGTAACCGCAGTGTTCAAATGGTTGCGACAGGAAATGCGACTTCGCGCCATTATCGACACAGCCGGAAAGAGTTTGCACGGATGGTTCAGTTATCCCGATAACGCGAAGCTCGCCGAGCTAAGGGTGATTCTGCCTGCGCTCAAATGTGACCGGCAATTGCTCGCCCCCGCGCATCCAGTGCGACGGCCTGGAGGATTACGGGGACAGCGTTATCAAACACTTCTTTGGTTGGATTTGAGCATATGAGCTTCGCCGAAAGACTCGACGTACCTGATGAGCCGCAGCCGGACAGCCAGAACGACCCATGGTTGCAACTGATACAAGACGGCGCGGCAATCATGACCGAAGAACTGCCGCCCCTGGTTGAGGTGATTGAGGGAGTCGTTGCCGAGTGCTCAAAGCTGGTCATCGGGAGCGGGAGTAAGAGCTTCAAAACTTGGCTGACGATGCACGCCGGGCTGGCGATTTCGCACGGGAAGGAATTCTTGGGCCGACGAACAACACGATACCGAGTCCTTTACGTAAACCTCGAACTAAAGGAAAGCACCTTCAAATGGCGATTGCAGAAAGTCGCTCGTGAGCTTGGAATCGAAGTTAACGAGACATGGTTCATGCATCTGCCGTTGCGCGGCAAACTCTGTGGGCTCGCGGTCTTTGAGATCATCTCGCGCATTATCAAGATGGCCAAGCAACTGGGTATCGGCGTTGTTATCATTGACCCGATTTATAAGCTGAATACCCAAGGAGACGAGAACAGCAGCCGCGATCAGACGCTCTTGTTCAATGACCTCGACCGAATCACGACCGAAGCGCGTTCCACGCTTATTCTGAACGACCATTTCGGGAAGGGAAATCAAAGCGAGAAAGACCCGCTGGACGCGATCCGGGGCAGCAGCGCCAAGGGTGGGGATGTGGACGCGGCGATGATACTCCGAAAGCATGAAGTCGACGGGTGCTTTCGGGTTGATCTTGTCCACCGTGAGTTGCCGCCAGTCGCGCCGTTCTGCATCGGTTGGAAATTCCCGCTAATGGAACTGCGCCCGGACCTGGACGCCGACGATATGAAGAAAGCCAAGGGCGGGCGAGCGAAAGCACATGACCCAATGAAGATCCTTTCGGCCATAGAGCAAACGTCCCTGGAGAACCCCATCAGCTACTCGAAGTGGGCCGCTATTGCCAAAGTCAAACGACCGACGCTCATGGTCTACGTTGAGGAGCTGCGAGCCAAAGGACTGGTTGCGACGACCGGGCACGGGAATACCGCCAGGCAATTCATCACGGACACCGGCAAGACAACAGCGGAAAGGTGGCGTGAGCACCAAGGTTAAGAACCTGTCAGAATGGTTTACAGGCAGTTTCCGACAGGCTGGTGTACTGTCACCTGCCTGCATGTCGGATATACTTTAGTATCCGACAGCAGCAGCAGTGACACCTTGGAGCAGTCAGGAATTGGGGCAACGATGTCAGTCTCTTTTGTCGGGTTGCGACGAAACAGAGTGAATTCGGGGGACAGGTACGGACAAATTCGTGCTCAACTTGTCCGCGCCTCCCGGATTTTTGTGCTTGGAGAGCCACAGCGGCAGACCAAATCTGACGCTAAAACAGGCAAAAGTGCGGTTTTACCCAATGTTCATGGCGGTTTCCGTTGCTGTCCTCGCGCTGAATCAGCCGTGCATCATGCGACAGTCCTTGTTCAATATGGGACCTTCCGGACGCCCATTTTCGCGCCATTCAGATCGATGAGGGGACGTACAGCCGGTTGCGGGATGCGACCATGGTTTTCGTGGCTAACCGCTGTCGGGAAGTCAACGGCAAGCATTTGACACCTGGTGCGAGTAAAGAGGTTAAGTTTTTCCGTAATTGAGGGAAAAGTGAGGGAATGTGGAGTAAATCGAACGTTGCGCTGAACACCTCTCGGCACACCCAGAACGTAGTTCTCCTGTCAGTAATTGTCAGTAAACGTACAGGCGTCGTCTCGCCTGCAGCGTCCTACTGCCGCCTTGGACTCAATGCATTAAGCCAGTGATTGTGCCCGCGACTTTGATACTGTTGCCACGCCGCCTCGCCGAAGCTTGTCTGCAACGCTCTCTCGGTTTCGCGCCGGATTCCTTCTAGGGCTTCATGGCGCCGTTCCGCGGCAAGACTCGGATCGTTCCTGATGCGCGCAGCAGCCTGCTCGGCGATTTTGATCGTGTCATGAAGCTCCTGGATTTGCCGTGATCCCAGGCCGCTTTCCGTGGCAAAGACATACGTTGGCTGATACTTTGGATCACGTGCCAGATCATACGCCGCATAACGTTCAGGCCCAAGGGCCTGTCTGATCTGCTCCTGCAATTGTTGCGCGGCGTTCGCCGGCTCCGTTCCTGGTTCCCGCTGTTGCGCCTCGTGTAACTTATACAGTTGGATGAACTCCGTTTCCGTTAGATCGAGAGTGCGCGTCTCACTGCGTATCTGCCCCGCAAGTGGGGACATCCGCAGGTCATATTGCAGAGCCTCTTCAGGAGTCAGCAGACGCTTCACGGCCTCGCCGTGTTCGCGCCAAAGTTCTTGAATGTCCTGCCCGCTGAGGCTGTTGTGATCCCTCGTCGCCAGCCTGTTCTCCAAATCTCTCGTCATCCGCGCGATGTGCTCCTTCTTCTCATCACTCAGAAACTCCAGCATCCACTCCCTTGCATTCTCGTTCTTCATTGCCGCCTTCCGATACTCGGGTTCGATGCCGAGCGCGCGCAAAACACGGTCCCGCTCCTCGTCCAGACCCAGCATCGTCGTCCACGCTTCCCGCCCCGCTCCCCGGACGAAGCTGTCACCCTTCCAGTACTCGAATTTTGGAGATTCCTTTCGGACGGCTCGTTTTTTCTCATCGTAAAGCTTCGTCACGTCGGCACGAATGATGTCGCGAATCGTTTCTTCCGGGCAACCTGCGGCGCGCAGGTTCGCCAGATACGTTTTATAGTCGGCCGACTCGACCGACTTCCAATCAAAGCGTTTAGAATCGGAATGCGCCGCGGGCGCCGACTCGATTCCGCGCGGCGGCCCCGGGTTTCGCGTCAGGAGGGACTGCTCTTTAGAAGCCTTTGTCGGACGGTTTCTCGTTGCTTGAAACAACAATATGCCCAAAGCGACGTTGATCCCGATAGAAATCAGAAACAATGACCTGTAAATACCAGCGCGCATTCAGACGTATTGTGTTCCGCCATAAACCATAACAGAGATGCAGCCCGACTTCCAGCGCTGCGTTGAGCACACTCCGCGCAGTCCAGCGTAGTTCCTAGCCGTGGATGCACAGGTCAAGGCTCTGCCATCGTTCGCCAGTGAACACCAGGCGGCTACTCAGATTGCAGATCCGTTGTAAAGGCTTCGGCCACTTGCCGCGTAATCTTGTCAAGCAATCGGCTGTATTTGCATCCTGCGGACAAGCTTGAATGCGGAACCGACGGGGAGCTTCAACCGTCGTGCAATCTCTCTAACGCCAGCACCCTGGCTAATCAGCGCCCGCACGGCTGGCTCATGCTCGTCCAGCGTCGCAGGCCTGCCCAATTTGACGCCCTTGGCCTTGGCCGCTCGGAGACCTGCAGAAACGCGCTCTTGAATGATCGATCGCTCAAATTCGGCGATCGCCATAAGGATATTTAACTGTAGCTGGCTGGTCGGGTTCATTCCGCTGGTATCGATTCCCTGGCTCGGGCAGACCAGGGCAACGCGGTGGTTTGTCAATTCCCCGACGATCTGCGCCAGGTGGGGCAAGCTCCGGCCAAGCCGATCAAGTTTAAAGCAGATGACCACGTCGACCTTGCTTCGTCGGACGTCAGTCATTAAGCGGTCCAAACCTTCACGGCTGAACTTGCTCCCGCTGATTGTGTCGCAATATTCGGCGACGTGCGTCCAGTTACGTCGTGCGCAGTACTCGCGCAGTTCATTCAATTGGCTGTCGTGTGTTTGCTTGTCTGTACTGACGCGTGCGTAGATTGCAGCTTTCATGGGTGTTCAGAAATCTGATGTTTTGGGAACGGTGTTAGGTGGACGGTAAGACCCTTGAAAACACGGGTTCTTTTCGAGTCTCATTTAGGGGGTATTTATGAACACCCCGCCTATGCGGGTCATAAGCGAGGCGTTCCTGTTTAATAGTCATTCGTTGGTTGTGCTGTCTCAACGAATCGCAACGTGAGCGTGCCAGGCTCTGTTGAGTGAATCTCTACGCGATGGCCCGGCTTGAAGCCTGCCTGGTCCAGCCAGCGGCCGTGTAGGCGAATCCTAGGCTTCACAGGGTCGGCCCACGGGTCCACTTCGATCTTGAGACTACGGGCTTTCACGCGGCCACCTCCTGTTCCTCTGCTGGCTGCCGGCACAAGATGAAATCTGCGGCCTTCTGCGCTTGTGCAGCGGCAAATATAACTAACTTTCGATCGTCCTTGAGTCTCTCCAGCCAGGATTTGATATAGGCCGCGGAATTGTCGATCGTCCGCTCAACGATGCCGACCTGGCCGCACAGGTACGCCGCACCCATCTCCGCAACGAGTTCCTCTTGAGAATAAGACTGAGACCCAAACGGAGACCACTCACCCTCTGTTCCCGCCACACCCTTGCGGTTCAGTCGCGATTGGTGCCCCGTGGCGTGCGTCAATTCGTGGAAAAGTACGGAGTAGTAATCCTCTGCACTCCTGAACGACTCCGGAGCAGGCATGCCGACGAAGTCCCCGCCTGGCGAATAGAAGGCCCTTTGCCACTTGTTTTCGATCACCGGCCGCTTGGGCATGGCTGCCACGATCTGTTCCGCTTCGGCAATTGGTGTGTGTTCCCGCTTGCCACCGTCTATGACCGGCAGCTTGTCGACGGGAATGCCCTCGCATTGCGCGAGGTTGAAAACCGAATAATAACGCAAGAACGGGACACGTTTCTTTCCTGTCGCGCTTTCGCTGTCTTCCACGTCCAGCCACTTCCAGAACACGACAGGGCAGGCTTTCTCGCCTTGCTTCACGTGTCCGCCCAGCCCCTTTGCCTGATTGAATGTCAGCCAGAAGGGGTTTTCGTACATCATGGCGTGAAGCAGGAACGTATTGATTCCGCGATACTCTTTCCGGCTGATTAGGTTCCGGGGCATGCCGGCCCCGCCTTGCCATGGTTTCTGCCAGGGAACAGTTCCGGATTCGAGAAGACCGATGACGCGGTCGGTGATGACTTGAAACGCATCTGAATTCATTGCTAGCCTTTCTTTGCCCGCCCCGGTGACAGCCGGGAGTCCTTGGTTAGCTAGCCTTACCAGGGACGTAGCGGGCACCTTTTTTCTGGTAAGACTTCAGCCCGTTAATTCAGGCTGGACTTGTTGTTAACAAAAGTCGAAACTCGTGTCAACTACTTTTTGTTAACATAAGTCTATGGCAAAGATGGGAAGACCTCGCCTCTCAAAGAAAGGCGCACTTGCGGAAATATTTGCGGTCAGGCTTCGACGTGATGAAGCGCGCCAAGTCTCCACCGCAATCGAAGAGTCAAAGCAATCAAAACCCGACTGGCTGAGAAATGCGCTGCTCAGTGCTGCGCGGAGAAAGTAAACCGTTAGCCGGCCAAGCAAAATAGGAGTTCCTTTTTTGGAGCCAGCGCAGAGCGAACCCCACCGGCACCCTCTTTTTGGCGGCGCGGTCGTAAAGCGCTTGAGACTTCATGATAAATTTCTAAAAAATATTTTCCAAAATTTGGCACGTCCGAGTTGAGTGTAAAAAAAGGAACATCTTTGCTCCAATTTGCACGTTTACTCTTTTCCCTTCTCCAGTTGGTAACGCAGCACCGCCGCAGGACGAATGCAGGGCTATGCACGTTGGAATTCTCCTTTACGGATGCGCGCTGGCAAATCGTCAAGATCCTGGCGGACGACGGGTTCAACACTGAATCGATCAATGGTTTGCTCGAAACGAGTCTGAAGATCAAATGCGATGCTCTCCAGTGGATTGTCCCGATAGCCACCCGCGAGCGAATAACCGTGCACATAACTTTGCAGGAAGCGCTCAGGTCCAAGGTGGGCCCACTGCACGATGTGCACAAGCTCGTGGAAATGCAGCGATTCTTCCTTCTCCAATCCCTCGCGAACGAAATACGTGTCGAGATAAGTAATGCCTCGAAAATCCCCTCTTTCAAACTCAGGAAACTCCGTTATCCCCATGGCCGTAAGGGGAGGAACGGGGACTCGAGGCAAGGTAACCACCCGAGCAGAATTGAGGACCTCGTCGGAGTAATAGTCCGGTAATCGCGAGAAGCCGCAATCTTTTACGGGCCGAGCCTGACTCCGATGCGCCGCGACCGCTTCCCTTATCCACTTTAGTAATTCAGGAAGCCTGTCAAACAATGATTGCGCACTCATGGACCTAAACTAGGGCACGGATGGTATCCCGCGGAAGGTAGCAAGCCAGCCCAGAGAACAAGCAATCGGCGAATGGTGACTGATCGACGGGGATCAAAGCACTCGCGCTTTGATCTGCCCATACGCATTCTCCTGAACCGCTTGGCCCATTCATCGTGAATTCACACCGCAGCTCCTGAGCAGCGCCTTTGAACGTGGCACATTTGCGAAAAAGAGACAATCGCTCTACTTTCCATCAGTCCGTGAGATCACAATCGCCTGACTGGCAGAAAGCTCGGAGCCTATACGACTCCAAGATGCCACACGCTGTTATCGTCAAAGAGGCTGGTGTGAGCCTTCCCGCACTAAAGAAAAGGATTGTGCGTGAAAAGTGGAAGGTTGCCCGCACAGAAGCCCGCGAGATCATCGAAACGCAATCAATCCAGCAGCGTGGCGAGCAGTTGCGAAGCCGGGCGCTGAATGAATGCGACCGCGACTTGGAAGTTGTCGAGCAGCATGCGCCCAAGAACTTGGCGCAAGCGGAAAGGCGGCAGGATCTTTTGATGATGTCAGCGGGCGGTCAAAACCAGCCAGGGATGGGCGGATGAAAACCAGCCACTTTGAGAGTGGGATTGCGCATAGGGCGGCGATAGCCGCACTGGTGCGCGATGAACCAACTCACTGTGAGC
>Ga0105340_1000651_pt1 | contig 16446 bp, 26 predicted proteins | sample EasRivMeERMLT700_FD_89676 | JGI IMG/M metagenome (GOLD analysis project Ga0105340, IMG submission 89676) | Soil microbial communities from meander-bound floodplain in the East River, Colorado, USA - East River MetaG ERMLT700 | ecosystem: Environmental > Terrestrial > Soil > Floodplain | place...
ATCAGCTTCTCGGTGACCTCTTCAAGTCTCACCCCTGCCTTCCACGTTTCCGGAGCCAGGTACACGGCTCCACCTTGCGGGCATCCAAGGACGACCGCAACTCTCCTTCCTTCCGCGTGCCTGCCGCAGCCCCACAGCAGCTGCAGCTCGCTGAGGCCAGGCACGACGTACTCTTTCTTCTTCGGCATGACGCCGAGCCACTTGTACTCCACCCACATGTCGGCCTTGCCGCTGTACCACACGTCGAACGTCCCGCCGCGGTACTGGTTGTGGGTCTTCTCTCGGTGCAGCTCCTTGGGGAGCAGCCGGTGCACGGCGGCTATGAACCGGTTCTCGGGGCCGGAGCTCACGGCGCGTTTCTCCACAGCCAGGTCACCGCGCCCGCCACTGCTGAGAGCACGCCGGCCAATGCTATCAACACGCCGATCGTGTCCCACTTGTTCCACACAGCAGTGAACATTGAATACGGTGCACCGAGAATGTTCACGATCAGCCAACCGATGAACATCAGTACGAGTCCTGTCGCTAGCATGCCTGCCTCCGGAGGTAGTAGATCATCTGCCCGAGCCACACGGTGTTCGCCAGCACGATGCTGACGCCGCCGGCGAACGACCACCACTGGTCGAGGTGTGGGTAGTAGAACAGGTTCCAGTAGCCCCACGCCGCGAAAAATGCGGTGGCGTTCCAGTGGACGCCCTTGACCAGCTTGTCCTTGTGCAGCTGCGCCACGTTCCGCCACAGCATGGCGGAGCCGACGAGCTCGAACATCCCGTTGATCAGGTCAGGAGACATGCTTCACCGCCTCCACGAACGCCGGCCAGCTCTTCGTCCGCTTGATATTCTTCAGATCCCACGCCCCGCTCCTGAGCTCTTGGTTCCATGGCTGGTCGAACAGCGCGACCAGCTTCGCCGGCGTGTTCCGCGCTAGGTCCATCACGTTGTCCCACTTGTCGTCCACGTACACGTCGCACATCGGCTTGACGTAGGACTTCGGCTCCTCGTTGGTGAGGAGGTGCAGGCCGGCCAGTGGCAGCTGGTGCATCGTCAGCCAGGCCAGCGTGTCGTTCACCGCGAACTTCGGGCGGTGGGAGATGATGGCGATGTCGTGTCCGGCGGCGACCAAGTCCCGCACGCCCTGCACCGCGCCGTGCACGAGGTGCCCGTGCCGGTACATGCCGAGCCGCACGCCCTCGGTCCAGAGCCACTTCCAGTGCTCGGGGGAGACGTTGTCCTGGATGTAGTTCCAGTGCGTGCTCTCCTGCCCCAAGGGGCCGGTCTTTGGGTACGGGCTGCCAGGCAGGACCTCTCGTAGGAGGTACCGGCTGGTCTTCGACCACTCGTACAGCACGCCGTCGATGTCTACGCCGATCCTCATGTGTCAGCCCTCGCTCCCACGGGGCGATGGCCTTCTTGCGCTCGGGCCAAAGCTCCGTTCTGCTCCATGCACACCACGCCCATCGCCGCGATCTTGCGGACGGTGTGCTTGGCGAACGGGATGGCCTCGCTGTCTGGCTTGCGGGACAGAACGCGGAGGGCCTCCTCGGTGTAGTCCCGGATGTACACCAGCCACTCCGTGAGGTTATGCTGGTGGTCCTCCACCGGGTTCCACTTGCTATCTTGGTAGTCCCGCTCGCCATCTATGACGGCGTACACGTCTTTCCTTGGTATCATTGCTTCGTCTCCTTCAGGGCCGCGGTCCGTTCGTCCTCGATCTCCGTCTGCAGAAGGGCCAGGGCGCGCCACGCGACCTTCGCGCTGTGCCTCCCGCCGTCCGTGTCCAGGGTGCCGCGCTCGACCAGGTGCCTGATCAGGGTGTCGGCGTGGTCCGTCGATTTCTCCTTGGCCCAGTGGAGCGGCTGCCCCGGGTTGTGCTGCTCGTTCCCGATCCGCGACACCTCCGCCACCGCCGCCAAGGCATCGGGGAAGTAGTCGAGCACGCCTGTGCACATCGGGATCAGCTTCCTCGCCTTCGCATCCGTTGGTAACATCGTCTCCTCAGTCGTTGTCGTCGCGCAGTTTGTAATACTTTCCGTCGTTGGCCACGTATCCCCAGTGCAGCTCAGGTGATTTCTTAATCAGGGACTGGCCGTGGCGCTCTATGACCTCGATGGCGTCCTTCTCGGATATCTGGAGGTGGGCCACTAGCGGCTCCCATATGGGTTTGCCGAAGAAGTATGTGTGCCCTTTCAGAATCTGGGCCTGGTACGAGCCGCAGGTGAGCAGCACGACCCTATATCGGGTCATAGTTCCTCACCGATTGCGCGACCAGGATGGACTCCACCTCGGCCTGCGTCCGCGTGCTGGTCTGCCCGCTGATCTTCCTGCGCAGCTCGTGGACCCTTTTGCGAAGGTCCGGGTGGAGCTTGTCGAAGCTGGCGTACAGTCGGCGGAACGGGCGCATCGGGGGCGTCGGTCCCGCCGCCCACTCCCTCTTCGGGTTCCCCGTCCCCCGCAGGGGGCGTTGAACGTGCCGCTGGGTCCTCGCCAGCGCGAACTCGTTTGAGACTAGTCCCATCGGGTCTTTCCTCTCATGTAGATGGCCGCGCACCGGGCCTGGTGCTCGGCGTCGTCCAGCGCGTTGTGGTGGGTGCCGAGGCGGCCCGGCATGGGCTCCAGCGGCGTCATGATGTTCTTGAGGGTGCGGTAGCACCGGTGGTTGCTGTAGCTCCATGGCCTCTTGAACTTGAAGTCGTCGAACAAGGTGCCGAACACGACGCAGTCGAAGTCCGAGCCGTTGCCCCACACCCGGACGTTCTCACGTCCCATGAACGTCTTGAACTGGTCGAGCACAGTGGCCACTGGGTGGTATGGAGCCTCCAGCACCAGCCTGGCGGACGCCGATTGCTGGGACCACCACTTCACGGTCTGGTCGCTCACATGCCGCCCGGCGTGCTGCTGCTCGTCCATGTCGAGGACCGCGTAGAACCTCTCGCCGATGCCGCCGGGACCGAAGTAGCACGCGCCCACGCTGACTATCACTGCGCGTGGATCGGTGGACATCGTCTCCAGGTCCAGCATAACGTCTTTCATGAGGGGGTCCTCACGTTGTTGCCCGATCGCCGGAAGAACTCCAGCGCGGCCTCTCCGGCGGTCTTGGCTTCGACTGTCTCGTCGTCCAGCCTGTTCCCGTGCTCGTCCACGAGTTCCCACTCCGGGAGCTTTGGCTCTTTCGCCTGCATGATTCTGCTCTCGTCTCTCATCGTGCTCCTTGAATAAATCCGGTGGCCGCGGTGATCCTTCTTGGGCTGCACACTCCTTCCCGCGGCTCCTGCAGCTCACAGGGATCTTCCAGGTCCCCGCACCGGTAGGATCGTTACTTCTTTCCCGCCGGCTTCGCCGCCTGGCGCACCGGTGCTGCTGGGGGCGGAGGAGGAGGCGCGTACTGCGACACGTCCGGCTCCGCGAGCAGCCGCTCCTTCGCGGCTTTCTGGCGGGCAAAGTGCACCGCCAGGTTCTTGTTCTCCGTCGGATTGCCGAACCGCAGCGACGGGAACTTCTCGTCCGACGCAAAATAGATGTCGGTCTCCACCAGGATCGGCGTGCCGTCGAACTGGGCCTTGATGGTCTGAACGTACGCGTCGAACGCCTTGATGGCGGTCGGGCTGACCTTCAGCAGCCATAGCGGGCTGTTGGGGTCCGCGTCCGGCTGTACGATGGCCAGGATGCGCGTGTTGGTGCACGCCTTGCCGCGGCCCTTCGAGCCAAACACGTTGTTCACGCACGGCTTGCACCCGTTATCGGACTGCTTGTCCGGGCTGTTGTTGCTCGGCACCAGCGCCTCCGGCTCCTCGCCGATGGCGAAGCACGCGGGCGGAACCACCTCGCCCTCCTTGTACGGCCGGTCGTAGAACATGTTCGCCGACGTGAAGTCGACGATCACGCCGCGAATCGGACCCGGGCTCACCGCGCCGTCCGGGAGCTTGAACGTCTTGTCCTGCTGGACCTTGATGAAGTCGCCGCTCGGTGCGCCGATCTTCTTCGCGATCTCGTCCGACTGCCGCTTGATCTCTGCGCGGATGTTGACGATGTTCGTTCCTGCTGCTTCCATCAATGTACTCCTCTGTGTGTTAAACTCATGCTGCTCCCACCTTCACTTCATTCTTCTGAAACTTGTCCACGCCCGGTATGTCGATGCCCTGGTCCCACAGCTCCTGGCATCCCGTCACCGAGAAGCGCTTGTGGAGCAGGTGGAAGTACTTGTTCTCCGCCATGTACTCGTAGAACTTGTCCCAGTTCCCTCCCTGCGGGAGCGTGGTCGGCTCGATCTTGAACTTCGACTTCGCGCCGGCCCCGGCGGTCATGCCCTCCTTGTCCGCGGCGGCCGCGAGCTCCAGCTTCAGCGCGTCGATCTCCTTCTCGATGTCCTTGATCTGGGCGTTCATCGCCTTGACCTTCTCTTGCCGCTCCAGGACGTCGTCCGCGATCTCACCAATCGTTCTTGCCATACCTCTCCTTCAGTATTTTCGACGTGCCGCCAAGCACGACGGCCCATGCTCCAGGTTTTACCTCTCCCTCCAGCTCCTTGATCAAGGCGGCCAGGCGCGTGCCGGCCACCTCCAACTCCTTCTGCACCGGGTCCGGCAGGCCTTCCTTCTTCGCCGCGTACGCCAGGTACGACTGGATGGCCGTCATGATGCTTTCGCTACGGGAATCGCTCATCAAACTTCCCCTCCGCGTTTAACGGCAGGTCCGGCGCCCAGCTCGGAGGCTCCCGGAACAGGTCTATCGCCCAGTCCAGGTCCGCCTGTCCCTCCGGCGAGGGTGCGAGCCACGCGACCGCATCGTGCTCCATGAGCACGACCCTCCTCCTGGCCGCGATGACCCGCATCTTGTCGGCGACGACTATCCTGGCCAGCGCCTGCACGGCGTTCTCCACCAGGAGCCCGCCGTATATCTTGTTCCTGCTGTGGGCGTTCAAGTACGACGCGTCCTGCACCGATTCCTGCGCCGTTCCCTTGAAGAACTTGCTGCCGTGCCGCACCACGTTGGCGCTGAGGCCGGGGTACAGCAGCGCTAGGCCGTTCGGCAGGTGCATCTTGCCCTTGTCAAACCGCAGGCACTTGTGATCTAGGTCTACACCGGACAGCATGGCCGCGATGGCCCTGTCGTTGAACAGCTTCCACAGCGCCACGATCCTCTGGCACCGCATCCGGTACGTGGTGACGAGGTGGAAGCAGACTTCGAGCGGCAGTCTTACCGGGGTTAGGCCCTGCTCGATGGACTTCGTGAGGATGGAGTACTGCAGCTTGGGGCCGCCCATCCCGAAGCCGAGGCCGAGTACGCAGGTCTTGCCGACGAACCGCTCCTCGGTGTCTGCCTTGGTTATGGGCCGCTCGTACGCGTCGCTGGAGAACTCGCAGTACAGGTCCCGCCCCAGGCGGAACGCGTCGAGTATCCAGTCTTCCTCGGCCAGCCATGCGACCAACCGTGCTTCGATCTGGGAGGCGTCGACCTTCACGATGACTTCCCCTTTAGGAGCCATCATCGCCTTCTTGAGGCCGCCCCCGGACTTGTGGGCGTGTTTGAAGTTCTGCGGGTTGAACTTGTCCCCGCCGGCCCAGCGCAGCGTGTGCGCGAGGGCGTATCCTATATACAGCGGCAGCTTCATCCCACCTTCGCCGCGGAGCAGCATCCTCGCCGCCCTCGTCTCGCTGAGCGCGGACTTGGCGGCCAGGCGCCCCTCCACCAGCAGAGACACGGCTTCGTCTGGATGGTTGCGCAGGTCCTGCAGGGAGTCGTCGCTCTTGGCGATGGCCGGGATCTTCTTGCCGGGTACCGAGGGGCTGGGCTTCATGGGCACGTCGATGCCGAGTGCCTCCAGCCGCTTCACGAATTTGGGGTTCGAGGACAGCTCGTCCTTCGTCGCGCCGCTGGCCGTGATGGCCGTCTCCCGGCGCTCCCGCTCCTCGTCCAGCTCCCGCTTGGCGAGGATCATGTCGACCTCCAACACCGGGGCCGCGAACATGCGGACGGTGATGTCGATGAGGTCCAGCTCCTCTACGGGCATCTTCTTCACCATCTCGTCGTAGACTTGGCGGCAAGATTCTACGTCTGCGTTGTTGTAAGCAGTGATCGCATGACGTTCTTGTTTGGTGAGAGCAGATAGGCGCTTGCCCTTGAAGTCCGGCATGGGCAGCTTATTGGTCTTCCCGTATCTATCTGCAACTGATCCCAAGTCATTTCGTTCGCTTTTGGGATGAAGCGCCCGTGCCATGGACAGCGAGCACGCATACCTGGCAGGGATGACGCCGAAGTGATGAGAAAGTATGAGGCCATCGAAGTGTGTGTGGTGGGCGAGCACGGTGGCCTTGGACCAGTCGATCCGGGCCAAGCCCCGCTTTATCTTGTCATGGCCGAAGAAGCAGAATGCCTTCCTGTCTGCGATCTTGATGGAGCAGGAAAGCGCCTCGAACCTTGGGTCCCGGATGTACTCCGAGGTGGCCATCTTCTTCAGCGTGTAGTCGGCGTCCCAGTACGTCTCGAAGTCAAGCGTTACGAGCATCCTCCTGTTCCCTCTCCTGGTGATACGTTTGGACCATCATCCTGGCCCGCTCGAACAGCCCTTTGTCGCCCTTGGTCAGGACGCTGAGCAGCTCGGCCTTCTCCGCCACGTACACCTTGGCGAAGTCCTTGTCAAATCGGATTATGTCCTGCGTGTTGTCGATGAGGTCCGCGAGTTTTATGGTCTGGACGTCGGCCGTCGCCTCTGCCAACCTGTTCCTCTCGCGCAGCTTCCTGGCCGCGCGGTTCTCGCCCTCGTGCTTCACCGTCGTCAGCTGCCACACCATGTACGAGATGTCATCCCCGAACACGTTGCGCAGGGTCTCCATGGTGACGGTGGTGTCTTCCACGACATCGTGCAGAAGCGCCGCGGACACGGTGTCTTCGCCTGCCCCCGTCACCTCCACCATCTTGGCCACCCTCACCGGGTGACCTATGTACGGAGCTCCAGAGCCGAACTTCCTCAGTTGCCCGCGGTGCGCGGACATCGCGAACGACAGGGGTATTCCCCATGGGCTCATCTCTTTCTCCGGTCTTCCCCCTCGTACGGCAGCTGCTCCTTGCGGCGGCCTCCCTTGTTCTGGTCCCTCGGCACCTTGGGCGGGCGCTCCTTCTTCGCGACCTCCTTCGGCACCTCGTCGTCTTCGAGGGTCACTTTGAACAGCCTGTTGGCCGCGTGGTGGTATATGACGATGCCTTCTGGCTTGTCGTAGCCCTTCACCGCGGTGCTGCCGTGCTGACGCAGGCAATCCAGCACTCGGTCTATAGCGAGTTTGTCGAACGGTCCCTCGTACAGCGGTGGCACCACCAAGCAGCACGTCGGCCTGATGGTCGCGTCGGCCCATCGGTCAAGGTTGAACAAGCTGAACCGCTTGTCCTTCACCCCATACCCGCGCTGGATGCTGCCGCCCCACCATTCGCCAAAGTGCCGGCCCGGTCCGAGCTTGACCAGTTCTGTCGCGTTGTCGCGCACCCATCCGGCGAAGCCGTGGTTGTCCTGTTTGCCCGGTGTCACCCAGCGGGTGCGGGAACCGGCGAAGATCCAGTATTCGTCCGTTTTGGCGACGGACATCGCTTCCTGGAAACCGGTGGGGTAGAGCGTTGTGTCTCCGAGCTTGACGATAGGCTCTACGTGCACGAGCCCGTTGGTGCCGTCGATCTTCTCGGTGATGGTTATCGTGCGGTTGAGCCGCGGGATCTTTCCGAACTCTTCGAATTTCATTAGTCTTCCTTGAATTGGTGGGGCTGACGCGACCCGCGCCCCTCAGTCATGTGGTCCCCGCCTTTTGCCCCAGGCGGGCCCAACGCGCCTTTAGGTATGCCGGGGTCACTTCTTTAGGAACTCGTCCAATCGTGCAGCAATTGCGTCAGACAGTTGGTTCCTGAATTTCCTGTTCTTCTTTGTTTTCATTTTCACAATCAATCGTTCTTCTCCGAGGTCGAACGCATTGCTTCCGTTGATGCTAGGTACCATGAATTGTGGCACCACGTGCTGCATGTATGTTGGACCTGGAATCGTGTCCCGGTAACATGCCGTTTTTCCGTTGAACCTGACCTCTACCCTGATTTCTGCTTCGTTGCCGTAGCTCACGCCGGCACCTTCTCCGGCTCTCCGATCATCGGCAGTGGATCCACCCGGAACTGCTCCACCTCTGCCTGCGTCAGTGGGCGGTCGGAGCGGACCTTGTTGGTGCAGACCCTGCCGTTGTACCGGCGGTACTCGTTGGCCTTCGGATCGATCTTGACGAGGAGTGGGTATGTCATTTCTGGCACTTGTGGTAGTGGCCTGGATCGCACGGATGATCGCAATCGTCTGACAGCACTATATGCTGCCCGCAGGCCCGGCACCGGTACTCGGAGTACGTGTTCCCGACCTCCACGAACTCAAAACCGCCGCCCGTCTTCTGCGTGACCAACCTCTTGAGTCGGCTCTTGGACTTCACTTCAGTCATTGCAGCAGCTCCAGTAGGTTGGTCATCCTAGCGTTCTTGGTGGACAGCACGGCGTACACCTTCTCCTCGATCGTGCCCTCGGCGACGATGTTCACGGTCTCGGTTTTCTGGGTTTGACCAGCTCGGTAAATACGACGATTTCCTTGGAGCCAGTGTTCAAGGTTATACGTAGGCGACGCCCAGATCGTCGAAGTTCCTCGTGTAAGGGTGAGTCCGTGGGCAGCCGATGCGGGGTGGGCAAGTAGCACTCGATAAAACCCGGACTGGAACATCTGGACGGCTTCGTCCCTTTTCTTAGGCGTGACGGAACCGTCGATGACGACGTGCGTGATGCCACGTTTGTTGAACTCCTCTATGAGAAGGTCCTTCTGGTGCCGCCACAGAAAGAACACGACGCTGTGCTTCCGCTGGTCGGCAAGCTCTCCCACCAGCTCGTAGCGGGACCGGTCGACGACGTGGTACGTGTCCGCGTCCTCGTAGACTGCACCGGACGCTATCTGCAGCAGCTTCGTCACCACGGCGGCCGCGTTGATGGCGGACACCTTCCCGTCCTTCACGGTCAGCACGGCGTGGTCGGCCATCTCGTCGTACTGCGCCAGGTGCCTCGGCGTCAGGTCGAACGGGACGACGTAGGAGTGGTTCTCCGGGATGTCGTGGCAGTCCTCGAACACGTGGCGGATGGTTATGTCCGCCAGGAGCGAGGCCACGGCCTCCTCGGCCCCGGGGCGGTCGGACCATTTCACCATGTTGGGTTGGCGGCCGACCTGCTGGGGTATCTGGACCTGGTTGCGGAAGTGGTAGAACGACGTGCCCAGCCGCTTGCCGTCGTCGAGGACGAAGGCCTGGTTCCACACGTCAGTCACGGCGTTGGTGTTCGGCGTGCCGGACATGAGGACGCGGTTGGCGAAGTGCTTCTTCACCTTGTTCATCGCCCTGGACCGGTCGCTGGTGTGGTGCTTGAACGCAGACGACTCGTCTATGACGAGGCTGTCGAACCGGTCGAAGAACGACGACGGCTGCTGGGCCACCCACTTGGTGGCGTCGTGGTTGGTCACGTAGATGTCCGCGGACCTGGCGAAGTCCTTCGCCCTGGTCTCCGCGAACGCGCACGAGGTGGTAAGCCACGGCGTGAAGCGCCGGCAGTCCGCCTCCCACGCCCTGCGCATCAGGGTCTTGGGCGCGAACACCATGACGCACTTGCCGCCGCGGGAACGCCTCTTAGCTATTACTTCTAGCCGGGTGCGGGTTTTTCCCGTGCCCGGGTCCGACATGTCGAACACCACCGGGTGATCGAGCTCGAACTCGACGTCGCCCTTCTGGTGCCCGAACATCGGCGGTATGTTGCTCGCCATCCTCCTCCGTCCTCCACTCTTGTTCTGCTGGTCCGTCGTCGCGAGGGTCCATAGACGTGCCCGTCGGCCCGTCGCTCGCTTCCTCTGCCAAGTGCGGCATGAGGCAGGCTATCGCCTGCCCCGCCAACTCCCAGTGAAACTTGGCGCTGGCTTCGACCATCATGTGCGTCAGTCGATCTTTTCGAGCCGCGCGATCAGCGGCAATGCCGGTGACATCGGCTCGGTCTTCGGCACCTCGATCACCTCGAACCTGGCCTGCAGGAACGTCATGTCGTCGGCGTCGAGCTTGAGTGTCACGGGACAATCCCGGGACACCAGCGCGTACTCGTTGAGGTCCTTGCGGAACATGCACTGGATCGCGTCCTCGTCGATCAGCGCCCCGCTACGAAGCTTCAGGAACTTCCGTGCCATTGATCATCTCCTTGGTTATCACATCATAGTTTGGCGCGTGCTTGGCCATCTCTCGGCAGTACGCTACCAGTTGGTCGTATTGATCCTTGACGCTGTCCCCATTCGCCGAGAAGGCGATGTGGTGGGCTATCAGGCGCACGGCGGGGTCCAGGTGCGCCATCATGTTTTCCTTGACGCACTCCTGTACCGCTCCGGTGAAGAGACGCCCGATGTTTATGAGGTTGTTGTCTTCGAGCGCCCTCATGGCGTACGCGTGCCGTTCTGCCATCATCTTTCCTGTGGTTGGGGAGGCGCCGCACCTGAGTGGGAACCCCGATCAGCTCGGAGCACTTTTCAGGGCATTGCAGTCATAGTGGTGCGGCGCCATGGAGGTTCCGACCCGCGCGGTGCCAATCGGGAGGCATTGCGCGCACATCGAGAAACTTGCCCGGTAGGACGGGCACGGCGGGTCGGGAAACTAGGTAAGGAGGAGCAGCCTCTGGCGATGGGACGGGCCAGTCCTCTTGACGTCTTTTATGGCTCGCGTAAGCTCCGGATACAACTCGCGGAAACGATCCACCATCTTCTTGGCGTCGATCTCGTTGTACTTGGCCATCTCGTCGATGATCACGAACATCTTGTTTTCGCCGCCCCTGTGCAGCCGGGACTTGGCATGCTCTTTCGCGGTGATGTTGCAGCGGTCGTCTGCGAATAGGATGCTCTTCCCCAGACCCTGGGGAAAGACTATGGTCTGCTTCTTCATGACCTTGTACATGTCGTCTGCGTGTTGTGCCCATTCTCTCTTCATCGCAGCATTGTGCTCAGGAGCTGGGTCGTGTTTTCCCTCTACACACCCACCGTACAATGTCCCGAGCCCCCTAAGTCCTTCGGCTTGTACGGGCACCATCTGCAAGTGGTCTTCGAGGGATTCGCTGGAAACTCCTCGCATGCGGTCAGCAGATCGCCGCGCCTCTCGAAGTTCTTCACGTATCGTAACCCCTGTTCTCGGGTATACGTGGTTGTGGCCTTCTCGTCCAGATCCAGGTACCATAGCTCGGTCGTGACCTTCCTCACGTTTTGATGGCGGCACAATGCCCCCACCGTGTACAATTGCATCTGCTCGGCGTGCTTCAGCTCGTTGCCCCAGCGCTTGCCGGACTTGTAGTCGACGACCAGCATGTGGTCCTCTCCGAGGTCCACCACCATGTCGCATTTGATCCGGCACCACGCATCCGAGGACATCCACGCGGTCGGCGCCCACTCACGGGTGAACGCCCACTCCCCTTCCAGGGAGCAGCGCCCGTCCTTGTGTAGCTCCCGTGCTTTCTCGAATTCCCGGGCGAAGTGCTGCAGCTCTTCGAGCAGCTCCACCCCGCCCTTCACGTACCGCTCCGCGGCTTCGTGCATCCGCGTGCCGCGGTCGTTGGCGTGCTCGGTCTTGCCGGGCGGCAAGGGCCGCGGAGGCTCGGGGATCTTGTCGATGTACGCCAGCTGGGCGCGGAATTTGCAGGGCTCGAACACCTGCAGGCGGGAATGGGACCAGGTCTTGATTTTCATTTCGAACCCCTCTTGAGCGTCGTTGAAGGGTTCTATTATATCACAATCTTCCCATGAAATCAAGGCTCTCCCGTCCTTGTTTGGTCAAGCGGAGAGGGATTCGATTCCCCCGATTTACAGCCTGCACAGGCGCGCCTGGCCGCTCCGCCTGTGTGTCAGTCCCTGCGCTTGCGGTACACCACGATGCTGTCGGTGTCCATGACCTTGACTTCCGACCACTCGATCAGCTCTGTGTCGGCGATGCCCACCGCCTTCTCCACGTCGTCGCTGTCGGCGATCTCCTGCCACTCGTCGGTGTCTTCGTCGCGGGCGAACACCACGTACTTCGGTTCCCACACCGACTGCTCGGTGAGGATGTCGCGGTGCTCGCGGTAGTAGTTCTCCACCTCGCCGACCACGCGGTACTGACTGACCCGCATCTTCGTGTTGTTGTAGTCGTTGGGGATGGCCACCACGTCCGCCGGGTTGATTTCGCAGACCACCACGTGGCCGTCTGCGCTGGCGAAGTGCGGCAGGTACGAGAAACTGCACACGTGGAGCCCGTTCGAGCACGTCACGTCGCGCCGGTCGTCCACCGCCTTGCGGTCCATGCGGACCACGGTGCCGATGGAGTTGTCCATCGTGCCGGAGTGGATGTCCTTCCAGTCGGAACGGATGGCCTTGTACGCCAGGAAGTTCCCGTCCTTCGTGATGGGGATGCGGCCGAATTCCAGGAACTGGTACAGGTTGTCCACCGTCTGCTTGGACGGGTTGTTCTGGAGCTTCGCCAGGAACAGCGCCAGCGGGCGCGTCTCGTGGCCGCCGTGCAGCAGCTCGACGAGCTTGTCCACCGCGTAGCCGTGGAGCTCCCTGCCGAGGTACATCACCACCCCGCCGACGTACTTCATGCCGTCGGTGAGGTTTACGGCCTCTTCCACCATTCGCGCGTTGCGGGTGATGATCTCCTCGATGGTGAACTCGTCCTCCCCTTCGTTCACCGCGGCCACGACGTCGTCGTAGGCCTTGTTCGTGTTGGCGATGCTGTACGGCTTGCCCCGCACGATCACCGTGATCCCATCCACCGTGTGTATGTGTGCCACCATTTCCTCGTCTCCTATTTGAGCAGCTCGCTCATGAATTTGTCGGCCAGCGAAGGGGCATGTCTTACCACGTTGGCGAACATGTGATACGGTACCTCGTTTGCTTTCGGGTACTTGTCGTTCAAATCTTTTGCCTCCACCTTGGTGGCGGGGGCCACGAACGTCAGGCCCAGGCTGTCGGTCAGCAGCTCCACGGCCTCGATGACCGCAGGCTTCTTCACCGCCGCGCTGTACGTGTTCCCGGTGGACGCCTTACTGTCATCGTGCACCTTGGCGATGATCCTGGCGATGTCGTGCTTGGCCAAGACCGGTTCGTATAAGTCGTACGCCTTCTTCTCCGTGTGCCGCAGGTACACCATGTTCTCCAGGAACCCGCGCTCGCCGTTATTCCGGCTGCCGAGGTACATGGCGTAGCGTCCCTTACTGCCGAGCTTGTCGATCTCGTCGGCCACCTTCTTGTCTGACAGCACCGTCTTGACGTGGGCTTTGAACTCGACCCAGTCGGGGCGCTTGTCCATCTTCAGCCTGTTGACCTCGCGCCGGTGCAGCTCCACTGGTTTGACCAGCGCCGCGTTAGGCACCGTCTTGCTGATCTCCTCGACCTTCTTGATCATCTCCCTCCACAGGTGTTCCTCGACGGCCTTCGTCGGGTCCACCCACCTGTGCGTCTTCGGGTTTCCCCAGTTGCTCCGGGTGGTGGCCACCACGTACACTTTCCTGTCGTCGGGGACGTCGGACATCTTCGTCGCGACGCCGTCCACATCCACCGTCTCGTCGGGAGTTGGAATTGTCCCCTTCTTCCCCATGCGAATGATGGCCGGGGCCGGGAGATCGCTGAGCTTCTTCACCTCCATGCCCGGCATGGTGCTGAGGAGCTTCTTGACCGTGTCGTCCACGTGCGACTGCGTGCCGTTCGAGTCCTTTTGCGGCATCACGAGCAGGACTGGTCCGGGTATGGTCTCTTCGAACAGGGCTTTGCGCACCCTGGAGATGCCCCTGCCGTCGCAACCTTGGACGATGACCGCTTCGACCGACAGCCCCAAGTGCAGCTTGGGTTTCTCCGGCGTCACCCGGCCGATGATCAGGGACTTCATCCCGTTCCTGCGCACGGCCGTGTCCATCAGCGATATGACGCTGCCGGGCACCGCCTCGGGCAGTGTCACTGCGCTCTTGTGGCAGGCCTTGGACAGAGCGTCGGCCTGCGGCGTCGTCATCCCCGTCAGCTCGAACAAGTTGACGTCCAGGGGCATGCCCATGGACACGGCGTCGACCATGGTGCTGAACGCACACAGGTCCTTCCACGTCTTGATCTTTGCCCTGGCCGCCTTCACCTCGTCGACGATCGAGGTGGCGACCATTTTCAATTTTTCCCCTAGGACTACTTTGGTCGTCGGGTCGTATTCGAGTTCTTCTCTCGAACCCACGACCTGCAGCTCTCCGATCTCGAACCTCAGCACTAAGCCTTTCAGGTGGACCGAGTACTCCTCCAGCTTCGTCTTGGTCCGCCAGTGTGCCCCGTCCATGCCGAGCTTGCCGGCGTTTAGCGGGTACCGCACGTTTCCCATGAGCACGATCGGGTTCTCGTTGGCCGCGCCCGTGAACGCGTAGCCCTTGAAGTCGTGCACGAACTTCATCGGTTCTATCTGGGAGGAGCCCGTGATCTGTGGCACCACCCGGAAGAACTTGTACACGGCTTCGGCTTTCTGCTTAAATTCCGCGAAGTCCGCTGGTTTGACCGGGAATCCGACCTGCAGTCCCGTCTGCCAGTCGGCGGACGCGTTGCACTCCCCCATCTTCGCGATGGTCGGAGAGCCGTTGACGAGGTGGGCGGAGTATGTGCGCTGCTTGCCCCCGTGGCACGACGTGATGGTGAACGAGTCGGTGTATGAGAATGGTGACTTCGATCCGAGGCCGAACGCCCCGGTGAAATCGTTGGACCCCTGCTTGGTGGAGGAGAAGTACGAGGTGTACATCTCCATGACGTCTTCGTGCGACAGCCCCGTGCCGTGGTCCTTGATGTAGAACTGGGTGTCCACGACGTTGGGTAGCTTCACCTCGAAGGGAGTGTCCGGTTTTCCGGCGGCTACGTGGGCGTCGTGCGCGTTGCAGCCGATCTCGCGCAGCACGGCCAGGACCTTGTCGGAGTACAGGCCTGACGACAGCATCTTGAACGCGGCCGGGCTGGTCTTGATCTTGAAGGCCTGCACCTCTTGCAGGCCGCTGCTGCCCAGGACGTGTTCTTCTGAACGGGCTATTTTCATTCGCCGAGTAGCTTTCTTGCGTAGGCGTCAAAGGCCTGATTGGCTCCACCGAAACGGCCGCCGAAGAGGGTGCCGAGTTTTCTGTACTGGGATCCGGTCAATTTCACCACTTTGAGGTAGGTGCGCGACGAGCCGGCGAACTTGTCTCCCTGTGTCTTCGCTCCGGTAACCAGCACTTTCGCCAGGACGCATCCTTGCACGTAGCTCCAGGCTTGATGGGGATACGGGGATGCATGGAGGCCGTTGCCGCACACCTTGACGGGAGGAACCACGGTGTGGGTCTTTCCCTCCACGATCGGATCACCGTCGCCATGCGATAGCTTGCCCTTCGAGAAGTGGTATCCGATCCTCACGCTGGGCGGGAGCCCGAGGGCTCTCGCGATGTCCTGGTTCGATACTTCGACTTCGACTTGCACGTTCTGCTTGACTTTCATTCCTGGTTCTCCTTGTGAAATGGGTGAACCCCCATGGATAACGTAGCTGTCATTTGAGGGGGTCCCGGTTTGTCCGTAAATCTCGGGCTTGAGCTTATGGTTTCGATGAATGTGTTGGGTTAACCAGGTGCTCTGACCATTAAGCTACCCGCCCCCACAGCGTCGCACGCGGCGCTCTGGCGGGCGGGACGGGATTCGAACCCGTACTAACTGGCGTCATATTGATCTTGACCCGAAACTCCCCGTCACTTAGAAAGTGGCGTGGAAAATGAAAAGAGTTTCGATGATGACCCTAATGTGGGCCCTTGAACGTGAGTGTGACTGTGCCACGAATCTTGCAGAGTAGGCGCGCCGCGGCGCCTCGTGTCAGTTTCTCCGGCGTAGCCGGCTACCTCCTGCGCGCCCAGAAGAGACGGAGTCGTCGGTTATGCCCTTTTCAGGGCACCACCTCGTCCGCCCCATTTGGGGTCTGTGCCGCGGGAGCTCTCTGCGGTTACTTGTTGAGTATCCCGGTGAACAGGGATGTGATTGCCGCTGGCGTGGCCGACGACATCGTCACGCTGGTGCGGTTGGCGCGCATGCGGGCCGACTTCACGGCCATCACGAGTTTGTCGCACAGGGCCAGGATGTCGGCCTTCTGCTGCGTGGTGACGGCGCCCGAGAACCCGATGTCCTCGAACGTGCCGACCACCTCGTCGCGCGTCGACTCCTTGACCTGCGCCGGGTGCTTGTCCGTCGCCGGTGCCAGCACGACCGGGTGGAACGTCTTCTCGGTCTGGGAGGTGTGCACGGGCGTCTTGGTCTTCCACACGCCCTCCTGCTGCTTCACCCACTCCTTGCTCGGGTCGAGCGTCGGCATGGCGAGGAACACCTCGCGCCAGCGGGGGAGCATCTTCTCCAGGTCGAGGAGGAAGTCCACA
>Ga0105340_1000652_pt1 | contig 16423 bp, 16 predicted proteins | sample EasRivMeERMLT700_FD_89676 | JGI IMG/M metagenome (GOLD analysis project Ga0105340, IMG submission 89676) | Soil microbial communities from meander-bound floodplain in the East River, Colorado, USA - East River MetaG ERMLT700 | ecosystem: Environmental > Terrestrial > Soil > Floodplain | place...
AGTCCCCCAAAGCACCGCCGCCGCCTGATTACAAGGGCTTGGCTGAGCAGCAGGCTACGATTAACCAGCAGGTTAATCAAGAGCAGACGGTTGCTAACCGTCCTACTCAGGTAAATCCGTACGGCCAACTTCAGTGGAAGCAGGACCCGGAAACCGGGCAGTGGACCCAGACCGAAACTTGGGACCCCCGGATTCAGCAGCTTACTGATCAACAGATAGCCCAGCAAGGGAAGCAGCAGGGTAACATAGCTGGATTGCTGGCTAGTCAGGGTCAAGGGCTCAATGCTCCGCAGGCGCAGGGATTCCAGCAGCAGGACTTGGGCATGGGGCAATTTAGCTCCGACGTCCTAAAGAACCTGCCCAAGTACGACCCGGCCACTGGCGAGGCATTTTCCAAGCGTTTCTCCGAGTCTCTTTTGGCCCGTGTTCGGCCGGAACAGGCTGAAGCCAAATCGCAGATGGAAACCAAACTCCGGTTGCAAGGACTCCAGCCCGGGACGGAAGCGTATAACCGCGCATACCAGAACCTGCTAACTTCGCAAGGCGACGTGAACGCGCAGGCGCAGCTGCAGGGCATGTTGGCCGGTGCCGGTGAGGCGCGCTCGGTGTACGGAACGCAGTTGGAAGGTGCTTTGGCCCGGGCGGCGGAAGAACGGAACTTGTATGGCACTCAGCTTGGCTCCGCGCTCCAGCGGTCGCAGGATCGGCAGTCGCAGTATGCTACCGGTTCGGCTGGCCAGCAGCAGCAGTTCCAGCAGGCGATGCAAAAGTACCTGCTCCCGTACCAGACGGCGCAAGCGACGCAGGGCCTGATCAGCGATTCTGCTGGCCAGTTCCGCCCGACCTACCAAGGATTCAGTGGCAGTAACTCGTACCAAGGCGCGGATATGATGGGCGCTGCTCAACAGCAATACGCCCAGCAGGTCCAAAGAGCAAACGAGGCGGCGGCGCGTAAGACGCAAACGGGCCAGGCAATCGGTACCGTGGTCGGCGCAGCGGCCGGTATGTTTGTCGGCGCACCAATGGTCGGTGCGGCAGCGGGCGGTGCAGTAGGCAGTGCCTTCTCCGACCCGGCCTTGAAGGAAGAAATCGAGGTCATTTCGGACAAGGATGCGTACTATGCAATGTTGCTGGTTCAGCCGCACTCGTTCACATGGCCCAGCGGCCTTCGCGCAACCGGCCTGCTTGCGGATGAAGTAGCCAAGGTATTCCCGCATCTGGTCCATCCAGCCGAGCAGGGCTACTTGAAGGTAGACTACGAGGCATTTACTGCCCTACTGTTGGGCGCATTCAGGTACCTAGCTAGGAGAAATGAAAATGGGCCTCTTCAGTAAGATCAAGAAAGCAGTCCGATCCACCCTGCCGGGCGGGAAGAAATTCAGCTCGATGACCAAGGCCCTACGGAAAGTGGACCCGCTTGGTCGGAAGTTGGGTGCCCACAAACTCGCCGGACGGATTGAAGGCCGGGTCGGAAGGGATATTGACCGTGCCCAAAGGATGGGTGACCGGGCCGAAGGCGCTCTCGGAAAGATCGCGGGCAAGGATCCATTGCTCCGTGCCGGGCTCAAGAACGATCCGTTGGGCCGGGGAATTATGGGCCGGTTGGCTGAAAGCGGCGGGCCGGGTGCCGGAATCGCGGGCGGCCTTATTCCTCGCAGGCCCGGGGGTCCGCCCCCGACAGGTGGCATAATGCCCCCGATGGGTCCGCCCCCGGGTCCGCCAATGCCCGATATGGCGATCCCGGGTCAAGGAATGGGTGGTCCGATGGTTCCGCCGGGCGGTCTTCCGCCGTCCCCGATGCCTCCCCCGGGTCCGCCCCCAATGGGTCCGATTGGCACGGGCGGCGGTCTTCCGCCGACCCCGATGGGCCCGCCGCCGGGATTGCCGCCTGCACCGGGCGGTATTATGCCGCCGGGAATGGGTTCCCCGATGCCGCCGCCGGGTATGTTCCCGCGTCGTAGGCCGGGTCTGCCGCCCGTATAAGGAGAATCACGATGGCCGCTGCCACTTTTGATCCCATCACCCGCGAGAGCATTCTGGGGAACCTGCCGGAACTCCAGAAGCGGCGGCGTCGTGCCAAGCAACTGCGCAAAGATCAGGATAAGTTCCGCGCTATGATGGAAAAGGATAGGGAATTGGGCGGGGTTGCCGAGACTCAACATGGCGGCTTGTTCCAGACGGTGGGCAGCTATATTCCGAACTATGGCGGTATGGCTGAGAAGCTGACCGGGGCGCTGGGCGGATACCTCACTGGTAAGCAGGCCGAAGGCGCTGAGGATGATCTTAATGCCCTTCGTAACCGGGAGCGTATCGATAGCGAAGCACAGATGGCCATGGATGAAACCCCTGAGGGGGGCGCTGCGAATGAGGTTGTCCAGGAGTATTTGGACCTGATGGACGAGGAAGAAAGCGGCAAGGGTGGCCGCGCCAAGCCCGATCAGGCGCAAGCCGACCAAATCGATGATGATGGTAACGTTTGGACCCGCATGAAGAGCGGCAAGTGGGTTAAGGCCGGATTCAAGGCCCGGTATGGTATGAAGCCTATGACCAGTAAAACTACTGGTGATGTGTACCAAGTTCCCACTACTTCGCAAGGTGATGTTCAACAAGTGATGATGCCGGGTTCGGCTCCGCCTGCTGCTCCTGTGCCCGGTGCCCCGGGCGGTCCGCCTAGTGTTACTGGGCTAGAGGGCATGAACCCTCAGCAGCAACGAGAGTTGCAGACTGTGGTGTCGTCGATGCAGGCAATGGAGATGCCGCAAGACGTTATTGATACTTACGTCGCTAAGGCACAGGCCAAGGCTGCGAACCCGCCAGTACCGGGGCAAACTCAGGGCCCGATGACTACTACCGCTGAGGGCCTAAACCCCGACGGCACGCCTGTTGCTCCTGTTCCCCCGGGACCGCCCGCTCCGCCGCCGCAGCCTGATGTAGCGGCTGCTTTGAACGGTTCTATGGGCGTTCCGCCGCCGCCTGCTCCGCCGCCGCAACCGCTTAACATGGGCGGTGCTGCCGAAGTTGCAGCGGCCACGGAACGGGCCAAATTGCAGGCGCAGGTTGATATGGCTCCGCAAACGGCGGCTGCTGGCGCATATGCCAAAGGAATGGAAACTGGCGCGCAGGTGGACGCTACTACAGCGGCCGAAGCGCGGGCCAAGCTTCCGACCGCGAAGCTCCATAAGCAACAGCTTGACAAGCACATCACTGAGATGATAGCCCACCCCGGAATGCCGGACGTGATCGGCAAGGGCATTTTGGCCCGGGTGTCGAAGCTGGAGAAAGTGCCGGGAGCCAGCTGGATTCCATCGGCTGCCGAATTTGCAATGTCCGGTACTGAGGCTATGGGCGCTTTGGCCCGGTTCAGACAGCTTCGCGGCGAAGTGTTCTTGCCCGCTATTCAATCGCTGCGTGGCACCGGCCCGGTATCCAATATCGAAGGTGATAAGGCACAAGCGGCTTTGGGTCGTATGGAACAATCGACCTCTATTCCGGAGTTCAAGGCGGCGCTGGCTGACTTCCAGCAGGCGTATGCCGCTGGCGTTCTTGCCATGGAACAGACCGCTAATGGCCAAAACGCGGCTCCGATTCCGGGTTATACTGCTCCGGGCGCTCCGCCTGTTGCACCACCTGCTGCTCGACCGGCTCTTCCGGCCGGGTTCAGTTGGGAGGATTAAATGCCTAGGGTCCGCACTCCAGATGGTCGGGTACTCAACTTCCCCGAGGGGACTCCCCCGGAGACGGTTCAGTCTGTCCTACAAGAGCAATTCCCGGAGGCATTCCAGGCGGCCCCGCCCCCCGGCCCGGGGGTCGCCCCGCCGCCGACACCGCCGGGAGCCGGTCTCCCGGGGCCGCCGTCGCCCGCGCCGGGTGCCCCCGCTATAGGGGTACCGGGTCCGGCCGCCGCCCCGCCCGCGCCCGCCCCGGCCGCCCCCGAGGGCGAGCCAACACCCTACACCCATCCGGAGCTATTTCCGAACCCGACTGCCGGAATGAATGACTATGAGTTGGCTGCCGCTGGCATGGGTCAATCGGTGGAGTCCAATGCCCGTGGCTTGAAGCAAATGGGCCATCAGGCACTTGCAAGTGGCATGTTCCCCCTGTATAAGATGCTGTTGGGTGGCGGCGAGCAAGCCGATATTGATAAGCTGCAACAGGAAGAGGCAAACGCCCGACAGACCGATGAAGCCCTACTGGAGACCGGTGCTGGGCGTGGCGGCCAAATAGGTGGCCACGTCCTTCAGGCCGCAATTCCGGGTGGCGGCGCAGCTAGGCTGGCCGCTACTGCTGGTCGTGCCTTGCCCGCCGTTATGGCGGCTGAAGGTCTTGCCGGTGGTGGTATGTCCGCTGCTGCGCCGACTGTCAAAGGCGAGAGCCGGGGCTTGAATACCGCCAAGGGCGCACTGATATCCGCCCTTATTCCAGGCGGCACGCGCACTTTGAAAGTCATTTCCGGGATGCCCAAGACGATCACTGGCGCTGCCATCAGAGCGATTCTGCCGAGAGGCACGAAGGGCTTGGCTGACGTGGCCGTACGCATGCGGGATCAGGGAACCAAAGGACTGTCCCGGGTCGAGAAGCGGGCATGGGAAGAGATCAACGAGGTCTCCAGCAAAGCCAAAGTGGAAATCGGCGAGCCAATGGTGCGCGCCTTGCGCGGGATCAAGAGCAATTACGGTAAGTCGATGCCGGAAGGCGTCAACGACACAATCGACAAGATCATATCGTTTGGCTCCGTGAAGGGGGCCAAGCCCGTACTGCCCGGTGTCAAACTACAGGAAACGCGCGCGGCTTTGGGCGCTGATGCAGCCGAGCTAGGAGGTTCTGCCAAGCTGGGCATCAAGAAGGTTCAGCAGATACTGGATGACGCCACTGATTCGGTCCTATCGAAGGCCGATAAGCGTCGACTGAAGGAAGCCCGTGACGCTTACCACACCGGCCGCGCGCCAGTTCAAAATTTCAGCGGCGGGCGACTCACTACTCGTGCGGTGATCCAAGCCCTACGTGCCCCCTATGGACCGCCACCGGCAATCGAATGAATCGAGGATACTAAAATGCCCCGCAATGGTTCCGGCCAATACGCTCTTCCCGGCGGCATTAACCCCGTCATAACGCAGACTTTGATTACGTCGAACTGGGCCAATACGACCATGGCCGATTTGGCGGCTGCGTTGACTCAGTCGATTGCCCGGGACGGCCAAACTCTCCCAACTGCCAATCTTCCGATGGGCGGATTCCGCCACACCGGGGTCGGCGATCCCGTGTTGCGCGACAACTACGCTACGCTAGGCTTCATCCAAGATGGTTCCCACTTCCAGCTGATTAACATCGCCGGTAACAATGCGATTTCGGCTGTCCTCCCGGGTGGTTTGGCCACATACTCCATCGGCATGATCGTTCAGCTGATCCCGGTCGCAACTAGCACCGGACCGATTACGCTGAATATCAATGGCATTGGCGCTAAGCCTGTGGTCTCTTCGGTGGGCAACCAGCTTGGCGCGGGGGACCTCATCTTCGATAAGGCGTACCTGTTGATGTACAACGGGACTTCCTTCGAATTGATCACCGGCAGCGATTCGGCGTCTTTCGCACAGGCCGCCATGAGCGGCTGGGACCGCCCCGCCGCTGGCCCGTACCCCGACATAACGCAGGTGAACGCGACTACCGTTGCTATCCCGGCCGGTACGGGTCGAATCATCGAGCCAAGTGCCCGTGATATCTCCGCCGTGACGGAAGTATCCTGGGGGGCCCAAAACCTCACGCTGACCAACATGGCCGTATCGTGGTTCACGGTCATCGGGGTAAACGAGTCCGGGGTTGTTGTTCAGCTGGACGGCAACGCCCTACCTTCGGCCGCCCGTACCCATATCATTCTGGGCACGGTCACCCACGTCAATGGGGCGATCAATAGCATCGTCACCAAGCCCACCATTTACGGCGATATGACGTATGCCGCGTTCGACCTGAGCATGATCTTCAACAATATGCTCCTGTCCGGCGGCCTTCTGAAGGCGAATGTAGGCAACACCCTCCATCTGGACCTCAACGCCGGTATTGTGTGGCAGATCGGTGGCGGGCCGGATCAGGTTAACGGGCCTAACATCGTCCCATTCCCGGACCAGACGGACATTACATTTTTCCCGGTCACGGGCACTTCCGTTTCAGGGGCCGCCACTCAACTGGTCCCGGTCGCCAACTATGACCCGGGCGGGTTGGGCGTAATCACTCCCATTCCCGGCGGCGCGGGCGTAGCTACCATCCACCGCTTGTACTTCATGGGCGGCACACTGGTCTTCCTGTACGGCCAAAGCACCTACGCGACCCTGCAAGAGGCAATCGCCTCGATCGGGCTCGATACCCAAGTATTGAAGGTCCCGGCCAAGCTGACCAACGCCACTGTACTCGCGCTGATTATAGCGACCAAAGGCGCGACCGATCTTGGGAACTTGACACAGGCGCGTTTGGTCCCACAGGGCGGAACGAACTACTCGGTTGGTGTGGCGGGATCGATCTCCGAAGCTCCGCTCGACGGCAGTTCCTATGGCCGCAACTCCGCCGCATGGGTGAAGGTGGTTGACGCTGTGATCGCCGGAGACGGTATCGCGGTCAACTCTGCCAATCCAAATAAGCCAGTGGTATCCATGGGGGCAACGTTCGCAGGTCCAAAGACCATTACCTCTGGCAACCTTAACCTGTCCGCAACTACTGCCATTGTATATAGCAACCCGGACTTCCGCATCCGTGCCATTAGCTTCGATGCTTCGGATAACCAAATCGTCCGGATTGTGGGCGGCGGCGATGCGGCCATTAACCGGGGCGGATTTATCTCTGCGTTCGGCAATGAGGCGGCAGGTACCCCGGGCGCTATTGTATTGACCCCGGGCACACCAGCGGGGGTATCGTCTGATGTATTGGTCAATGCGGGTAACTTGAACGTAAGTAATGGTAACTTGCTATTGACCGGGGCTTCGCCCGTAGGCGATATCGTTTTCTCGCCTATTGATTTCCGCATCCGTGCTGATACAGTGGATGGTTCAGATGATAGCGTTATTAGGATAGCTAGCGGTGGTGATCCCGGCACTACAAGGGGCGCCTCTCTAACCCTGTTCGGCAATGAGCATGCAGCCACCCCGGGTAACGCACGGCTTGACTGTGGCACGGGCGCTCAAATCCTGCTGACTTCGGGCGATGTAAACGTTCAAGGCGGGCGGCTATTCGGCACAGCACTACATAACAATGTAGCTGGTACGACTGGCCCCACGAATCAGTACATATCTTCTGGCACTTATTTGCCGGTTGCTACAATAGTAGCTAACCTTGTCACGGCTACACCCATTACAGCGCAATGGATGCGGGTCGGCAATGTGGTCACAGTATCAGGTCGCCTAGACGTTGCTGCTACAGCGGCGGCTAACACCGTAACAACGGTGCGGCTAAGCCTGCCTATTGCATCCAACTTTACGACTAATGCACAGGCCGGTGGTGCGGGCATGGGGACGATTCCTCCCGGAGAGGCGGTAGCCATTGCTCCGGATGCTACAAATGATGCCGTAAATCTGACATGGTATTCTGCCGGTACTGGGTCCCATGCCATGGTGTATACCTATACCTATGTGATAGCCTAACATGCCTATTGCCCCGAAACCCAAAGTAATCTACCCGGCGGCCGGTATTCCGGACACGTACGCCAATGCCACGTTCTTTGACGTGACACTAGGCCAAATGGTGGCGGCGATAATCGCCAGTGGGCAGTATGCCCCGGGTCCGTTGATCATGACGCTGGCGCTTGGTGCCACCGAGCAGTTGATGGTGGAAACCGGGCGGTGGGACGGCGTCCCAATGGCGCTGGTGAATCAGAGTCAGGCCAGCGACGTGTTCAGGCTCATCAGTCCAAAGAAGAGGCTGTAAACGTCGGGTCGTACCCCTCTGACTAACGTGTCTCTCGACAGGTAGCCGGACAGCGGAGGCAGCCGCTAAAACGTCCTAGCCAATGCCCACATGGGGGGGCGGGGCAACTGGCCGAGGGGTACGACCCCACATTTATGGAGTAGGGTTGAACGGGGTGGGGGGCATGTTTCCGCCGGTGTGAATGACGGCGGGCGGAAGCTGGGGGACGCTGGTGATAACAGGAACGGTGTAAACCGGGACCGGATAGTTGGGCGGGCTGGGGGCGGGCCACTGTTGCGTCATGTGCGGCGGGAAGGGGCCAGGGTTCTGCTGGCTGGGCTGAAGGATGGTGCCCGAACCGATGGCGGCCAAAACGTCGGTGTAGACGACGAGTAGGATTGAAGCGAGGAGCAGGGTCTTCATTGGAACCTCCTGTTAACAGCAGCCCGGGTTTCCCCGGGCCGCCGCGTTGCGCTTGGGTCGATTACGGCGAGACGAAGATGTAAACCGTCTGCATGTCGTTGATGCCCTGGCCCAAGCCGGTCTGGACGGCGAGGTTCTGGTTGGCCGAAGCCGCGAGGCCGAGTGCAGCGGCCGAACCCTGCTGCTGGGTGAAGCCGATGGAGCCGGACTGCGCAGCGCTGTCGTTGCCGCTCAGCTGGGTGGCACCGAACGACTGGTTGCCAGCAACAGCGGACGACTGCTGGCCGGTGAAGCCGATCAGCGCGGCGGTGCTGCCACCGGCCGACGAACTGCCGACCTGCGATTGCGCGCCGGACTGGAACGTACCGGCTGCGATGCCGAGGTCAACGGCGTTGGCACCGAACGAAGCTAGACCGAGGGCGAGTGCGAAGAGAATCTTGTTCATTTGGAACTCCTATCAGTGGGGGGCGGTTGAACTCACTCGGCTGCCCCCCGGCGACCGAATGAGCTTTGCAAAGGGGTTATTTGACCTTCTTGCCTTCTTCGTCGAGGTTGACGGACTGGCCGTTGGACCCGCGAATGGTGGTGGCGGCCAGCTTCCTGCTGTCTTCCGACGGCTCCGTTACTTCGCCGCGCGGCTGACGGGGCTGGTATTCCTGCGGAGCCTGATACTGCTGCGGCTGCGGCTCAGCGGGTTCGCTCTTCGGCTGCGGCACGTCCCCATTGAGCAGGCCGAGCCGTTCGCAGGCACCCTGCGTACGAGGTTCGTGGTCTTGTTTGGCGTTGGTTTCCGCCATGCAAATCTCCCAGACCTGCATCACGATCAACCGGCTTGCCATATCGTGCAAGCCCGCGTTGTAGGCGTTGGCGGCGGCGGTGCCAAACTTCTCCGCTCGACGAAGCGACTGGCAGTTGCCATCCATCTTCGGCCCGCTTCCACCGATGCTCAGGCCAAAGCCGCTAGCACCGGCTGAAACCGTGCCACCGCAGTAGTCGCTGGAGAAGGATACGGCCGCTGCCAGTGGGACGGCCGCGTTCGTCTTGACCTTTTGGGTGGTGGTGCGGGGGATATCGGCCGCTTCGAACGTCTGCGAGAGGCCGAGGCCGACGGAGAGTTCAGTGGACTGGTTGGGGTTGACGACGTTGAGGTTGTCGGAAGAGGCCCCAGCGTGGGATTCTGATTCCGATTCCGCAATTGCGCCGGAGGTTGAGTTGGTGTTGACGGTGTTGTTGACTTCAACTGCGGATGCCGTGGCCGAAAGCGCCAGCAGGACCGCTGCCGCGAGAATCTTGTACATGTTGGGTTCCTCAGGAAAGGGGGCGTTATATGACTGGCGCGTGCCCCGTTGCCGCGCCAGCTTTTTCCTCTGCCTCTAGGTCAGGCTCCCCGACCACCAGCGTCTAGGATACCATGCCGGGGTGCTGCCTGTCAAGTCCGGAGTCCGAAGAGATTTAACCCTCCCGGATTTCGTCCACCAAGGAGAGGTAGCCTTGGGCATCGTTCATGTTGTCGTCTTCATGATGCGCGAACTCGCGGACTACCTTCAGCGTGGCCAGCATCAGGCACGCCTGTTCGGGGGTAATTGGCACCCCCAACAGGCCGGACCACGTATCTGCCAAACGGCGAAAATGGGGAGCGGGGGCTTCGCGGTGTCTGCGCCGTTCCTTGACGGTCGGATGGTTACTTGCCATTTCTGATCCTCTTCGTTAGAGATTTGATTACGTCGACGATTTCCTCTATATTCCGGGGCGACCCGGCGGCCCGCCACGACGCCACGCGCCTATCCAAGCCCGCCGCCGTGTGGCCCGGGATAACCAGCAGAATATCGTCGTCAAGGTCGTAGGCCAGCACCCAGGACATTCCGCCGTTTCCCCACCGGTCATTATGCCACCGTCTTTGGGTGGGCCGCATTTTTGGAGGCTTGCGGTCGGATAGTACCTTTAGCTCGACCCATACGTCCCGGCCATCCATGAAGATGTTGAAGTCGGGTATCCCGGCCGACGTCTCATGGGATTCGATCTGGCTGGTGTGGGCGAGGCCATCCAACCGGCGCTCGATGAACCGGCGCAGGTCCCGTTCATCGTGGATCAATATAGGTACGGGGTGCGCTTTGGGGTCAAGCGTGATACGGGTAGTTGCGCTCATTTCAGCACCCACCCAGTCCATGCGGCCAGCGCAAGGATAAGAGCTATTGCGAGGACCAACCTGTGTGTCTGTTTCATAGGTTCTTCTCCAGTTCAATTGCTTTGAGTCGTATCCGGTCGCTGATATTACCGGTATTGGCCGCGTGGTGGAAATTGACTACCATGTCGTCAAGTATCCCATCCGTGGTTCTGCTACCACCAAACTGGCGCAGGAAGTAGATAGCTTCCAGACAATCCGCCAGCTTGACTATGCTCTTTACTTCGGGGGGTACGAACTTGTCTCCGTCGAGCAGTTTGATCACGGAGGGACATTCGGCACGCAGCCGCCGCTTGAACGAGGAGGGTATATCCCCGGTGTACACTTCGTCCATATCATGGAGCAGGGAGTACAGGAGTACCTCCAGTTTCAGATCGTGATCGTTCTCGTCCTCGACCAGCGTAAGTGCTATCATGGTCACGTTGAAGGAATGTTCGGCTACGCTTTGTTCCCGATTGGTGTGGCATATCGGGAATCTCTTTACCTCTTGCAGCCTGAGTTTATCGCGCAGGTTCATGGCCGCCTCCATTGGTTCTACGAATGACGCCGTCCACGGCAATCCATCCCCGCTTCCGGTTGACTTGCATCTTCCTTAGCGCTGCCGTGATCAGGTCGATGCCGTACATATCCGCTAGGTCGGTCAACAGGATCAAGCAGTCGGCGAGTTCCGTCTCGACGTCACCGTGGTTCAGCACCGCGTCCAGCAACTCGGACGTTTCCGATACCAGTTTAACTACCGCGTCTTTGGGCTTGCGGTCGGGGGCAATATCGTCCGCCCACTGGACCACGTCTTCCTGTAGCTCGCCTAGCGTGATATGCGACATTTCAATCTCCTAGTAGTAATGGTTAACTTCCATCACATCTTCGGCACGGGGGCCAAATCCCATGTAGCGAACCAACGGGGGATAGTCATCCAAGATCAATGCATTACCCAACCCTCGGCGAGAGTGAACTTCTCTTCCGATCTTGTTGATCACGTTGGATACCCGGATAGCTTCGGCCACGTCGTAATTGCAGAAGTTCATGAATACATAGTCCGGGCCATTCATCATCAGGGCCTCATAAATCTGGGCCTCGGAGAATGTGAACACCCGGCGCACCCGCTTCGTCACGGTGGTGAGTTCCGGTGCCACACCAATGCTGGCCCATGAAATCTCCAGCTGGTCCGGGTATACGCTGCCGCTGTGCCCACCTTCGGTGTTGCCGACTCGGATCGGGTGCACCCGGGCGGTGCCGATGATGGTCTTGTTGTTTAGGACCGGGATGCCACAGTCGGCAATCAGCCGGTGGATGGTGCAATCCCGGCTGGTGCAGTAGGGATAGAATCCGGCATTGATGCCGAGCGAGTACCCTTGCGACCCTTCGACCAGTATGTTGTCGGAGGCCAGCATGATATCCATCCATTGCTGGTTGCTGACTACGAATTTCGACAGCTTTTCTCCTCGACTGGTTATGATCTTGTCAAGATATTCCAGGCTCTGGCCGCAGATATTGGACCCGATCACGTCGCGCCGAATCTTCTGAACCATTGCTTCCGACGACCCTTGCATGGTGCTGGCGATGGGGTTCAGCTTCTTCTCGGCGATCCTATGATCTTCGTGCAGGAGGGCGGCGCATTCGTGGATGATGATCGTTGGGTCCGATGGTATGCCCTTCATCGCGCTACGCATGCCGTCAATCTCTTGAGCCAGCTGGAGCGGGTCAAAGATAGCGCCCGGGCCCAATCCCACGTAGGTGGTGGACGCGCCATAAAGGCCGGAAGGCAGGACCTTGTTCACCCATGCGATCCCATTGGAATCTACAAAGGTGTGCCCCGCATTTGGCATGTTGGCCGATACCACTGTATCGAACGCCTTGCGCTGGGACAGGTATCCGGCAATCAACCCCTTGCCGGTGCTACCGAATTGGAGGTCCACTATAGCTGTCATTGTCGTCATTTCGCGTCTCCTAGATGATGATCGGTATGGCAGCGCGCACACTTCCACTTAACGTCAAGTGGGCGGCTGTAATCCTCGTGGTGGGCTTGGGCTTTATCAGAGCCGCAATCCTCGCAGGGGGCCTTCTTTATATCTCCTCTCCTCAAGGCATTATATAGTATCTGCCGGGCCCTTATTTTGAGCGGGTTATTATTTCTGTACTTTTCAGATTGCTTTCTTGCCTGTTCCCTTCCGTCAGGGGTTTGGCGGTACCGTTTCTGCGCGGCCAAATGCGACTTACGTCTCGTCATCGTCGTCATTTGATATATCCTCTGCAAATAGTGAGAAGTTCGTGCGTATGTTTGCCTCAATTACATCAGGCGGGGGCACCAGCATAACACTGGTCTTCGTATCTACGTAGCTGTCACTCAGAGGCTTACCTCCTTCAATGATTCGGTGCCTACGCACCATCTTTCTGTCAAACCCCATCAAGGCCATCTTCTCCGCCAGAGTACCATCATCGTACACGGAACGTCTACTCTTGGAGCGTTTGGCCACATAGTCTCTGTAATCCTGCGCTATCTTCCCTGTGCGGACATATTGGCGTCCGTCGTCCTTAAGCTCAACCTTGGCAATTAGCTCGCCGCCCGTGCGGGAGAACCCGTACGCGTTGGCGTCGCCAAATGTGCTGCGGACCCACCCAAGTAGTAGATCATCGCGCCCTTCGATGGCCGTTTCTTTACGTTGCTTCACGACCCATTCTGTCTCCATGGCCCGGGTCAGGTTGTTCGTGATTTCCCTCTTCTCCAACCAATATCTGATTTTGCCAAGATATTCGGCGTTGTTGACCTTCTTCGTGTATCGATTGGTGCTGACCAAAGATACCAGCCGCTCCCAATACGCCACGTCCATCTTATGCGCGTCCGACGTCTGCAGGACAAAGAATCGGCGGCTATCGATACCGGCCGGGACCGCCCACATATCGTTGGTGGTCAGCGTAACGAAGATGTTGTTCTCCTGCTCCCACTGCGGCTTGAACTTACCGTTCCAGTCGAGCCGGGACTCCGTGATCAGCGCCTTCAGGCGGCTGGATTCCGTATGGTTGCCTGCCCACGATGCCTCATGCGCCTCGATGAAGATGGCGTTGGCGATTATGTCGCCCGAGTACGCGCCAATCAGCGAGTCTCTACTACTTATCGATTTCGCATGGTTTGGCCCTATGATGTTGCCAATAGTACCAGTCAGCAGACCTTTGCCGGTACCCTCGCCGCCAAGCAGAACAAGGCATATGCCCATCTGTCCGATGGGGTTCTGCATCTTCTTGGCCAGCATATCCAGCAGGTACTCGTAGTACTTGACGTTGCCGCAGCATATGTCGTTCAGGACGAAGTCCAGCCACTCCCTGATTTCATCATCGCTGGTGCACTTGACCGGGTCGATAGCAAACCCGGTGTACGTGTTGAGCGAGTCCGGGGGCTCGGTGCCCGGGAGCCACATTCCGATATGCCTGACCGTGCGCCGCTCGGGGTGTTCCATCCAGACCTTGGCCGCTTTTAACGGCTTGCCGTTGACCACTATAGGTCGATTAGCCAGTTCCATATCGAGGTCGGTGAACGTGGAGAAGCATGCCTCCCCCCGGTGGTTGGTACTGACGATGCAAATCTTACCCTTGGCATTGAATACGCCGTATTTCTCGTTTAGGTCCCGGACCGTGGAGCCGGGGTTCTGGTAGTAAATACTGTCGTGCGGATGGGGCGGGCATCCGCTCTTCTTAGCTTCGGCGATCAGCCACCGGAGCGTTATGGCTTTGGCTCGATCGAGACTGAACGTGTCCCATTTGGCCTCGCATTCGCCCTCCTTGAACTTGACTCCGCCTCGGCTCCAATCCTCCCATATCCGCATCGATTCCTGTCCGGTATCGTTGCTGTGGATTGCCATGCCGATCTTCAACCACGTATCGTAGCTACAATCGGGGTCGACGTGTTCCAGATGGAAGTTGATGTAGGATGCGGGGGCCAAAGGGTCAAACTTGGACGAGAATATAGAGGTATCGTCTGACGTCGCCCCGCCCAGCTTCATGATTATCGGCGTCGGCAACCGGCCTGGGCTTCCGCCCACGATCCATTCGTATGGCACTCCGTCCACCACACTTGGCCATGTGGTGAACCGATTCTTTATATCGACCCCTTTATTCCCGTTCCCTTTCAGGTTCATGTGTTCGATGAGGAAATGGGCCCCGCCGCTGGGGGTATTTTCGCGCGGACAGCTGATTTTTTGGACTTCCGGCCCTAGCCATTCGTATCCATTCTTGCCGTCATGCACGTCAACATCCATGGCCGCGCAATCACTGACAACGATGCCAAGGTCGCGACCCTCAAACTGTTTCTTGGGTCCGAACCAATCATCAATCTGGCCAAAGTCGGCGCTGGCATCTTCGACTTTGATTAGGGGGTTCTTGCCCCATTGTGGTATTACCCGTACGCCCATGGACGCGTAATATCGGGCAGCAGCCAGTACCTTCTTGTTGCGAGGCATCGCGTCCATTTCGCGGATCGCCTCAATGTCAATCCTGATCATTTCTTGTGCCTCTTTACGTGGCATGAATCACACAGCCAATTTACATCAAGAGGACGACCATAATCTTCATGGTGTGCGTTTGTCGGCTCCGCGCCACAGTCTTCACATGGCTTTTTTACCAGTTGCCCGGCGATTAGGGCCATTTGAACAATAGCATGGGCCTTTACCTTGTCCGGATTCCTTTCTTTCCATGCCGCGTTAGTGGCGGCGTGGCGTTCCGGGTTATCTTTTTTCCATTGGCTTACTTTTGCGCGCTTGCAGCCTGAGCAAATATACCCGTGCTTTAGCACGTTAAAGGGCTCGTTGATTTTGCATACGCGGCATAGTCTCATTTCTGTAGTGCCATCCACCAATTCGGTCCCACGCCCGAAAGGTCAAGCACTATCGGTACCCGGAACCAAGGAAATCCGCTCTCTACAACGTCCCTGACGCGTTCCCACACAGGCTGCCAGTTCTCCGGCATTGACATACCGTAGCTGTCGTGCGTATTTAGTATCAGTCGTCCTTCATCGCCGAGCGTACTTTCGATCAGTAGCCAATTCATCTTGTTAATGTCGGCAGCGGTGGCCTGAATCGTCAAGCCCGATGCCTTATAGAGTTTCTCGCCCCCCGGGAAGCGGAGGCGGCGGCCAAACTGCGTCTCAACGTAGCCGTACTGGTTGGCGATTCGGGACGCCCGATCCGCCAAGTCTTTGACGCCGGGCATCGCAATATGGTAGCGGTCGATCACCGCATTCGCCTCGGTCCCGGCCTTCATGTACCGGAACTCCTTGCCCGCTTTGGTGAAGCTATCCCACGTGTACGGCATGCCCATCTTTGCGGCGATGGCTCCGCGCCCGCTGTTGAAGATCATGCTCAGGTTCAGCTGCTTAGCGTTAGCCTGTCCGCTGTACTCTGCGGCCCGTGGTAGCCCGGTCAGGTCGGACACGAACTGGTGGAAGTCGAGCCGCCTATTCTTTTGGTACGCTTCGATGATGCCGGGATTGTTGACCAGATGGGCAAAGACCCGGACCTCGAAGGAATGCATATCAGCGTCGACCCAAACCTGCCCCTCATCCGGCAGGAAGATGGGCTTGACTATTGCGGCGACCTTCTTATTCCTGGAAGGTATCTGCTGTAGCGCGGGTCGGGTGTATGAGAACCGGCCAGTGCCGGTGCCGCCTTCCTCGCCTTTGGTCTGGTGGATCGACGGATAAACCCGCCCCTGATGGGCCGATCCGAGGATATGGCCCTTGAGGAAGGTGTCTCGGGTCTTCACGAGGGAACGCGTCGACAGGATCGCGGCGGCCATAGGGTCGCCTGTGTCGCGCAGAGCTTCGGCGGAGAATGAGGGGGCACCACCCGGGGTGGAAGGGAAGACGTATCCCGCCTTGTTCCTCCACACCCCGTCGGGCCCCTTGTGCGGATCAAACACCGCTCGCACCTGCTTGGGCGAATCGAT
>Ga0105340_1000653_pt1 | contig 16401 bp, 17 predicted proteins | sample EasRivMeERMLT700_FD_89676 | JGI IMG/M metagenome (GOLD analysis project Ga0105340, IMG submission 89676) | Soil microbial communities from meander-bound floodplain in the East River, Colorado, USA - East River MetaG ERMLT700 | ecosystem: Environmental > Terrestrial > Soil > Floodplain | place...
CGTTTCAGCAGTTCATCGTCGGATCGCTCTGGGGCTGGCGCGACGCGCGCGGGCGCCGCCGGTTCAGGAAGGCCTGGCTCGAGCTCACGCGCAAGCAGGGCAAGTCGACGCTCGCCGCGGGCCTGCTGCTGCTCGCGACGTTCTTTGGCGGGGAGCCCGGGGCCGAAGGCTACTGCGTCGCAACGGCGCGGAAGCAAGCGCGGATCGTCTTCGAGTGCGCGCGGCAGTTCGTCCTGCGATCACGCCCCCTGGCGGCGCGGCTATTCGCCGGGCAGCATGCGATCGCGCATGACGCGACCAGTTCGAAGATCGAAGCCATCAGTAAGGACACGCCGCAGCAGCAGGGCCTGAACGCCTCGGTCGCCGTGATGGACGAGGCGCACGCGTACCGCACGAGCGAGTTGATGGACGTCGTCGAGACGTCGATGGGCGCGCGGCAGGAGCCGCTCGTGATCTACACGACGACGGCGGGCGTCGGCCAGGAGTCGATCGGCTGGCGGCTGCACGACTACAGCCTGCAGATGCTGCAGGGCCTGCTGCCGAACGACGATAGCTGGTTCGCGTTCATCGTCGCGGCCGATCCGACGGATGACTGGACGAGCCTGGCGACGTGGCGAAAGGTCACGCCGAATCTCGGCGTCACCGTCTCCATCGAGTTCTTCCGGGCCGAGTTCCGCAAGGCGCGCGAGCTGATCACGGCGCAAAACGCGTTCAAGCGGTACTATCTCAATTTCTGGGTCGAGCAGGCCGAGCGCTGGCTCGATATCACGCTGTGGGATCGGTCAGCCGCGGCGCCGCGGGCCTTCGGCTCCCGCGTCGTCTACGGCGGCCTCGACCTGGCGGCCACGCGCGACCTGACGTCGCTCGTCTGGATTGCCGAGGACGAGGACGGCATCGTCGACGTCCTGTGCCGGTTCTGGATTCCGGAGGCGGTGCTTAAGAAACGCCGCGACGAGGTCGTCCAGGTCAGCTACCGGCAGTGGATCAAGGACGGCTGGCTGACGGTCCTGCCCGGCGACACGCTCGACTACGCCGCGATCCGGACCGCGGTCCTGGCGGACACGCGAACGTACGGCGTCGCGGAGCTCCGGTACGATCCCTGGAACGCGCAGCAGCTCGCCGGCGAGCTCGAGGCGGAAGGCGTCGTCATGGTGCCGCTGCGGCCCGGGTACCCGACGCTGCACGATCCGACGTCCGCGCTCGGCGAGCGCGTCACGGCCGGCACGCTGCGGCACGGCGGGCACCCGGTGCTCAGGTGGAACGCGAGTAACATGGTGGTCACCCGCGACCCGGACGGCCGCCTGAAGCCGGATCGCAAGCGGGCTACCGAAAAGATTGATGGGGTGTACGCATTGATTCTGGCCCTCGACGGCTTGAACCGGGCGACCGCTCCAGGCACGGCCTACGACGATCACCGGCTGATCGTGCTGCCCTCGCAACCCGCCGCCGACGAGGACCTCTGGACATGAGCACGCCCAAACGGCCGGATCCGTCCGCGCGCGGCTATCGCATTCGCGAGCTCGCCGCCCGCGAGCAGGTCACGACGCGGACGGCCTGGCGCTGGGTCGAGAAGGGCGTCCTCGAGGTCTCGCGGCTCGGGCCGCGGACGGGCGTCCGCGTGCAGTACGTCGATCCGGCGGACACGGACCGGAAGCGACAGTAAGCGACAGTAAGCGGCATTCCTTCCGGCACCCTCTAGTCAGACCCGGGCCCGCCCGGCGACGCTGCCCGCGGCGTGGCCGCCCTTCCCCTTCTCACGCGCGCGACGAACACGATCCGCCGGGTCTGGGGCCCGTGGCGCGCCACGTACGAACCGATCGCGCTGAATCTGACCTACTCGGTCCTGCCGGAATCGGTCAGCGGCTCGGCCTGGACGCAGACGTACGCGGACCTCTATCGCCGCGAGCCCGCGGTCCGGACCTGCGTGGACTTCCTCGCGCGCAACATCGCGCAGGTTGGCGTGCACATCTACCGCCGCCTCGAGGACGACAGCCGGATCCGCGAACGCGATCACGCCGCGGCGCAGCTGCTCGCGCATCCCAATCCGCTCGAGACCGCCTACACGTTTCTCGAGCGCACCGTCCAGGACCTCGGGATCTATGGCGCGGCGGTCTGGATCAAGGTGCCGACCGGCCGGCGCGATCGCCCGCTCGACCTGTACGAGCTCTCGCCGGCCAGCATTAAAGCGCGCTGGGAATCGCTCGCCGGCCAGCAGCGGCAGCGCGTCTATGACCTGACCTGGCCCGATGGCCGCGTCGAGACCGCCGCGCGCGATCGCCTGGTGCTGTTCCAGTTCTATGACCCCAACGGCGGGCTCGGGCTGTCGCCGCTCGAGACGCTGCGGCCGCTGCTCGCGCAGAGCCGCGCCGCGCTGCGGTACCAGGAATTCTTTTTCCGGAACGGCTCGCGCATGTCGGGCGTGATCGAGCGGCCCGCGGGCGCGCCGCGCTGGACGCCCGAGCAGAAGACGCAACTGCTCACCGACTGGCACGCCCAGTACAGCGGCCCCGAAGCCGCCGGCCGCACGGCCATCCTCGAAGACGGCATGACCTACAAAGGCATGTCGTACTCGGCCGAGCAGTCACAGCTGAACGAAACGCAGAAGCTCGCGCGGGAACAGGTCGCGGCGCTGTTTCACATCCCGCTGACGATGGTCGGGAACCTCGAGCATGCGACGTTCTCGAACATGGGCGAGCAGCACAAGCAGCTCTATCAGGACTGCCTCGGCCCGTGGTTCTCGATGTTCGAGCAGGAGATCAACCGCGGGATCCTGGCCGGGTTCACCGACAGCGCAAACCTGTACGCCGAGTTCAACATCGCCGAGAAGCTCCAAGGCTCCTTCGAGGAGCAGGGCCAGGCGCTGCGGGCGACCTGCGGCGCGCCGCCGATGACGATCAACGAAGGCCGCGCCCGCCTCAACCTGCCGCGCATCGACGACGCGATCTACGACCGGCCGATTCTGCCGCTGAACACCGACGTCGGCCAGGCGGAAGCCGCCCGCGCGGAAGCCGTGGCGGCGAAGCCGGCCGCGCCGGTGGTGCACTGACATGGCGATCGAATTCAAGAAGGCCGTGCTCGAGGAGCCGGTGGATGCCAGTGGGCAGTTCGTCGCGCGCGTCGCCGCGACCGGCAACGTGGACGCGTACGGCGACCGGATCGTGCCGGGAGCCTTCGCCGACACGCTGGCCGATTGGGAAGTGCGCGCCGCGAAGATTCCTGTCGTCTATGCGCACGCCTGGAGCGACCCGAACGCGTTGATCGGGCATGTCCTCGAGGCGCGCGAGGACAGCGCTGGCCTCATCGTGAAGGCGCAGCTCGACCTCGAGCACGCCCCGGCCGCCCACATCTTCCGCGCGATGCAGGCGCGGGCCCTGGTGGAGTTCTCGATCGGGTTCCAGGCGAAGGCCTTTCAATTCGTGCGCGACAACGAGCAGGGCCTCGTCCGTGAGCTGACCGCGGTGGACCTGATCGAAGTCGGGCCCTGTCTCATCGGCGCGAATCCCGAGACGACGCTGCTCGCCACGAAGGCCGGGCGCGTGATCTCGCGCGCGAACCTGACGCGCCTGCAGACGATGGCCGACGAGCTCGCGGCGTTCGTCACCGATCACGCCGCCGCGGCGGATCCGCCGCCCGCGCCAGAGGAAGTGAAAGCCGTCCCGGCACCGGTGATCGTCGTGCCGGATCTCACCTGGCTCGGTCCTATCGAAGCGTTACTACAGGAGTCCCGACGATGAGCACGCTGCATGAAGATTTGCGATCGGCGCTGACGGAGATCCGGAATCTGGGGCGCGTGCGCGTCGAGGACAATCGCGACCTGACGACCGAGGAACAAACCCGCTTCACGAACGCCGAGACGAAGGCGAAGGAGCTCGGTGGCCGGCTGCAGGCGCAGAAGGAAGCGATCGACTTCGCCGAACGCTACACCGGGTACTTGAGCGAATCCGGCGTGGCGCTCGAGCCGGCCGGCAAGGGCCGCTCGTCGGTCGTCGATCCCTTCGCGGGGATGTCGCTCGGCGAGCAGTTCGTCAGCGCGCCGGAATACAAATCCTGGCGCGGCGCGAACCCGGCGACCCGCGGCCGCCTGCGGATCGATTCCGAGTTCAAGGCACCGCCGACCGTGGCGCCCGCCGGCGGCATTCTGCCCGGCGCGATCGTGCAGCCGAGCCCGCTCGAATCGCTCTGGCGCCGGGTGGCCTCGCTGCCCGCCCAGGGCCGCACCGATGCCGGCGCGGTGCCGGTGATCACCGAGACCACCTTCGTCAATGCGGCCGACGCGGTGGCTGCGGGCGCGCCGAAGCCCGAGAGCGAATGGCAGTTCACGCAGGGCACGCTCCCGCTGTCGAAGATCGCCACGATCCTCCGGGTGCCCGATGAAGTGTTCGAGGACGAGCCGTTGCTGCGGTCGTATATCGACTCGCGGCTGATGACGGCGATCGCCGACAAGCTCGATGCGGAGGTCCTCGACGGGACCGGCGTCGCGCCGCACATGCTCGGCATCATGCGGACGCCCGGCATCAATGCCGACTACGCCAAGCCGGCCGCGCCGGCCACGAACGCCGATGCGCTGCTCACGATGATCATCACGATCATGGAGCAGGGCAAAGCGCTGCCCGATGGGATCGTGCTGTCGCCGGCCTCCTGGGGCGCGCTGATGTCCGAGAAGGCGACCGGCTCGGGCGTGTTCCTCAATGGCGGGACCACGATCCAGACGCCGCCGATGTCCATCTGGGGGATTCCGCTGGTGCTCTCGCCGGCGAAGGCGGCGCAGACCGCGCTCGTCGGCGCGTTCGCCGCGCACTCGATGTTGATCAGCAAAGGCGGGATCCGCATCGACTCCACCAACAGCCACGGGACCGACTTCGCCTCGAACATCACGGCGCTCCGCGCCGAGGTGCGCGCGGTCGTCGTCGTGACGCGGCCCAAGGCGTTCGGCGAGGTGACCGCGCTCACGGCGCCGGCGGTGCTCGCGACCAACGGCGGCAGCGACCGCAAGAAGTAAAGCGAGCGGCGATGTCGGGATCCAGGCTGACAGGGCCGCCGGCGGCCGAGCCGGTGTCGGTGGCCTTCCTCCGGGAGCTGCTGCGGTATCCGCCGAGCGATCAGGACGCCGTGATTGGCAGCCTGATCGCCGCGGCCCGCCAGGCGACCGAGGACTACACCGGGCGCGCGTGGATCACGCAGACCTGGGAGCAGGCGTTCGACACCTGGCCGACGGCTGAGGGGCTCGTCCTGGTGCGGCCGCCGGTTCAGGCCGTGACCAGCGTCGTCACGTTCGCGCCGGGCGCCAGCGTCGGCGTCGTGCTGGACCCGGCGACCTACGTGGTGGACCTGTGGGCCGCGCCGGCGCGGCTGCTGCTCACCGGCGCACCCTCGGCGCTGCGCGTCGCCTCAGGCCTCGTAGTGACGTTCACGGCCGGGTATGGCGCGGCGGCCGCGGTCCCGCCGGCGGTCGCGAATGAAATCGCGACGCTCGCGATGATCGGGTTCAAGCAACGGCCGCCGGCGCTGCCCGACCAGGGCGCCTGGCCGGCCGCGACGCTGGATGTGCTGCGGTCGTATCGCGTCGAGTATCCGTCGCGGATCAGCCTGGGCGATTGGGTCGTGGAGTAAGGGCGATGCCGAACCCCGGCCAGATGGATCACTTGATCACGGTCGTCGGCCTGACGCTGGTGGACCGGCCCGATGGGGGGCAGACGCCCGTGGAGGTCACGGTGATCGACGGGGCGCCGTGCGAATTCATCCCGGTGTCCTTCGAGGAACGGATGCAGGCGAGTGTGCAGTACGCGACGGCCACGGCGCATGCGGTCCTCTGGTTCGATCGCGCGGTGAACGTGACGCCCGCGATGAAGGCGGCCATCACCGATCCGCAGCGAGGCCTGACCACCGAGTATGAAATTGCCGGGAAGACTGAAACAGCGGAAGACCTCGACCTCTTACTGATCGAGCGGGTGACCTGATTGGCGGCGAAGACCGCGCTCGGGCGCGTCGATGGCACCGACGAGCTGATCCGCCGGATGAAGGCGATCTTGAAGATCGTGAATAAAGAAATGGGGCGCATCAATCGGGAGAACGCGGAGCGCGGCGCGGATCGCGCGCGGCAACTGGTGCCCTATGACACGGGCGCCCTGGCCGAGTCGATCACCATCAGGGGCCAGGGCTCGACGTGGCGGTTCGGATCGTTCGCGCGCGAGAACGTGAATGAGACGCGCGCCTTCACGATGGTCGCGGTCTGGGTCGAGTACGGCGCCCGCAAGATTCCGGCGCATCCGTATCTGCGGCCCGCATCGGAGTTCGCGCGGGCGCTCGTCCCGAAGGACACGAAGACCTTTGCGCGCGAGCTGCCGTTCCTCGTGAAAAACGTGTAATGACGCTCTGGCCCGAGGCGGTCCGCGACGCAGAGCCGCTCGAGCTCGTCGAGACGGAAATCGTCTGGCAGTTGCGGCAGGACCCGCGCATGACGGCGCTGGTCGCGGGGCGCGTGTATACCGCGATCCCGCCAGGCGCGCCGTTCCCGCTGGTGCTCGTCGGCGACAGCACGGGCGGCAACTTCAATCGCTGCCGGCATGCCGGCGTGAATGCGACCGTCACCGTCCGGGCGAGCTCGCAGGCAAGGGGCACATGGGAGGTGCATCGCATCGCCGGCCTCGCGCGGATGGTCCTCGAGGGCCTGACCGTGACGCCGCTCGGGCCCTACCGCTGGGCAACGTGGACGCACGACGAGCTCGTGGGGCCGGTCTACACCGACGACCTCGGGGGCATCGTGACGGTCCACCGGCCGGTGACCTTCCGGGTGCGCGTGACGGTCGCCTGATGGCGACGATCGCCGTCGAGTTGCAGGCCGAAGTGAAGCGGCTGCAGGGCCTCGCGGATCTGCTGCTCGGGATCGTGGGGGCGCCCGCCGCGGCGCCGGCGATCGTGGCCTGGGATCCCTCGATGCCGTGCCCGCATCCGGCGGCGGCGCGGGTCGTCCGCGGCACGCTCGCGCGGCCGCAACGATCGTTCTGTCAACAGTGCCAGGAATTCCTCGAGGAGTGACGCCACCATGCCAGCAACCGTCCTGACCGGCGAACCGACCACCGGCATCAACACGTACTTCGCCCTGGGCTCGTCGGCGACGCCCTCGACCGTCCAGGACATTTCCGACTTCCTCACGGGCGTCGATGCGTCCGAGGACACCGACGAGCAGGAGGCAACCACCTTCCGCCGGCAGTCGAAGCGGATCCTCGCCGGGTTCTCGAATATCGGCTACACGCTGAACGGCTATTACTCGGAGGAGGCGTACGAATTCTTCGCGCCGCTGCGGAAGATGGAGAACGTCGCCTTCGAGTACGGGCCCGGCGGCAACGAGGTCGGCCAGACGTTGATCTCGGGCCTCTGCACCGTGTTCGCCTTCCCGGACCCGAGCTCGAGCGTCGATGGCGTGCCGACCATTACGGTGGAGTTGAAGATCACCGATCGCACCGTGGGCACCTTCCCGGTGGTCGCCGGCGCGGAAGCCACCGCCGCGAAGGCGGGCATCCCGGCGCGCCGCACGAAGGCCGCCTGATCATCAGCTGACGCGGCGACGGACCGAGACGCCCGCGAGGACCCCGTATGGAATTGCGCTTACCCGTGTCGGGCCTGGTGCTGCGGTATCTGAACGCAAACATCCGGGCCCTCATCGACGAGCTCGCGGCGAACGATCGCACGCTGGATGATCTCTGGAAGGATCCCTTCCTGAGCGCGGCGCGGCTGGTGCAGGTCGGCCGCGCCTGGGAGCAGGCGATCACGGTGCAGGAGGGGGATGCGATCGTGGATCGCGAGAAGGCCGGCGGCGTGAACTTCAACGAAATGGTCAACGCGATGGGCAAGGCCTTTTGGGGCAATCGCGCGCCGCGCCTGAAGATCCATCCCGCGATCGAGGAGGAGCCGGAGGCCGCCGCGGAGGACGGGACCGCGCCCAAAAAAAGCGACTACCAGCCCGCGGCCCTGGTCCGAGTCTCTTAGAGCAGCACGAGCGGCTCGCCCTGCGCGAGCTTGGGCTGTTGCCGTGGGAATTCGACGCGCTGGATCAATGGCAGTTCCGGCAACTGCTCGCCGGCCAGCGCGCCCGGCAGCGCGAACGCTGGCAGCAACTCGCGCAGCTCGCCGCGTGGCTGCTCGCGCCCTATAGCCGCCGGAAACTGTCAGCCAAACACTTCATGAAGTTCAGCCCGGATCCGCTCGACGCCGACGACACGGCCGAGGCGCGTCCGGTCCCGCGGCCGCGCCGGCCGCGCGTGGGGACTCGTGGCTGATGTCGCGACCCTGACCGTCCGCATCAACGCCGCGACCGGCGAATTGGTCGCGGAGTTGAAGGCGCTGCAGAGCACGGCCACGCAGGCGCTCGGCAACCTCTCGACGATGGCCGTCGCCGCCGGGACGGCGCTCGGCAACTTCGCGACGCAGGGCGTGAACGCCGCCGCGTCGGCCGCCGCGGAATTCGTCGGCGACATCTTCGAGCTCGGCGGCACCCTGAACGATCTCACCGCGCAGACCGGCGTCGGCGCCGAGGCGCTGCAGAAGTGGGGCTTTGCCGCCGAGCAGAGCGGGTCGAGCCTCGAGGCGGTCGCGGCGGCCAGCGTCAAACTCGGGCAGAACCTCGCGACCGGCAATGAGACCGCGATGAAGGCCGTGAAGGCGCTCGGCCTGTCCTTCAAGGACCTCGAGCAGGCCACGCCCCAGGAGCGATTCGAGCAGGTCGCCGCCGCCATCGGGAAGATTGAAGACCCGGCCAATCAGGCGGCCGCCGCGGCCGCGCTGCTCGGGAAGGCCGGCGTCGATCTGCTGCCGACCATTCAGGGCTTCGAGGACCTGACCGCGAAGGCCGAGGCGCTCGGCGTCGTGATCTCCGGCGAGACGCTCGCGGCGGCGGGGGACTTCGGCGATCTGATGGATGTGTTGTCGGCGCAGGCGCGCGCCTTTGTCGCGCAGGGCCTCGGGCCGATCTTGCCGCTGCTCGGCGAGGTCGCCACGTCGATTACCAGCGTCGTCGGGCCGGCGCTCCAAACCTTTAACGCCATCCTGCAGGACCCGGGCGTCACGCGCGCGATCGCGGCCATCGGGACCGAGGTCCGCGCGGCCTTCGGGAGTGACTCGTCGGCGGTCGTGAAGACCCTCACCGGGTTCGTGATCGAGTTCGCGCGGCAATCGATCGGCGCCCTGTCGGATCTGGTCAGTGCGTGGTATCTCCTCAAATCCGTCGTGCTGGGCGTGACGGCTGTCGCGATCCGCGGGATCGAATTGGCGGCCCTGGCGAAGTCGAAGGTCACCTTCGGCGAGACCAGCCGCCTCGCCAAGGAAGCCGCCGATGCGTATGGCGCGATGGGCGCGAGCCTCGAGAAAAGCGCCGGCGAAGCCTACGCCGCGGCGCAGGGCCAGACCGGCCTCACGGCCGCGCTAAATCAGACGTACGACGCGCTCGGCCGGGCGAAGGCGAATCTCGATGCCGGCGTGGGCAGCAACATCATCGCCGGGACGACGATGCGCGAGCTCGATGCCGCGACGCGCGGCCAGGCGGGCGCCTTCGATCAGTTCAACACGGGGGCGGATAAGGCGAAAAAGAAGGTCGAGCTCCTGCTGACGCCGCTGCACAAAATGCAGGCGCTCATGAGCGCGGTGGTCCCGACCGGGATCGCCGGCGACTGGATCGCGGACGCCGGCAAGCTGCCCATCGAACCGACGCGCGGGCCGTTCATTGGGACGGGCGCGCCGACCATCCCGACCGGCGACCGCGTGCGAAAGGCGCTCGACGCGCAGGAGGAGGAGGCGCGGAAGGCCTCGCTGCAGAAGTGGGAAGGCTACGGCGCGCAGATCGCGCAATCGATCATGGGCGCCATCCAGGGCGGCGGGAGCGTGTGGAAGGCGGCGGGCAGCAGCATCGGGAACCTGGCCGGCGCGGAGCTCGGGAGGAGCCTCGCGACCAAGGTGACGACGAACATCACCGGCACGCTGGGCAAGACGCTCGGCGGCGCGCTGTCCTCGACGATCCCGGTCCTGGGCGCCATCGGCGGCGAGTTGCTCGGCGGGCTGATCGGGAAAGTGTTTGGCCCGAGCGAGCACTCGAAGGTCAATGACATGCGCGACGGGTTCGTCTCCGCCGCGGGCGGGCTCCACGAATTGAACGTGAAGGCGCACGAGTCGGGCGTGACGCTCGATGCGCTGCTGAACGCGAAGACCGTGAAGGCCTACGAGACCGCCGTCAAGAACCTCGAGGCCGCCTTTGCGCTGACCGCGAAAAAGGCGCACGACTTCGCGGAGGGCCTGAAGGCCGCCGGTGAAAAGAGTGAGTTGATCAGCCCGGCGCTCCTGGCCGGCCTGAAAGAGATCAAGCCCGGCACTGAGGGCGCCGCGGCCGCGATGCAGTTCTTCAAGGACCAGACCGCGCTCGCGAGCGGCGGCCTCGACACGTTCCTGCAAAACGCCAAGGTCACGTCGAAAGAATCGGGCGCCGCGCTGGTCGGCGCGCTCGGCTCGGTGTTCGCCGACCTGCAGGCGCAGGGCTTGTCCTCGAGCGAGGTCTTCGCGCAACTGCAGCCGACGATTACCACGCTGGCCGAGCAGCTGAAAAAGGCTGGGTTCGACGGCGGCGCCGCCTTCAATGAGCTCGCGGCGCAAGCGCAGTTCGCCTCCGATACGGTCGCGGGCCCGCTGTTCACGGCGGCCGGCGGCCTCGGCGATCTGATGGTCGGGATGTCGAACACGGGCAACCTGACGCAGGAGATGTTTGCGGGCCTGACGAAAGAGGTCACAGCCACTTGGAAGGAAATCGAGCAGGCGGGCGCGGGCGGGACGGCGGGGCTGAGAAATATGCAGAAGCCCCTGCAGACCATCTATGAGCTCTGGAAAGATCAGGGACTCCAGATCGACGACACGACCGCGGAGCTCCTGAACTTCGGCCTGCAGAACCACATCATCGGCGAGGACTTCCGTAGCGAGCAGGACAAGTCGAAAAAAGCGATGGATCTGCTGATAGAGCGCATCGACAAGCTCGTGAAGGGCCTGACCAAGACCCTGCCGCGGGCCGCGGCGATCGGCGCGCAGGGCATCGAGAATGAACTGGGCGGCATCGAGGCGCCCGAGATTGTCGTCCCGTATCGGTATGAGGCGCAGAACGAGCTCCCCGACGGCGGCAGCACGGGCGGCGGCGGCGGCGGTTCGGTCGGGACGATGAGCGCGCCGATCGCGCTCGCGCCGAGTGCCTTAACTGGCGCCGCGACCGTCAGCGTCGCCGTGCAGATCGACGGCGAGCGCATCGCCGAGGCCGCCGCGCGCTATAGCGGGCGCGTGATGACGCCCTATGGCGTCGGGGTCGCCTGATGGCGCCCGCGCTCGCGCAGCCCTGGCGGCCGCCGGTCGTCCCGCGCACCATCGACGGGACCAGTCTCCTCATCGGCGGGCGCGAGACCACCGACACCGACCTCCGCGCGCGCTCGCTGCGCTGTGAGTTGATCCTTGATGCGCGCGGGAAATTCTCCTGTCAGCTGATCGCGCCGCCCGTGCGCCCGACGATCGACATGGATGTCCTGTTCACGCTCGAGGGCACGCCGGTTTTCGGCGGGGTCGTGGTGGAGCTCGCGCAGAACGCCGACCTCTGGACGGTGACGGCGGCCGACAACCTGGCGATCTGCGATGGCCTCCTCATCAACGCGGTCTCACCGGCCGGCACGCTGAAGGCGGTGCTCGACTGGATGGTGGCGACGGCTCTCGGCGCGTATGGCTTTACCGTCGATCCCGCGATGACGGCCGCGCCCGGGCCGGCCGTGCCGATGATCGCGTTCCCGTTCCAGAGCTACGCCGCCGCGCTGAAGCAGCTCGGGACGATCAGCGGGTGGACCTGCGTCATCTCGCCGACGCGCGTGATCCACATGTATGCCGGCGGCGCGGTCCCGGCGCCCTGGCCCATCGACGAGGTCACCGACACGATCCAGAGCCTGACCGCGCGCACCTCGCGGGAGGGCCACGCCACGCACGTCTGGGTGCGGTTCGGCCAGGGCGCGCCGACCGATAAGACGTGGACGATCGTCGGCGACGGCACGGCCGTCAGCTGGCAGGCGCCGTATTACGTCGCGACGCCGCCAAACGTCGTGACGGTGAACGCGGTCACGATGCCGATGTTCCCGTATCCAGATCCGGGCTGGTCCTGGGAAACCAACGGGCCGGTCGGCATCCTGCACGCGCCGCCCGCGGACCCGCCGCGCACGGCCGCCGATACGATCAGCGTCCTGTTTCAGGCCGCCTGGCCGTCGGTGGTCGTCGCGGTCGACTTTACGTATCCGCTCTATACCGGCGTCGTGATCGACTATCCGGACATCTTCGACGTCGCGACCGCGCAGGCGCTCGCCGACGGCGAGCTCGCGCGCCGCCAGGGCTTCCCGCAGAAGTTCACGCTGCGGACGCCGCGCGTCGGCCTGCAGCCCGGGCAGACCGCGGCGCTCGACGTCCCGCGGCTGGGCCTCGATACCGCGGCGCTGGTCACCGGCGTCCGGCTCACGCATGCGAACAACGTGGGCCCGAGCGGCACGCCCTGGTGGGCCTTTGACGTGGAGCTCGTCGAGGCAAACGCGAGCCGGGGCAACTGGCTAACCTTCTGGTCCCAACTAAAGGCCGGCGGCGGATCCGGCGGCGGCACCGGCTCGAGCGTCACCGGCACGATCCCGCCGAGCCCGCCCGGCGGCGGCGGGACCGGGAGCGCCGCGGACTATGCGACCTGGCCGCTCGGCGGCGACCATGACGCCGGCTATCCGAGCGCGACGGGTGCCGACTGGCAGGGCATCGCGAATGGCTGCTTCCCGGTGACGCCGGCGACCTTCACCGGGCGGACGTGGACCGTGTACGCGACGGTCAAGCGGCTGATGGGATCCGGCACGTTCCGCCTGGCGCTCTACAACGCCGCCGGGTCCAGCATCGCGACCTCCGCGGTCGTGACGTTCGCCAGCGGTGAGTTTGCCGCGGTGAGTTTTACGGCGCCCGTCACGCCGGGGCAGACGTACCACCTGCGCGGGCTCACGTCGAACGCGAGCACGATCGTCGGCACGACCGGCTATCTCGAGGCGGTGCGCACATGACGGCCCGCCGCGACGACGGGATCGTGCTGCTGCTGATTCTGCTCGGCCTGCTGCTGCTCATGCTCTGTATCGCGCGGCCGGCGCATGCGCAGGTGACGATCGCGGATCAGATCGTGGCGCGGCAGAAGGCGGTCATCGGGACCACGACGGCCTCGAGCTCGCCGCTGACGGTCGTGGGCCTGCCGGGGAGCGGCGACATCCTGCGGGTCGGCGCCGGCGGCAGCATCGGGATCGGGTCGATCGGGCCGGCGGACATCCCGGCCGTCTTCACACGGCGCGACCTCAATGAAGCCATCAGCGGCGCCTGGTCGTTTAACGGCGCGCCGCTGACGGTGAGCGGCGGCACGCTGGCGCTGACGAATGCGACCAGTAATGTGATCACGTTTCCGGGCGCGTCGGCGACGCTGCCGACCATCGGCGCGCGCAGCCCGGGCACGCGCCTGCTGCTCTGGCCGGATACGGCGCCGACCGCGCTGGAATACGCGATCGGCATGGGGCCGTCGACGCTCTGGACGTCGGTGCCCGCGGGCGCCCGCGTGGCGTGGTTCGCGAGCGATGGCGATGCGGCCAGCGAGACGGGCACGCCGGGCGAGGACCTGCTCGCGGAACTGACGAGCGTGCGCAATTTCCTGCCGGGCGTCGGCTACAGCGGCAACCTCGGCCTGCTGAATCGCAAATGGCTGACGTTGCACGCGGCGGAACTGTGGGTGGAGACCCTCGTCGCGCAGGAGACGATCGCGACCATTGGCGGGCGGATCCTGGTCGGGCCGACGACGCAATTGACGACGGATATCCCGGCGGCCTCGGGCTCGATCAACGTCAAACACAACAACCTCGTGTCCGGAGACGTGATCTACCTCGAGGCGAACGGCCGCGTGGAGTTCATGCGGGTCACGAGCAGCGCCGGCGCGGGCACGCCGCTCGGCGCGTTTGCGTATACCGTGACGCGCGATCTCGACGGATCGGGGGCGAATGATTGGGCGGCCGGGGATGCGGCGTTCAATACCGGCCAGGCCGGGTCGGGCTTTATTGACCTGTATTCGATCCGCGGCACCAAGGCCGCGACCGAGCTCGGGCCGACCATCGTCGGCAACGTGCGGACCTCGACGGCATTCAATGGCTGGGCGCCGCGCTGGGCCATCGGCAACCTCCAAGGGCTTTACGGCTACAGCAGCACGACCTACGGATCCGCGTTCGGCGATCCGTCGGCCACGTTTGTCGCGATCGACGCGACCAACGGGTTTCGCGTCCTCAACGGCGGCACGACGATCGGGCAATGGGACACGGCCGGCGTTGTCACGATCGGTCCGGCGACGTCGAGCACGACCGGAAAGATGGTGATCGACAGCGACAGCGTCGACGTGTCCTATCGCGGATCGACGCTCTTTTCGATTTACAGCAGCTCGGGCTCGAGCCTCGCCCAGTTCAACACGCCGCTGTGGACGATGAGCGGCCTCTATACGCCCTCGATCACCTGGCTGAGTAGCAGCATGACGATTGCGACCTCGCCGACCTTCTCGAATATCACATTGCAGCCGGGCGCGGCGGCGCCGACGAGTGGCGCGGTGTTGCCGGGCCTGGACGCGGCGTCGCCGCTCGGGAGTGCGAGTAAGCGCTGGAATAATGTGCACCTGGTCCTGCCAGTGCAATCCGCGAGTGGGGCCTCGGCCGCGTCGCCCGGATCGGGATTCCCCTATCTCGTGACGGGTGACCGGACGGAGCTGTCGCGCCTGGGCTACTACTGCGGGTCGACGACCTATAACTTTCCCATTCAAGCGAATTCCGCGTGCGTGAGCGGCTACGCGCTGATCTCGTTTCATTGCGGGGTCGTGAGTGCGTTGGTGTGTTCTCCGTAAGGGGGTTGTGTGATGCGCTCTGTGGTGATCGCGCTGCTGCTGATCGCGGCGCCCGTGGCGGCGCAGACGTCGACGCCGGGCACCTATATCGATCGCTGGACACTCTCGACGACGCCGACCTTCGTCGGGCGCATCCAGATTGCCTCGGCGTCGACCGCGCGGATCGTGCTCGAGGAGCCGCCCGCGACCGCGAAACACGAGACGCGGTTTGCGCTGGCGCAACGGGTGCTGAATGAGCCGCAGTTCCTGGCGATCCGCCTGGCGCCGATGATTGCGGCGTCGGTGCCGGTGACGAGCACCGACCACGACCAGAACCCGGCCACGCCGCCGATCGTGGACACGACCTGGACGGACGAGCAGATCCAAACCCTGATGACGCAACAGTGGAATTTGTTTGCGTCCGCGTTCGTCCCGGCGACCGCCCCGCCGCTGACGGTGATGCAGGGCGCCGCGCCGGTGCGGCGATGAGGATCCGGCTTGGCCTGCAGGCGTTCGTCCTGGGAACAGTGATCCTCGGCGGATCGCTGTCGGCGCAGCCGTCGGCGCCGGGGCCTGGCGCCCCGCCGGGTTCGCCCGCGTCGGCGCTCGCCGAGTGCGATCGCTTGCGGGCCGAGAACCTGAAATTGCGCGCCCAGGTGCTCGACCTCCAGCGCGCGCTGGCGCAGCTGCAGCTCGAGACCGAAGCCGCCCGGCTGCAGGCCGACCGGCAGCAGCTCGAGGCCACCTTTCGCGCGCTGCTGAAGCCCGCGGCGACCGACGTGTTCGATTGGTCCTCGCTCACCTTCGGCCCGCCGAAGCCGATTCCGGCGCCGGCCACGCAGCCGTGATGTACGTCTCGCACTCACAGGGCTGGTGGCACGCGCAGGTCTCGCCCGATGGGACGCTCGTCGCCGCCGGCAATGGCCGCATCAAGCTCCTGGCAAATCAGACGGAGTTCGACCTCGGGCCCGGGTATGCGCCGCAGTGGATTCAGAACGACGCGCTGCTCATCGCGCAGCAGGACGAGACGCACCAGATCATCGACCTGGGCGGCCGCATCCTCGAGCAGCTCGGGCCGCTCGGCGCGAACCAGCAGCGCGCCGCGATCGGCCGGTATGCGCTCGCCGGCATGAAACGGACGGACAACCGCACGGTCCTCACGAACTTCCGGCCCGAGATCGCCGACGCCACGCTGCCAGGCCTCGCCGGGTCGCACGTCGCGTACGTGACGCTGCGCGAGCAGGGCCGCGCCGACTACTGGCCCGATCGCCTGATCCTCGACGACCAGCCGCTGTGGACGTTTCGTGAGGTGACGCGATTTGACCCGCGCACCGACCAGCCGGTCTGGACCTTCAGCGGTGGGACCGGCTTCCCGTCGCTGCTCGCCGCGGGCACGATCGCGTGGCTCGATGGGCGCGTGAACTATGGGCGCCTCGCGGGGAAGACGACCACGGCGATGCTCTCGGTGGATCCGGACCGGC
>Ga0105340_1000654_pt1 | contig 16390 bp, 11 predicted proteins | sample EasRivMeERMLT700_FD_89676 | JGI IMG/M metagenome (GOLD analysis project Ga0105340, IMG submission 89676) | Soil microbial communities from meander-bound floodplain in the East River, Colorado, USA - East River MetaG ERMLT700 | ecosystem: Environmental > Terrestrial > Soil > Floodplain | place...
AAAAATGCTCGCGAGGTCGATCAGCCGATCGCCGGCTTGCTGCAAGACCTGAAGGCTCGCGGCCTCTTGGACGATACGCTCGTGTGGTGGGGCGGCGAATTTGGGCGCACGCCGGTCGTCGAAGGCAGCAACGGCCGCGACCACAATCCCGAAGGCTTCACGATGTGGCTCGCCGGTGGCGGCGTGAAAGGTGGCCTGCGTTACGGCAGCACCGACGACTACGGCTACTACGCCGCCGAGAACAAGGTCCACATCCACGACCTGCACGCCACGATCCTGCATCTGCTCGGCCTCGACCACGAGCGGCTCACGTACCGCTATGCGGGCCGCGACTTCCGCCTGACCGACGTCGAAGGCAATGTCGTGCATGACATTTTTGTTTAGAAATGCCGCCAGCCCAGGGCGCGATGGAAGCGCATGGGCCTCACCCGCCGAAACCGACCCCACCATGCTGAACTTCGTCGATTCCGCTGGACTGCGCCTGTGCGACGGGTTCTCCCGGCGCAAGTGGCTGCAGGTAGGGGACAAGCAGAACGAGCTATGCCGATCCACGCTCACCCTTAAAAAACGACTGTCGGGGCTTCGCAAGTGGTTGCTTTGGCTTGTCGATCAAAACGTGTTGCGGGACTTGCGGCCAGGCTGCACGTCGCCGTCGAGTCACGGTTGGAGCTGGCCCCACGGATGGATGAGCAGTCCGTGGAAATCTACGCCGCTTGCTGGTGGGCACTTAGACCCTAAATGGCACGGTGGGCGGCCTTTCGACCGCCGGGCCAACTCGTCGCGGAGAACTGAACGAGGAGGTGATGGTAGGCTGATTTGCACCGGGTCGAAGTATCGCTGGCCAAGGATCACGAAGTGGTCGAGCAACTCGACCTGAATCGTCCGAATGAACCGCTCGACATAGGTGTTCGTATTGGGCCTCGGAAGGTCTACGGATCTCGATGCGTCAGGTTGGTGGCCGAGGTTCATCGCCCAAGAGGATACCTTTGCCACGCTGGCGGGTGAGCATATTCCAGCCCCAATCGACCAGCACGCTATGGCGCTCGGCAGCCGTGCTCAGTAGGCTGAGGTGAATGCCTAGCCAAGCCAACCAGGCCGGTAGCCCGGTCATAGTGATTCCCAGCGGTAGTTCGGCTACGGCAGCGCCGCGGCCGATCGTCGCCATGGTTCCTTTGTCGAAGTAGGCAAAAGGCTCCACCGGTTCCCCGGCCAGGCGGCGCTGGATCGATTCGCCCAAATAGTGGCCCGCTTGCAGCGCGACCGCGCCTAGCCCCGGCAAGGGTGCGCCGGTTTTCGCATCGGTCATGGCGGCGATATCGCCCAGCGCGAAGGCTCCCTGATGGCCGGTAATCTGCAAATCGCCATCAACCGGAATGCGACCGCCGTGCCCCAGGGGGATGCCCAACGAAGACGCCAGCGGATTCGCTTGCAGGCCGGCAGCCCAAATCAGTGTCTGCGTCTTGATTGATTCACCCGTCGAAAGCTCGATGTTATCGGCATTCACCTTGCTCACACCGACACCGGTATGCACTTCAACGCCCCGCTTCTCCAGGGTCTCGCGCGCGTACTGGCGGAGCGCGGGCTGAAAGGGCCCCAGCACGTGCGGCGAGTGCTCGAACAGGAGCACGCGCGCCTGGGCCACCGGCAAGTTCGGATAGTCTTGGCTGAACTCCGATCGCAATAACTCGGTGATTGCCCCGGCGACTTCCACCCCCGTCGGTCCCCCGCCGACAATGCAGAAGGTTAATGCGCCGTCCCCGATGAGCGCCGGATTTTTATCGACGGTTTCGAAGGTGCTGAGAATCTTCGACTTGAGGCGCAAGGCGTCGTCCATCGTGTACATCGGCCAGGCGTATTGCTCCGCTCCGGGCGTGTGGAAGAAGTTCACGACCGCTCCTAGCGCCACCACCAGATAGTCGTATCGCAGCGGAGGAATGTTGGCGACGCTGACCTGCTTGTTCGCCAAATCGATTTTCTGCACCGCGCTTTGGTGGAACCGCAGATTCGGATGCAGATGGAGCAGCTCACGAATCGGAAAGGCAACTTCGGCCGGGCCGAGCTCATCCGTCGCCACCTGATAGAGCAGCGGCTGAAAGGTGTGATAATCGTGCTTGTCGATCAGGGTAATTTGCACCGGTGCATCCCGCAGGCGCTGCACCACTCCCAGTCCGCCGAAACCGGCGCCCAGGATTACAACCTGCGGTTGATCCGTCATGGCTGCTCCAGCGGTCGAACAAGCTACAAACCGGGACTGCTCTGCTTCAGTCCGCCGTCGGCGAAAATCGTTGTGGCGGTCAAGTAGGTAGCACCCGGGCCGGCCAAAAACGCCACCACGTTGGCGATCTCACTGGGCTGCGCCATGCGGCCGATGGGAATGGCATTGTCGAGCTTCGTCAACAGCGCGGGATCGTTCATAGTGCTGAGGTTGATCGGCGTGGCGACCGCGCCCGGGCCAACCCCGACGACGAGCACATTGTGCGGCGCGAGTTCAACCCCCGCCGTGCGGGTCAGCATTCGCATGCCCCCCTTCGACAGACAATAGGCCGTGTTGCCGGGCATGGGCCAATCTTCGTGGACCGAGGAAATATTGATGATGCGACCCCCCTCCCCTTGCTTGATCATTTGCCGGGCTGCCAGTTGCGTGCCGAAGAAGGCGCTCTTGAGATTGATCGCGAGCACCTTTTCGTACTCCGCCTCGGTGGTGTCCAGTACCGACGTGCGGGTTTCGACGCCGGCATTGTTGACCATGATGTCGAGCCGGCCAAACGTGCTGACTGCGGCGTCGACGAGCTTTTGCAGGTCGGCAATCTGGCTGACGTTGGCTTCCACTCCGATCGCCCGGTCGTTTAGAGCCGCGACTTGCTTGACGAGTGCATCGGTCGCATCGGGATGCGCGACGTAGTCGATCACGATCCGTGCGCCTTGGCGGGCAAGTTCTAAAACGATCGCCATGCCAATGCCGCTATTGCCGCCGGTGACGATGGCGACTTTTCCTGTCAGGCTCATAAGAGACTCTCCGTGGGTTTGAGTTGCATGACGTGTGCCAGCAATTCAGTGAATAGCGGCCAGAGTGTCATAGTCGCTCGAGCAAGTGATCGCCCACGCGCAGGGCGTTGGCCATGGCGGTAAGCGCTGGGTTCACCGCGCCGATGCTGGGAAAAAAGCTGGTGTCAACGACGTACAAATTGTCGAGTTCGTGCGCCCGGCAGTTCCTGTCGAGCACCGATGTCGCGGGATCGTCGCCAAAGCGACAAGTCCCGGCCTGGTGGGCGACGCCGCCCAGGTCGATTTCATTCTTCATATACAGGTTACGCGGGATCAGGTGGTCGTGCATGTCGAGCTGATTGAGCAGCGACTTCAGCTTCTCGTACAGCTTCTGCTTGGGAACCTGGTTCGAAGGAGTGTAGTTCAGCGTGATCGCTCCCTGCGGACTGACGCTGACTCGATTCTCACCGCGCGGCAAGTCCTCGGTGGACAGCCAGAAATCGACGGCGTGGAGGGCAATCATGTCGAGCGTCCAAGTCGGCGCGAGGAGCGTTTCGATTGGCTTCTCACCGCGGTACATCGGCGCCTGCGACTTGCCGACCATCTGGATGTTCCCCATCGGAAACTCGAATCCGGGCATGCCGAAGTAGAAGTCGTTCAGGCCGAGCGTCTTCTGGTATTTGGTCGGATTCGGCTCCTTGGAAATGGCTAACACCGCCTGGCTGTTATGAAACATGTAGTTGCGACCGACCTGGTCAGAGCCGTTGGCTAGCCCGCGAGGGTGCTGGTCGTTCGCCGACATTAGCAGCAGGCGGGCCGAGTTTGCCGCTCCGCAGGAAATGACCACGATGTTCGCTTGAAGACTCTCGGTTTGTCCGTCGCGGCTGACGAGAGCCTTGGTCACCGCGGTGCCGCTGGCGTTGGTCTCCAGCGTCAGCACCTGCGAATTCGTCAGCAGCGTGACATTGGAGTATTCCAAGGCGGGGCGAACGCCCAGCACTTCGGCATCGGATTTTGCATGCACCAGACAGGGAAAACCATCGCAATCCATGCAGCGCACGCAAGCGCTGTATGGCCTGCGCGCTTCGTTGAGCATGATGCCACATGGCGAATGAAATGGACGGTAGCCGGCCCGCGACAAATCGTCGGCCAGCTTTTGAATCCGCGGTTCGTGCGAGACCGGCGGGAAGGGATAAGGAGCGCTGGCCGGCGGCTCAGTGGGATCTTCGCCCCGCGCGCCGTGGACTTGATAGAGCTGCTCGGCGCGCGTGTAATAAGGCTCGAATTCGTCATATCCAACGGGCCATGCTGGCGAGAGGCCGTCGTAGTGCCGCACTTCGCCAAAATCTTCTTGACGCAAGCGATAGAGCGCCGCGCCATACATCTTGGTCGCGCCGCCGACGTAGTAATGCACGCCAGGCTGAAAGGCGCGGCCCTCCTTGTCGTACCAGGTATCCTTCGAGACGTAGCGATTGTGGACGAAGACTTCCTCAGCGCTCCAGTTCTCCGGCTCGCGCGGCAGCCAGTCGCCGCGCTCCAGAATCAGGATTTTCTTGCCTGAGGGGGCCAGGTGCCGGGCGAGCGTGCCACCGCCGGCTCCGCTGCCGATAATGATCACGTCGTAGATGGTGCTCACGAGCAGACTCCGGTGGCTGGCTGGTTCAACTGTCCGCCATATTCGTACAACAACGAGCTAATGAGCGCGGTCCAACCCGTTTGGTGGCTAGCGCCGAGGCCCGCGCCGCTATCGCCGTGAAAATACTCGTGAAAGGGAATGTAGTCGCGCCACTGTGGATCGGTCTGGAAGTACGCGTTGTCGCCCCACACCGGGCGTCGGCCGAAGGCATCGCGCTTGAAGATGTTCGTCAACCGCCGGGTCAGCTCGGCCGCGACTTGCTCCAGGTTTAGCAGTCGTCCCGAGTTGCTCGGGCATTCGACTTGCAACTCGGCGCCAAAGTGCCGATGGAACTCGCGCAACGAGCGAATGAGCATATAGTTGACGGGGAACCAGATCGGGCCGCGCCAGTTCGAATTGCCGCCGAACAACCGGCTTTGGGACTCCGCCGGTTCGTACTTGATAACAAATTGCTGGCCTCCAGCCTGGAAAGCATACGGATGATCGAGGTGATAGCGGGACAGGGCGCGCACGCCGAATTCAGACAAGAATTCGCCCGTATCGAGCACGCGTCGCAGCACAGCGATCAGACGGTCCTTCGTCACAATGGCGAGCAGGCGAGTGTCGTTGTCCCCCACGACGTTCACCGGAGCGATGTGCTTTAGCAAGTCGGGGCGATGGTTCATGAACCAGTCCGCATGTTCGGCAAAGACATCAAGCCCTTCCGAGCGAAAACGCGGGACGGTGAGGACGGCGAAAAGAGGCACCAGGCCCACCATCGAATGGATCTTCAGCGGAATATTCTGTCCGTCGGTCAGGTGCACCACGTCGTAGAAGAACTCATCTGTGGCATTCCACAGATCAATGCCGTTGCCATCCATGTTGGTCATGGCATGGGCGATGTAGAGGAAGTGCTCAAAATATTTGAGCGCCATGTTCTGGTAGAAAGCATCGTGCTGCGCCAATTCGGTGGCGATCGAGAGCATCGCTGTGCAATAGAGCGCCATCCAACTGGTGCCGTCGCTTTGCTCGAGCTGCGCACCATTGGGAAGCGGCTGATCGCGATCGAAGCAACCGATGTTGTCCATCCCCAAAAAGCCGCCGCCAAATATGTCGCGACCACTGCTGTCTTTGCGATTCACCCAAAAACTGAAGTTGAGCATTTCGTTCTGGAAGATTTCCTTCAAAAACGGGAGGTCGCCGACGCCTGTGCGCTCCTTCTCGATCTGAAAGACGCGCCACGCCGCCCAGCCGAGCACCGGCGGGTTCACGTCGTCGAAGTTCCATTCGTAAGCCGGGTACTGCCCACTGGCATGCTGATACCATTCGCGGCCCATGCTCAATAACTGCTGCTTAGCAAACGCCGGATCGATTCTGGCCAGTGCGACGCAGTGGAAGGAAAGATCCCAGGACGCATACCAGGGATATTCCCAAGTGTCCGGCATCAAGATGACGTCGGCGTTGTGCAATTCCTTCCAGCGCGAGTTGCGACCATGCCAGCGCTCGGAGGGCGGAGTCGGCTCGGTTTCGTCGCCGGTCAGCCAACGATAAACGTCGTAGTGGTAGAACTGCTTCGACCAGAGCAGCCCCGCGAATGCCTGGCGGACTACGAGTTGCTCGTCCCCGTCGAGGCCCGCCGGTTGGACGGCGGCATAAAAGGCATCGGCCTCAACCTGGCGCAATTTCAATACGTGATCGAAATCGGCAAAGGGTGCCTGCAGTGCCCGATCGCTGAATCGCACTTCAACCGTGTACTCGCCGCCGGCCGGCACGACGGCAGAGGCGTGGCCGGCAAGTTTGCTCCCGCGTTCGTGGTTGACTCGCTCGCGCTGTCCGGACACGACGGCATTGACGATGCCATCCTTGACGAACGGCGACGGATTGCCGACGCGATCAAGTCGCTCGAAATTCGATTCGTTCTCGGTAAAAAGCAGCGGCACGTCGCGGCCATCGCTGGCCCGCATGTACCACCAGCGCTCGCCCATCTCCGCGTGCCAAGTCACGACAGCGCCGGGACCGCTCGCCTGAATGACGGGACGCTGGGAGTTGAGTTCCCAGGTCCACGTGTTGCGATACCACAAGTGCGGCAGTACGTGGATCGGCGCAGAGTCTGGGCCACGATTGACGACGGTGATCCGGCAGAGCAAATCCTCAGGGCCGGCCTTCGCGTATTCGATGAATACATCGAAGTATCGATTGGCCAGAAACGTGTCGCGAAGGGCGTCGAACAACTCGTACTCGGGCCGGTCTTGACCGCGGCGGGCGTTTTCTTCGATCAGATCTTCGTACGGAAACGCTACCTGCGGATATTTATAAAGCATCCGCATATACGACTGCGTCGGAGTGCCATCCAGAAAGAAATAGTATTCCTTAACGTCCTCGCCGTGATTCCCTTGTTGGTTCGTCAGGCCGAACATCCGCTCCTTCAAAATCGCATCGCGCTCATTCCACAGCCCCAGGGCCAGGCAGAGGTGCTGCTTGTCATCGCAGAAGCCGGCCAGGCCGTCTTCGTTCCAGCGGTAGGCCCGGCTGCGCGCGTGATCGTGTGGGAAATAGCTCCAAGAGTCGCCATTGGCGCTATAGTCCTCGCGGACGGTGCCCCACGCGCGATCGCTCAGATAAGGTCCCCACCGCTTCCACGTGGCTGTGTTAGCCGCCGCCTCTGCCAGGCGTTGTTGCTCGGGGTCAAGCGACATTGGCCAGAGACTCCGGGGAGTCGGGATCGCACCGCGTTATCTTAGCGTTCCTGGCCGTGTTGGATCAGAGGAGTAGCGAATGTGTGCGGCATTGCCGACGCTTGGAGACCACGTTCACCCTAGCTGGCGGCCGGCACCCGCGCACGCTAGACTCACGCACAGCGGACTTCGCAGAGATTCTCTTCTCGAACGGTCCGGCAGCGTGCGCCGCGTGTAGCAATCCGTATTCGAGGATCCGCGGATGGCCTTTCCTGCCCAAGCTGCGATCTTGGCCGATTGTGTCGCGCCTGAGAACCTGTCGATTTTTCAACCGGCTTCGCCGGCTGGGGAATCGATTGTCAGCCTCTCGATGCTCGTCCTGGCGATCACCGGGGGCATCTTGGTGGTCGTCGGTTCCGTCCTGCTGTACTGCGTCTTTCGATTTCGCGTTTCGAGCAGCGATGGCAAGGAGCCGCCCCAGGTCTATGGCAGCGTGCCGATTGAAGTCGCCTGGACGGCAGCACCGGCTATGATCGTCTTTATCCTGGTGCTGGTGACGACGCGCACCCTGTGGGAAGTAAAGATTCCAGAGCCGCAGCCCGCAACTGGCGACAACACGCTGTTCGTGACCGTCGTCGGCCGTCAATGGTGGTGGGAGTATCGATACGACTACTACAACGGTCGCCAGCTTGGCTTTACGACCGCCAACGAACTGCACATGCCGGTCAGCGCCGCGGGAGAGCCGCGCCGAGTCTATTTGAAGCTCAAGTCGGCGGATGTCTGCCACAGCTTTTGGGTGCCGCGCCTGGGTGGCAAGACCGATCTTATCCCCGGCCGCGTGAATACCATGTGGCTTCAAACCGAGACGCCTGGTTTGTACTTGGGTCAGTGCGCTGAATACTGTGGCACGCAGCACGCCAACATGCTGCTCAATGTCATTGTGGAGTCGCCGGAGGACTTTGACCGTTGGCTCGAGCAGGAATCCGCCCCAGCGCTGGTCAATGAGACCGTGCATCGCGGTCGCGAGACGTTTTTCCGCCTGTCGTGCGTCAATTGCCACGCCATTCGCGGCACGTCAGCGCGGGGAACGTACGCACCCGACCTCACGCACCTCATGAGCCGGCAGACGCTGGCCTCTGGCCAGATCCCCAACACGCGCGACAACTTGAGAAAGTGGATTCACGATCCTCAGGCCATCAAGCCCGGCAATCTGATGCCCGCATTTGGCCTCGCCGAGCGTGAGCTCGATGATGTGTTGAGCTATTTGGAATCGCTGAGGTGATGCCTGTCATGGCGATCGCTGAGCAACAACCAGACGCGGTCGCCACGCTCGGTTGGACCGGCGTATTGCACGAGTGGACAACCACCGTTGACCACAAGAAGATCGGCATCCTGTACGTGCTGATGAGCTTGGTCTTTTTGGTCGTGGCCGGCCTCGAAGCGATCTTGATGCGCTGCCAATTGCTCGTCCCTCGCAACGATTTCCTGCCGCCGAACACGTTCAATCAGCTCTTCACGATGCACGGCACGACGATGGTCTTCTTCGTCGGCATGCCAATTCTGATCGGCGTCGGGAATTATCTGGTGCCGCTGATGATCGGGGCCCGCGACATGGCCTTCCCACGCATGAACGCGCTGGGATTCTGGGCGACGCTTTTCGGCGGCATTCTGGTCTATTCCAGCTATGCCACCGGCGGCGCACCGGCTATCGGCTGGTTTGCGTATGCACCGCTGACCGAACGAACATTTGCCCGCTCGGCAGCGACCGATTTGTGGGCCCTGGGCTTATTGGTGAGCGGAATCGGCACCTTGACCAGCGGGATCAACTTCATCGCCACGATTTTGGGTATGCGAGCTCCCGGCATGACGTTGCGGAAGATTCCTTTCTTCCCGTGGACGATGCTGTGGACCTCCGTGCAGATCGTATTTGCCATTCCACCCTTGACCGCGGCGCTGATCATGGTGCTGCTCGATCGCAACCTGGGCGCGCACTTTTTCGACACGCAGAACGGAGGCTCGGCCTATCTGTGGCAGCACTTGTTCTGGTTCTTCGGCCACCCCGAGGTCTACATCCTTGTCCTGCCCGCGTTCGGCATGGTGTCAGAGGTGATTCCCGTCTTCTCGCGCAAAGTTCTGTTCGGCTACGAGTTTATGGCCGCTGCGACCGCCGCCATCGCGTTCATCAGCATGGGAGTGTGGGCGCACCACATGTTCGCGGTCGGAATGAGCAAAACGCTCGACCTGTACTTCGCCGCAGCGAGCCTGCTGGTTTCCATTCCGACCGGCATCAAGTTCTTCAACTGGTTGGCGACGATGTACGGCGGAAAGATCCGCTTTGCCTCGCCCATGCTGTTTGCGTTCGGCTTTCTGTCGATGTTCCTCATCGGCGGCCTGACGGGCATTATGTTGGCGATCGCTCCCTTCAATTTCCAGCTTTCCGACAGCTACTTTGTGGTCGGCCATTTCCACTGGGTGCTGATCGGCGGAACACTGTTTGGCTTGTTCTCGGGATTGCACTATTGGTATCCGAAAGTGACTGGCCGCATGCTCTCCGAACGGCTGGCGCAGTGGCAATTCTGGCTGCTGCTGATCGGGTTCATGCTGACGTTCGGACCGATGCACATTTCCGGCGTGCTAGGCATGCCCCGGCGCATCTATACGTACGACGCCAATCGCGGCTGGGAGTTTTGGAACCAGATCACAACGCTTGGCGCGCTCATCCAAGTTCCCAGCTATGCCCTGTTCGTCATCAACATTACATGGTCGTACTTCAAGGGAAAACCGGCCGGCGATGATCCCTGGAACGCTTGGACATTGGAATGGGCGACGACCTCGCCGCCCCCTTCGTATAACTTCGAGGAGATTCCCCACGTGAGGAGCCGGCGACCGCTGTGGGATCTCAAATATCCGGACGATCCCGATTGGAAGTACGAGTAGCTTGCACGGCCTCCCGACACTCCGACTTAGCGCCTTAACATGACTGCCACGACGCTTTCCTCGCGACAACACGCTCCTGAAAGCGAAGACATACCGTTGACGGTCACGCAGATCGGCATGATCGCGTTTTTGGCCTCCGAAGTGGCGTTTTTCAGCACGCTGATTGTCGCTTACCTCACCTTCCTCGGCAAAGACACGATCGGACCGACGCCCGCAGAAGCACTCTCGCTGCGCGTGCCTTTGGTGTCGACCGTCTTCCTGCTATCGAGCAGCGGCGCCATCTACTTAGCGGAAAGAGGTCTACATTCCGCCCGGCCGGGAGCTTTCCGGAAGTGGTGGGCGCTGACCATCTTGCTGGGAGCGGCGTTCCTGGCAGGCACGCTGTACGAGTGGAGCGAGCTCATTGGCGTGCATCGGCTGACCATCAGCCGAAATCTATTCGGCACCACGTTTTATACGCTGGTCGGCTTTCATGCATTGCACGTGACCTGTGGCATCATTGCCATGCTGGTCCTGCTGGGACTGTCGTGGCGCTGCGGCCTGTCAGCAACCAAGGGCGGCGGCGTCGAACTGGTCAGTTGGTATTGGCATTTCGTGGACGCCGTGTGGTTGGTCGTGTTCAGCGTCGTTTATTGGTGGGGAAGATAGCTGTGTCCGCGCCTGCGCCCGACAATCCGACTTCGCCAGAGGAGCATTCCGATCAGAATTCCGTTGTGATGCCGGAGGCGACCGCCGCACCGCTGGTGTTGGCGCTGGGCATGGCCGTCGCCGCCCTGGGCGTGGCGTTCGGCGTCACGTTCATCCTCGTCGGCGGCGTGCTATTGACCTGCGGTGTAGGAATGTGGATTGCGCATTTGCTGCCTGGCAAGGGACATCTTAGCGAACCGCGGGTAGCGCTCGAGTTTCGGCCCAGCCCCGTCAGCCCGCGAACTGGCATGGTGGCCAGGCTTCGTCCCGGCGCGCCGGGTTATCGCTTTCGGCTGCCGGAAAAGGTGCATCCCATCTCGGCGGGCCTCAAGGGGGGCATCGTCGGCGGTATGGTAATGCCAATTCCGGCCCTCGCTTATGGTGTCCTCAGCGGACATGGCATCTGGTATCCAATCAACTTGCTGTCCGGAATGGTGCTGCCCGGAATGGGACAACTGAGCGTCCAGCAACTGGAAGCTTTTCGTCTCGACTTCCTGCTGGCGTCCAGCATGATTCACATCGTGATCAGCATCATCATTGGCTTGATCTATGGTGTGCTGATGCCCACACTCCCCACCATTCCCAAGCCGCTGGCCTGGGGCGGCCTGTTGATGCCGGTCCTATGGACAGCCGCGATCTACCTCACCATCGGCGTCGTGAATCCTCTGTTATCACTGGGAGTGGACTGGCCCTGGTTCATTTTCTCCCAGTTCCTGTTCGGGATCGTGGTGGCGATCGTTGTGCAACGCTACGAAAGCCGTCATTCCATCTTCGCTGGCGTTCTTGGCGGCCTGATGGGCGGATTGCTGATGCCGATCCCGGCGATCATCTGGGCCTGGGCAACCGGCCGCACCATCTGGTATCCGGCCAACCTCCTGGCGGCGATGGTGTATTCCCAGATGCGGCTCATGCCGGCGCAGGAGCTCGAGCGGTTTCGCCTCGACTGGCTGCTGGCCGCCGTCCTGATTCATCTGGTGATGACGTTCACGTTCGGCTTGATCTATGGTGCGTTATTGCCGCGGGTCAAGGGCATCCCCGCGCCACTCGCCTGGGGCGGACTGGTGTTACCTCTGCTGTGGACTGGTATGAGCTATGGCCTGATGGGAATCGTCAACCCGCTGCTGCAACAGCGCGTCGATTGGTTCTGGTTTGTCGTCTCGCAGTTTGTATTTGGGATTGTCGCGGCAATGGTGGTCCTGCGATCCGAGATGGTGTATATCGCGCCAGTCGGGCAGGGACCAGACGCCGATTACGAAGCCGCGACAAAGTGGTTGAAAGAATGACGAAGTCGCGCCTACGAATCTTGAAGTTCGTGATTGCGTTAAGCGCGAGCCTGCGCTCACCGGTTTGTCTGGCGATTGCCGCGCTCGTTGTCGTTGGTTGCGACCAATTACCCGGCAAGCCCGACCCGGCTCACCGAGCCATTGCGCCGAATGCTGTGGTTGATTTCGACGCGCTCTATCAGCGGAGCTGTGCCGGATGTCACGGCCAGGATGGCAGGCAAGGACCGGCGCCGCCGCTCAATGATCCACTTTTTTTGGCCATCGTGCCGGATGCCGAACTGGAGCGGACCGTTCGTGAAGGCCGCGCGGGAACATCGATGCCGAGTTTCGCAAAACACCGCGGCGGCACGCTGACCGACGAACAGATCAAGATTCTCGCCGGCGGATTAAAGCCCAAATGGCAAAGCCAGTTGGTTAATGCCACCGGCCTGCCGCCCTATGCCGTGACCACTGGCAATGCCAGCAACGGCAAGCAGGTATTTGCTGCGGCCTGCGCTGGCTGCCACGGCGCACAAGGAGAAGGAGGCGATGCGGGGGCCATCAACGACGTCGCCTTTCTCTCGCTCATCAGCGATCAGGCCTTACGTCGCTTCATCATCACCGGCCGCCCCGATCTTGGGATGCCGGACTATGCCGATAGCACACAACGAGACCCGGCCTTTCAGCCGCTCACTTCAGCCCAGATCGATGATCTCGTGTCGCTGTTGGCTGCGTGGCGAACGGGAAGGGTTAGCGATGGCTTGACTGTCCAGTAGCTCACGAAACGAACCGCTCGATTTTTCAGCTATGGAAACTGCATCCAACCCACCACCGCTCGACTTGCTTCCGGGCCGCCGCACGTTTTTCGGCTGGCTTACCTACGGACTCGGAGCGGTGGCCGCGACCATGTTGGGCTTTCCCATCGCTCAATACTTCCTGGGCACCTGGCAGCGGCGAGCGTCGTGGGTGAAGCTCGGCGCCGTGGATTCCTTTTTGCCCGGTGTAACGCGCATGGTCACTTTCGATAGCCCTCTGAGCCAGCCCTGGGATGGCCGGACAGCGCACACCGGTGTCTTTGTCCGTTACCTAGGACAAGACGACAACCAGCAAGCTCAGTTCTTGGTGCTGGCGGTGAACTGCGCCCACCTGGGATGCCCCGTCACCTGGTTTCCGCAGTCGGAATTGTTCATGTGTCCTTGTCATGGCGGCGTCTATTATGCCAACGGCGAGCGGTCGTCCGGACCTCCGCCGCGAGGACTGTTCCGCTGTGTCTGGCGCGTTCAGCAGGGAAATCTTGAAGTGCAAGCGCCCCACTATCCCACCTTGGATGACACGCTCGACAAGTCAGGTGCTGTAGCTTCGTCGGCCTCGCGCTTAGCGAGGTGCAAACATGCGTAACTGGCTGTCGCGAATTGGCGGCTGGTTCGATCATCGCCTCGGCGTGCGGGCAATCGTGCTCTCAACCCTCGAACATCCCATTCCGCGCGGCGCGGCGGGACCGCTGGGCTGGTGGTATGTGTTTGGCAGCGCATCGCTGACTTTGCTAGCCATTCAAATCCTGACCGGCATTGGCCTGTCGCTGGTGTATGTGCCGGCTCCTGACCAGGCCTTTGAAAGCTTGGAATACTTGAACTACGAACAGCCGCTCGGTTGGTTTCTGCGCGCCCTACACTACTATGCGGGCTCCGGTATGGTCGTGATGGTACTGGTTCATATGACGCAGGTGTTTTTGCATGGCTCGTACAAGTACCCGCGCGAATTGACGTGGCTCGTTGGCGTATTGTTGCTGGTCTGCACACTAGGCATGTTCTTCAGTGGGCAGATTCTCAGGTGGGACCCCGACGCCTACTGGGGATTGGCGGTGGCCGGCTCGATGGCGGGGCGCGTGCCGGTCGTGGGCCCGCAAATCGTGCAACTATTGCACGGCGGGCCGGTGATCGGCGGCGATTCGTTGAGCCGCTTTTTCGCCCTGCACGTATTTGTCATTCCCGGCGCTTTGCTGTTGCTTCTGGCGGCCCATCTGTGGCTCGTGCTTCGCTGCGGCATAAGCGCTCCTCCCGATCCGAAGCAGCCGGTTGATCCGCGCACGTACGACGTCGATTACCATGCCGAGTTACGGCGAACCGGCGTGCCATTTTTCGGCGGCGCTGTCCTGAAAGACGCGTTTTTCTCGGCGCTGGTCGTCATCGTGGTGGTGGCCCTCGCGGCAATCATGGGCCCGAAGGGACCCAGCGAATTGCCCGATCCGACAATCGGGGGCGCGAACCCGCGGCCCGAATGGCCGTTTCTGTGGCTCTTTGCTTTGCTTGCGATGAGTCCGCCGGCTGCCGAGACCTTTATCATCTTGGTGCTGCCGGTATTGCTGCTGGGATTGCTCTTCCTCGTGCCATTCATCAGCAACCGCGGGCAAAGGGCGCCGAGCCGTCGTCCCGCGGCGGTGTTGCTCGTCGTGATCTCGTATACGGTGCTGGGTGTGTTGACCTACAAAGGCCACACCGCCCCCTGGTCGCCGGCCATGAACGCCTGGAGCAGCGATCCGGTTCCCATTGCTATGGTGAAACAGAGTTCACCCTTGCAGTTGCAAGGGAGCGCCGTGTTCCAAAACAAGAACTGCCGCAACTGCCACGCGCTGGACGGGATGGGTGGTCGGCGCGGTCCCGATCTGTCAACGATTGGCACGCGGCTGACGCGCGATCAGCTCATCGACCAGATCAGCAACGGCACGCCAGGTGGCGGCAATATGCCGGCCTATGGCAAGCAAATGGGTCCGCATGAGATGACGGCGCTGGTGGAGTTCCTGGTGAGCTTGCGTCCTCCGGGCCAACTGCCGGCAAGAGTCGCCACGCTCGATCCGCCGCCTTAGGTTTAGCCTGCCATGAACTCGACGCTTGGCGCCTTTGCTCACTCGTGGCCTTGGGATCCATGGCTGGTGGCAGGCCTGCTAGTGACGGCGACGATCTACGCTCGCGGATGGTGGGCCCTGCGACGCCATGATCCCGTTCGCTTGTCTCTTGCGCGCCTGGCGGCGTTTATGGCCGGACTGTTGGCGCTCTTCCTGGCGCTGGCTTCGCCGATCGAACCATTCGCCAGCCTGCTGCTGCAAGTCCACATGTTGCAGCACTTGCTGCTGATGATGGTCGTCGCTCCGCTGGTTTGGCTCGGTGCGCCGCTGCTGCCGCTGCTGCACGGGCTACCGCGCTCGGTGCGGAAGATCTGGCTAGCGCCTTTCCTGCGGTGGCCCGGCATGCAATCGTTTCTATCAGGCGTGACGCATCCAGTGGTCGCTCTACCGCTCTTCACGGGCGCGACCTGGCTGTGGCATCTACCGCGAGTGTACGACGCTGCACTTCGGTGGCCGGGGCTGCATTACCTGCAGCACGTTTCGTTTCTGCTGGCGGCGCTCGTCTTCTGGTATCCGGTTGTCCGGCCCTACCCCGCGCGCCCGCGCTGGTCACCGTGGCTGTTATTGCCGTATTTGCTGCTGGCCGACATCCAGAACACGGTTCTCTCGGCGCTGCTGACATTTTCCGATCGCGTTCTGTATGTGTCATACGCGGCAGCGCCAAGGATTGGGACATTTTCGGCCTTAGACGACCAGGCTGCCGCAGGTGTGCTCATGTGGGTGCCGGGGTCAGTCGCTTTTCTGGGGCCGCTGTTTTGTATTGGCATCGGTTTGCTTTACGGGGCCGCGGAAACAAATCCCGCAAAGCGACGGCCGGCGCGGCAGGTACGCCTGAGGACCGCCGAGCGACCGCGCCGCTTCGATTTGCTGAACGCACCGATTCTCGGCCACTTCCTGCGTTGGCGTCACGCGCGCGTGGCCGCGCAAATCCTGATGACTCTGCTGGCGGTGGTGGTCATTTTCGACGGGCTGGTTGGCCCCCAACTCGGTGCGATGAACTTGGCCGGTGTGTTGCCGTGGATTCATTGGCGCGGAGTGCTGGTGTTGGGATTGCTCGTCGCCGGCAATTTCTTTTGCTTCGCGTGCCCGTTCACGCTCCCGCGCGCGATCGCGCGTCGCTGGCTGCCGCAAGGGAGAGCCTGGCCGGTTTGGCTGCGAAACAAGTGGCTGCCGATAGCGCTCATCACGCTCTTTCTCTGGTCCTACGAGGCCTTTTCTCTGTGGGACAGCCCGTGGCTCACGGCCTGGATCACGATCGGCTACTTCGCGGCGGCGCTGGCAATCGAGGGCTTTTTTCGCGGTGGGACGTTCTGCAAGTACGTCTGCC
>Ga0105340_1000655_pt1 | contig 16386 bp, 11 predicted proteins | sample EasRivMeERMLT700_FD_89676 | JGI IMG/M metagenome (GOLD analysis project Ga0105340, IMG submission 89676) | Soil microbial communities from meander-bound floodplain in the East River, Colorado, USA - East River MetaG ERMLT700 | ecosystem: Environmental > Terrestrial > Soil > Floodplain | place...
ACTTGGTAACGCCACAATTCTCGACGTAAGTTCGTGGGGTGACTCCCATTTCCGATGCATTTGGCCAACGCCGACGGTTATGCGCACCATCGCCGGCAGCAGATTCGTTTTGGTCCATTCCTCCCAGGTCGCGGTTGCCTGGTCCCAATACTCCAACTGGAACAAACTAACGTCCTCCGCGAGAACGACGCGCTCGGGAGGCACTCGAGTAGTGTCCCGTAAATAAGGCGTGTGCTCCATGACGATGTCGAACGTGCCGCGTCCGGCACGCTCCAGAAAAACACTTACTCGCTCCATCGCCGAATCGGCAGATCGACTTGTCACCGTGTGCGGTAAGCGGGAGACCAGACTGATTGAGTCGGCGTTTCCGTGAATTCCGTAAAGCAGGATGTTTGTGTGGAATGATTGTGCGCCCTCCAGCACTTCTTCGATTGCACGCACGACCTTCGTTGACGCCGAGGGCCTCGAGTCTCGCGACGCCGGACGGTGTCGAACGCCCCTCCATCTCCATGGCTGCGGACCGGCTGGGAGACCATCTTCGAAGCTGGGACGGAACAGCAGGACGTTCAGTTCATCCTGAATGCGGTTGTGCCAGTCGAGCACGACATAATTCATCTGAAACAACCCGTTCGTGCTCACAGACACCGTTTCACGCGTCCATTTGTAGTCCGGGTAAAGATTGGGATACCACGCTTCGAAATCGCCAAACACGATCGCCTCGCTCACGTTCGTATCTTGAGTATCGACAGCCGCGATCAATGCAGCATCGGGCGCGGTAATCTTCACCGGCGCAGCCACTGAAGTGTACGCAGCCAATGCTCCAAGCATACAACCACGCAGCCCAATCCTCTTCGCCGTTGAACGTTTCATAAACAGTCTTTCAAAGAACACCCGCCGCAGGGTGCGCGCGGCGGGTGTCTATCCAACTTACTTATTATGCGAACATCATCTCTTACTGCATGGGAATCACATAAATACGCGGGAAGTTCGTGCCCACCAGTTCCAATTGGACCAACGGACCCTCCGGATTTGGATTCGCCGGGCTGCTCGCCACCTCGGCGACATTGAAGTCGTTGTCGTAAGTAAGCACGATGTTGTTGCCCACCACGCACACGCCTTCGACCTTCTCCAGTAGCGGATCGATCGCCAGGAATGAGTCAATGACCACCGTTTTGCTTACGGGAATGATTCCATGGAGCGCCAGTCCGGCTGTGTCCAGTTGTTCGAGGGTTTTCGTCGGGTCGGCGATCAATCGGCCGGTTGTCGCATCCTCCAGCGGAGTGAGGTCCGTGGCCCCAGTCACGTCTGCCTCGAACAACTTGTCCGTGGCGCGTTCCGGCACGAGCAACTTGCCTGGCGCCGTGCTGAACAGGTCACTGAGAGTGACATTGTTCGGCACCGCAGGGATGCGATAGAGATACTGGCGAATCAGCACTTCCGGGCTGCCGTTGAGCAGCACGTTCAAATTGATCGCCACGATCCGCACGTTGCCGTTCGCATCGGCGGCGGCCCGGTTCGGGTTGTTCGCTGGACGCTGCATGATCGCATACAGGATGCCGTCGGATGCCGCCGCGATGCCTTCCAGGCCGCGATTGTTGCGTCGCTTCGCCAGGACAGCGGGGAGCACGTCGAACGTCGGCACTTGCTCCACGCCCGTCTTGGTCCCGGCAGGCACCAGGCGCATGAGCACTGTGCCAGCGGGCGTCAACATGGCCACGCTCGGTTTGTATTCGTCGCACACCCAGAAGTTGCCCCATGGGTCGATGGTGATCCCCTCGGCGTCCAGGCAATCCTCGTCGAACGGGAGCCGGACCAGGTTGAAGTCGAACGGAATGTCTGTCGCCGGAAGACTCGTGGGCAGGCCGCTGATGTGCTCGCCATCCGGGCGTGTGAGCGGCCTGAGGTGCTTGATCTTTGCCCGCTCATTGTTCTTCAACTCCACCTGGAGAAGGTGCGGCCCGAATTCCGGGATCGCAAACGCCTTGAACGTCGTGCCGCCACTCACAAAATCAGGCGCCGGGCCGCGATCCGTGATGATATGGAAACAGCCCGGCTTTCCAGCCACAGGATAGATTCCGGAGAATCCGCCGACTTTGATTTGATTGCCGTTATACGGATCGGTATAGAGCGTGAACGGAATCGGATCCAGGTCCACGTGATACGTCACCACCTGGGCGTTTGATACGCCGTGTAATGTCAGCAGCGTGCCGACAAGCGCCGCGAAGGAAGTGCGGCAAGTTAGAGATGCTTTCATGCTATTGGTATATTAGTGCCGCGCCAATCCCGCCGACCATCGGCAGTGATGTGTTCAGCGCCGCCTTACTCCTTACTTCAGAAATTCTGATAAAGTGTTACGAAGAAAATTGCAGCGCTTTATCTTTGATCGCAGACGACCGTCCGGGCGCTCCGGCGATAACTGCTTGCCCATGCGCTGCACCAATGCTCCAGGTCGCGGGCCAACTCACCCGCCGTCAAGTACCGTCGCGCCGGATCTCTTCTCAGGCATTTCAAGCAGATTGCGGCAAGCTCCTCGTCGATCGAAGGATTGTGCCGCCGCGGAGAATCCGGGTCTCCATTCTTTTTCTTACGCCACATCTCCCATACCTTTGCTTCCGTAAAAGGCAGCCTTCCCGTAAGCAACCCGTACAGAATGACCCCTAGGCTGTAGATGTCTGTCGCGCGATTCGGCGGATCGTCAAGCGTTTGTTCCGGCGGTATGTAGTCCTGGCCGATTGGGGGATCAATCATTCCCGTTTCGATCCGCTCGACACCCGAGGACTCCCTCCACGACAACCTGGCGACGCCAAAGTCCGTCAAGTGAGGCCGACCGCGGTAATCAATGAGTATCTTGCGGGGTCTTAGATTGCCGTGCATCACGTTACTCTCATGCGCGTAATGTAAGGCCCATGCTATCGTACCCATGAGCCCCGCAATCTGTTCCTCAACGTAGTGCGGTCCTCCCGACGACGGCCTCTCGCCGTTTGGCACTTCGTATTCGCCCCGAGCGATCTTTCGCCCCAGATTCTCCCCGCAAATCCACGGCGTCGTTAAGAACCGATGGCCATCCGACTCCCAAGCATCGTAAATGCGCAAAATGTTTGAATGGTAAAGTCTCGATGCCGCCTCGGCTTCCATGACGAAGCCTCTCCAGGCCACCGGTGACTCCAACCGCGGGTCGAAAAGCATCTTGAGCGCCACTGCGCGATTCAGGCTTATTTGCCACGCCTTGAAAACTATGCCCACGCGCCCATAACCGATTTCTTCGATCAATTCATAATCGCCGAAGCGCACCGGCCCTCTGATACCCGCTATTTTCTCCGCTTCCCGCTCCGCGTCTACAAAGTCGAACCCAATCAGGCACCTCCAGCAGTATACGTACGACGCGTCTCCGTCGACCGCCGTTCCGCAATTCCGACATGCGAGCAATGCCTGCATAAACGAGCGATTCAAAAATTTGGACTCATTCCCGGATCGGGCGTCCAAATGATATTCACTTGTGGCAGAATTGCTTGTCCCAGCGCCCCGTCCGCGGTCTCCACCACCTTGGAACCAGTGACGTTTTCGAAATGCCCGTCCCCAAAAACGAGGTTCCCGGTCCCGCGATGCCGAATCGAGAAGCGGCTCGCAAAACCACTCGGCTGCCCCAAGTCCCAGTCCGGCTGGGCCGCATGGACCTTCGGCTCGTCGGCCAGCCGGTTATCGAGGAATACCACGGTTTTCGCCGGATCCTTCACACTCGACCATCGAATCGTGATCTCGGACCCGTTAATTAGCTTCGAATTCATCGCCACTGAAAAAAATACCCAGTTTTCGAGTTCCGCGAACTTCTGGAACCGCGCTTTCGGGCAGTGCATCAGCCTCTTTGTGTCGTAAAATTCTTCCCGCATGAAGAAATAATCGCTGGCGGGTCGCTGCCCGAGGATTCCAGGCAAAGAGTTATACCACACGTCCTCGCTGAACGTGTGGCGCACTTGCGACCAGTTTTCCAGTGACACACCTCCCGGCGTGGCGCTCTCCCGCGGCGTGTGATCTTCGTGGTCATCCACGTACATCGAAAAACCCGTCGTCCATTGCTTCAAGTTATTCATGCAAGTTGCCTTGTGCGCCGCATCCTTGCTCCGCCCAAGCACTGGGAGCAGGATGCCCGCGAGAATGGCGATCACTGTGATCACCACGAGCAATTCAATCAGTGTGAAGGCCGGGGGATATGTGCGAGGTGTGAACTGCTTCATAAGTGTCCTCATGGTCCGGGCGCTAATCGATAAAATCGCTGACGCCCCGCCGCCGAGTTTGTGACGGTCATGATAGTGCAATCCGCCACGAAGGTGCCGATTGATGCCCAGGGTCCAGGCGCAAGCGTGTCCTTCATTTCCACCCGGCATGGCGTACCTGCCGGGGCTCGCCACCGAATCATGCTCTCGTTTCCAAGGCGCCGAATGGCCGTAATTCGCGGCGGCGGGTTTGTAGTGTATCCGGGCGACCCAATATCGCCCCCTTCCGCCGCGCAGAACGTGCCGCCTTTGCCACTCACCGCGACATTTGTCTCAAGGATTGCGGGTCGATTCGTTGGGAATTCAAACGTCGTGTTCGTCGTCGCCCATGCATAATCCAGGTTGTCAATGCGATCCAGCCGGTTGCTGGCCGTGCCATTCCAAAGTGTGAGCGCGTCCCTTATCTCGCTAAGACCGAACCCGCTGAACGGAACAATTCTTAGTTGATATGGAAGGTTCTCCGCTCCCCACCACTGGCGAAATGCCGATGGGTCCATCCGCTCCACAAAAACCACCGATTCGCCCGGCAAAAGATTCAGATCGTTGGTAATGCTGAATGACCCGTCAAATGTTCCAGGTTCATCGTCGAAGCGATAGCCACGCATCTGCACAGCGTTTGTGTCATAGTTAGTCACCTCAAACCAGTCGGCGTGACCAGTAGAGGGCGAAGCCATAATTTCACTGATGTATAACGACGGCTTCCGCGTCACGGTCAGTGACGCTGAGGACCGGCAAGTGCCGTGCGCGTTGGAACCCATATAACAGAATAAGTTCCCGAATGGCTGAAGTCCGCTGGGGGGAGCTGGAACGCAGAGTTCGTCGCCCCGGCGATTTCAGTTTCATTGAAATACCACTGGTAAGTACACAAGGGGTAGCCGCGTGTAACAATCGCCAGGGTTGGCTGCTGGCCAATGGTCACCGTCAAATCATTGAGCCCGCTGACAAGCTCGCAGGGCGACGGATCGTCATTCACAGTCACCATCGCAACGCGGCTCGTGATACTGGCGAAGCCGTTGGTGATCACGGCAAAATAACCCCCCGCCTGATTGGTATCTACGCCGGGGATCAACAACGTCGTCGCGGTTTGTCCTTCGATCAACTCGCCTTCAAAAAACCACTGGAAGCGTGGCCTTGGGAATCCCGCCCCTTCCGCACTGAGACTTAGAGGTCCTCCGGCATCAACAGTTACATCTTGCGGTTCTGCAACAAACCGCAGCGTTAGCGGTCCGCAATTAGTCCCTGGCGACCCCACGTCGCGGGTTGTGCCGGGGGCAAGCCAGGCGTGGCACACTCCCACTTCGCTGGGAACCGGAAAATTGCCAGTGGCGCTATCGTAGACGAAAGTGGAGCCGCGTGGTGCGTCCGTCCAGTCGACCCTGTCTACCAGGTGGTTTTCCCTGGTCCACAGTTGAATCGCATCAATTGCCGCGCCCAGGCCCGGAAAAAAATCCCTGTGCACAGCGACCACCTGCGCATTCGTGTCCAGCCCCCACCACTGCCGAAACTGCTCAGAACTGGGAAAACCGTTTGTGTCTTGCCGGACGAAGACCACAGACTCGTTCGGACGAATCCACACTCCGTCAAACGCCTGTGACTTCGCAGCCGAAATATCACCGCGATCGTAGAATTTGTAGCCGGTTAGATTAACGGCGTTACTCCCAAAATTCGTCAATTCCCAAAAGTCTGGGTATTCCACATCATTTGTCATCATCGAAGCGCTCGCCATGACTTCGGTAATCGCTAACTGTGCCCGACTCTCGCCGGTGAGCAAAAGGACCAGTGCCGCAATCCAAACCGCGATCCATCCGGCACGGCGCCTCGACGGCGCCGCACGAAAACATCGCGACATAAAGCTTGTTTTCATTTGCTCTCCAACGTTCGCCCTTCATCGTTGGTTGGTTCCGGGAACGATTCAGCGACGATCTTCGTTGCGCCTTGGATGGCCTCAATCTCTTCGTAGGGAACCGCCTCAAAGGTCGTGCCTGTTCCACCGAACGCTTGAAGCGCACTGCGGTCGGGAACGGTCAGCAAGGCTCGCTGCACCTCTCTAACGACCCGCTCCGGGAGCCCGTTCCGCGCCAGCCAAAAGAGACTGGTGCTTTGAAACTCCATGAGCCGTATCACCCGCTTATTAAACAGTGCCTCGCGCAGGTTGCCTTCCGACGCTACTCCCGCATCGAACCGGCCCTCGAGCACACCCTTGACCACTTCCACGTGGCTGTTGAGGAGCGCCAGCAAAGGATTGCTTATGCTCCCGGCGCGGACTCCTTGCTCGAATAATGCCACCGCATCAAGCAACTCATAATCGTCCGATCGTTGGTTCGAATCCAACTGGGCCCACCATTTTATGAACATTGGTGGACGCGCTTGGCCACTTTTTCGGTTTTGACCAGGCGCAATAAGTCTTCTCACACCTTAACATCTTCGACCGAAAGGGCCGTTTCACCTCAGATCTTGCGACTTATTACGACCGGCTGCGACTCCATGCGACCGCATACTACGCGATCAACAATCGCTTGGTTGAGTCTGGTATTTGCGAACAGTCGCTCGACTTCGTACGAGGCGATTGTCCGACGCGCCCGACTCCGGCCCCAGGTGTTGTTTGTGCCACTCCGCGCAGCCATTGTCAGAAACGTCGGGCAACCACGAGTATGGTGGCGTTCTGGCACAGAGTAAGGCTCCGAAGACCTTCTGAGATCCGCCAGTACGGGAGCACATGTTTCGCCTGTGCACTGCAATCCGGCTCAGCAGAGCAGAAAGTTCGGCCTTCCGTGAGCTTGCTATGTATGTGTGGTAATTGCATCGTCTCTCGCAACATACGGTCGGGCACAGATCTCTTGAAGACTAGGTGGCTTTTGGACTTGCTGCCGACGTTGTTCACACGGGCAACTGGGCAGGGGTTCAGGAGGTGAGATTTGGTAGTTCCATCAACTTGCCCAATCCGAGTTTACGGTGAAGAAAACACCATCGAACAATACGCCAGACCTAAACGTAGCTAAGTTCTTTTGACTTTGATCTATGTCAATCATCGTCTGTCGAACCAAGAGTCTTCTGCCTGACAAACTCGCGGTGGCCAAACGGAGGGCTATCGAGATTAACAGCGCAAACGAAGTGGAACAGCGTGTCGTCGCCCGGTCCCCGATCGGTCGCTTGGGTGGCCAGCGACGTATTGCGGTTCTTGTCGGGCGGAAATGGCCTGCCTCCGGAGTGCGACTAAGCGTTTCCTTCATGGACGGTCCCTCACGCGCACTGCGTTCGCGCATTCTTTCGCATATGAACGCCTGGGGGACGAAAGCAAACGTCGTTTTTACTGAAACGAAAGAAACCGGCGAGGTGCGCATCGCGCGACTTGATTCGCCGCCGAACATGGCGGGGTATTGGTCGTACATCGGCACAGAAATCCTCGATATTCCGCATGACGAACCGACACTAAACCTCGAAGGCTTCACGATGCGCGTGTCTGACGCCGAGTTCCGACGTGTCGTTCGCCATGAAGCCGGGCATACCCTGGGTTTTGAGCACGAACACATGCGAAGCGATTTGGTGAACCGGATCGACCGCAAGAAAGCGTTCGCGTATTTTGATCAGTCCCAAGGTTGGTCGGAGGAAGAAGTGGAGCAGCAAGTCCTCACCCCTCTTGCGAAAAGGTCGATCATGGGAACGAAGGAGAGTGATCCACTCTCGATCATGTGCTATCAGATACCGGGAGCGATCACGAAGGATCGGAAGCCGATCATCGGCGGCCGCGACATTAATCCAACGGACATCGCCTTCGCAGCGTCACTTTACCCGAAACTGGATCGCCGATCGGAAATGATCCCTGCAACGGGGGCAGATCTGGAAACCGCGGCGTTGACGACGGGCGTCAATCGGCGGGACGAAAATGGATCCGACTCGTTCCAGCTAGTGGTGATGGCTGATACGCAGCCTAAAGATAACGCGTTTTCCATTGGCAAACCCATGAAACCAAAGTATGCGCAGGTGCTGGCGAGCTATGCGGGCGCCCGCGTCATGGCGATGATGCGTCTGCGTGCTGACAAGGGAGAAAAGAAGACGAGGTTTGGCAAAATCATCCGCATTCACGAGCGCATCAAGGCTTACACTAACCGCGAGAAGGGTTCATTACCGGACGACGAAGACATGATCCAGTTTGGCGTACAACTGTTTGACACGCTTTTTCAGGGTGACGTCCGACGTTTGTACGACGAGGCGCGTACGCGACAGGGACGTCGACTGGAGTTGGTGCTGACATCGATGATCCCTTGGATCGCTGAAAAGCCTTGGGAGTTTGCTTATGACCCCGGCCGGCAAAGTTTTCTAGCCACTGAGGAGGTTCATTTCATTCGGAACGTGCTGACAAATGTGCCTTCTGACCCGATTTTTACGTCGCAGGGACCGCTCCGGATACTCGTCGCGGCAGCGCAACCGGTAGGATTCGGACGGCTTTCGATCGACCAGGAGATGGCCGTAATACGACGCGGTTTCCAGCCTTTGATCGAGGATGGACTCGTTACTATTGAGACGCTAGCGCGCGCGACACCGGGCCAGATCCATGGTTACCTGCAGACCGGATCCTATCAAGTAGTGCATTTCATTGGCCATGGCGTCTATGACGAAGAACGCGGCGAGGGCTGCCTGATCTTCATCAACGAAAAGGGGGCAGAGTATCCACTTGGCGAGCGGGCCGTCCGCGAGATCTTCACTGGACGCAATCTGAGCCTATTGTTTCTGAATGCCTGCGAGAGCGGCAGAGGCGGGCGCGCGGACTTTAACAAAGGCGTGGCACAGTCATTGGTCGCACGCGGATTGCCAGCCTTGGTGGCAAATCAGTACAGCGTTCTTGATTCGTCGGCGACATCGTTCGCGAAGCACTTCTATTGGTCGCTTGCTCAGGGCATGTCTCTCGGGCAATCGGCTCGTGAGGCCCGGATTGCTGTGAACTATTCCCTGCATGGAGAACCGATCGATTGGGCCGTGCCAGTTCTGTATGCCCGCGATGCGAGCGCGAGGCTTTGTGACTTACCTACCACCCGCACGCGGGCGCCATCGAGAGGCATTCGGTCGAGCGCGCGTCGGACAACGGTCGGTCACGCCGCCCGTATTGCAATCTGGGATATTGATAACGTCTTCCCGGCTCTGGAGCTAACGCTCGAACAGATGAATCGCGCTCAAAGCTCGTTCGGATTCGAATTGACTGATCTCTCGGTCCCTCTCGATGTCTGGGATCTCGAAAGCAGCGAGAAGACGCTCGATGGGACGCCGTATCTATCGGCCGAGCACTTGGCGGATCGGATGCAGAGCCGGCCAATGGACCTTGGCGTCGACGCCTTGGTGTGCATCACGCGTCACTGGATGCGCGACAAGGATACGCCAAATATTTACGCTTGGTGGCCCACTGGTGGCGCGCCTCAGATCATCATCATTTCGATGGCCGGATTCGATCAATTGTCACCGGAAGGACTCGAAACGGATCGTGCGCTCGCCAATGTTATAGTGGCGTGTCTCGCTGGCTTCTATGGCAATCTCGGCACGCACCTTCGAGGGGCAAAGGATTGCCCGCTGGCTTACAACGCCGCGAGAGATTTCAAATCTCTCGTTGAGGTGCAAAAGTTCGACTCGCGCTGCCGCAAAGCAGCTTTGCAGTGAGTGCTTTGTGTTCGTTGAACAAGCGTGCGAATATCTCCTGCTTGTCCGGGTCAGCAATTCCGGCATGATCGAGTGCCAATTTAGTGAAGCTGGGCTGCCCTGATTTGCTCACTGTCCGTTGCGCGGTAACTTTAAGGAATGCTTCAACCCATTCTGGCACATTCTTGCGGAAAGCCTCTGAGATTTCCCTTCGCTTAAAGCCTCTTGTGAGCGCCTTGCGCACGGTGGTTGCATCAAGCGAGGACAGGGCTTTCAGTATCTCTTCTAATTGTTCCTTGAGGGATTGATCTTCGCTGAACTCGTAAAACGAACCACCCAATATAACAAACCAAAACTCCGCTTGAAGTTCCGGAAGTTTGTGCGCTAGTACAAACCGCGCGAGAGTTGGCTTTTCGAAACCTGTTTCGCCGGAAAGGAAAGTCAAATCTTGATGCTCTTTGTCTTCTTCCAGTTGCTGAACCTTCAGATCCCCCATAAGGGGCGGCAGTTCCCGTCCAATCCTCTCAAACAAGCTCGGCGGTTGCATGACATCAGCAGGAATCGTCAGATTTATTTCACTAACGGACGGCGCGTTGAATAATATTGGCGATGCGGCCAGCAAGGAACCATCCGCGGCCAGGGCCTTCACCACCAAGTCGGCGCTGCCTCTTTCAGCCTTCAGGAATTGCCGCACGGAGTAAGGGAGTTGGTAAGAGCCCTGTCGATTCGTTTGCGTTTGCCCCAACGCCTGCTCGTTGCGCAAATCGCGATCGAAGGCAGACACCTTGACTCCGGCGGCGGGCGACTTATCAGAAAACCACACGGACCCCTTCACAATGAATTCGGCCGGATCGCTCGGAGGGCCGTTCAATTGGTCAAGCAAACGATTCAGAGCGTTAGCCGTTGCTTCGTTTATCTCGCCGCGGCCATCGAGTCGCAGCTCGTCCTGAAAATCAGTTACAATCTTACGAGTGGCGGTGCCGTACATTTGTTCGGCTCGTTCACCCTGCAACGCCGCAGATAACTGCCTTCGCTTAGGCTCGTCATTCGGCAGGATGATCCCACGATCAAGTAGCAGTTGCAGCGCTTCATGGAGGTCGCTTACTTTTGTGCCTTGCATCTGCAGCGTGAGGGGAAAACTAATCTTGTTCATATGACATTCCTTTTGTGTGCTAATTTCGCTCGTCGGTTTGAGGAGCTGGTTGCTTGGCGACCTGCTCAAGGTGTACGGTGCGATCCACCAGGTATTCGAATCGCTGATCTTCTTCTGTCACAGCCACGAACTGGCCGGAGAATGAAAGAATTGCTTTTCGCTGTTCGGCCATGCTTTTCCATCGGAGTTCGGATGACCGGATGTATGAGCGGTTGGCGTCTTCGCCCAGCGTTTCTTCGAGCAAATGGCTGCTGATCCAGCGGGAGTGTTCATGCGTATTAGTTGCGTCATCAACAAGAACCCAATTCTCGTTGTCGGTAATTGCTGGGGGAACCGCCGGTGTTTGCACGCGTTGAAGAAATTCCTTCAGTAACTCGATACTTGGCTGGGGGTCGTGCTGGGAATATTGATAACCGAGCCGGCCGTCATTGCTCACGACGAAGGCACTCCGCTGGGAAAGTATGGTGGAGTATGCGTCCGCATAGCTTTGTTCCAGCCAAGGAAAACGCCGTGCCAAGGCCCAGCGTATTCTTTCGGGTTTCGCCCAACAAACAAAGCGCCTTCTGGTATTGCCAGAGGTCTCGACAAAGACGAAGCATTTGATTGCCTTCATTCGGGCAAAAACGATTGCGATGATATAAAGTCGAGACGTTAGCCATTCCTTGCCGTCTCCTAAGTTCACCTCCGCATAGTCGCCGTCTGCTTTCTCTCGTAATTGGCTGAGGAAAGTTGCTGCGGTGCTATCGTTCACTTGGATGGCAGCGGCCTTATGCCGCAGATCCAAGGCTCCTGCAGACCAGTCTGGAGCAAATGGCTTGGCCTTCGCCAATTCAATTGAGACCCCAGCGAATTCCACCTTAGAAAGCCGGCCAACCAATCCTCTCACCATGGCCGGAATTTGTTCGCGGTAGGTGACGAGAATGATTAGCAGCACAATCGGCCAGAGCAGAGCAGTCAGCAACGCGGCAATATCGAGGGTGATGTTCCAGCCCCCACTGTTGGCACTTTTTGCAATTTCACCTGCTGTAGCTATGGCGTTAGTCATCGTGCTTTACCTCCTGCTAAGAACACGATCCGGCCCTCTGTCCGCTTTGCACGTTCGATGCCTAAGCCCGTGTCCACTTCATTCCCGACCGGATACGTGCGCAAAGCGCCCGGCACGATGATCGAGAAAAAATCAATCAGTCGGATGAAGACTTTTTGCGGTTCGAAGTTCATAGTTCGATCTGAACAGCCTTTAGTCCGTAATTCGCCAGGACCTAATCCTTTCCTTTGAATAAATCGATCAGCTCTTTGAAGAGAGTGATCGCGTTCTTTGCATAGGGCGGCAGGTTCTCCAAAAGATCTTTGACACTGCCGGACACTGTCGAAGCTCTGGTGAGCATCTTTCCCCACCATCCCTTTGCTTCCTCCGGTTTTGCCGTCGCTTGAGCTACTTCAATCGCACGCGGGTATGCCTGAAGTTCCAGCAGAAGAGTGTCCCGGATCTCTGGCAGTGGAAAATTCCCACTCGGTGACACAGGCGGCCAGGCTTCATTGAGTTCTTTAAGGAAGCGCTCGCTCTGCACAAGGACCAAAACACTGTCTCTGAGCGCGAGATACTGATCAAGTGGCCGATCATCGGTTTGAGGAACGAGGAGTAATTTGACGCTCCTCACGAAGTCGATCCATGCGATCTGGATCAGCGTGCGTTCGATATTCTCAGGCATAAAACCTCACCAGCAAGGATCCATCTGGTTAAGCAAGCATTTCTCCTGATACATTCGTGTACCCGACTGAATTGTCTTATGAGCAGACATGGGAACGCGCTTAATGGGTAAATAGAACTTGGATACTGGTATAAGCACCTGGAACACCTTCGGTTGCCACAACTCGAACGTTCGGAAATCCAGCGGCTGTAGCTTGTTGCGCCGTCCATGTCCTTGCTGCAGCTTGCTCCAAGGTGAGACCTTGGCCTGTTAGTTCATTCACACGAGCTAAATTTGATCCGAACTGCCAGTTTCCTTTAATTGCAGTGAATCGCCCTTGAAAGAAGCTGGTAATCTGCTGGAACTGCTCGGTTCCCCGCAACAAGGTCGAACGAGTGCCATTCTCAAGCCGCGTGCGCAGGGATATCGAGAGCTCGCCTCGCGTACCGACAGTAGCTTCGGCGTATAATCGAGGACTTGAAGAATCCTGAACAAAATAGCGTTCACCCGGTACCGAGCGATCAATTAGACGGGGAGTGACACGAGTGCCTCGAACAGGCGCAGCGGTGTCGGGAGAAGCCAGGGATTCCGACGGTGGCCGGGGTGTTGCACGTGTTCTGAGCCCCTCACGTACAGCCGACACGACTCGTCCACCGCTGCGAACAATGTCGACTCCCCCGCGGCCACACATGTACGCGGTCATTGCGGTGTCACCGAAAACCTCTCCTGAGCCAAAATGATCGCCGCGAGCTTCTGCTGCTGATATAGCTTCTCCTCGTTGTTCAATTCCTTCTCCAACCCAGTCGATGAATCTCCGCTCGTCAACAGCACCATAGAAGCTTTGAAACCATTCGCCCGCTTGGTTCGCCCTGCTAGCTGAAGATTCGCTAAAGGACTGGCCCCAACTATCATATATGCCCAGTCTGAGGAAGCCGCCGAAGTTTTTGAGAGCACCCCAAGAGCCGCCAGCGGCTCGTTCGACACTACGCTCTGCCGTGTCTACTACCTCTCCCACTGGTCGGAGGGCCTCTGCAACTTGTTGCATTCGCCTTTGCTGATGCCACGGAGTCCACTGTCTTCCCGCTCGATCGACCCTATTTACCGGACTGTTTCCGACATATTCGTAGCGATTCGTGCCATCTACGAGACCTGCTGGATCGGGACTTGTCCACCTCCCGACCCAGGGCGCATAATACCGCGATACGTGGTAGTACAACCCACTCTCCTCATCCCGTTCCTTTTCCGTGAAGCGGTAGCGCTTAGGCGTCTCAATCCGGCTGCGTACCGCTTGATAGGAAGTGCTGCCATAGGGGGTGTATTCCTCGTAAGAAATGATCTGCGCTTGGTCGTCCAACTCCAGGCTGACCGAGCCGAGATGGTTGCTAAACTGGTAGCGAATGAGTTGCGCCGGAACGCCCGCTTCATTGCCTTGGGTGCGGTTCTCCACTAAGGCGATGCGCTGCTTGTCGTCTATAATATGCAGCGTCTCGCGGACAAGCGGGTTTGCTCCATTCTTGCGATAGATCTCGAAGCCGCCGCCGAGGTAGATGCGGTCGTTTTTGACTTGCCCCGGCGCTGACTCGGTAACCTTGCGGACCCGCTGGCCGCCGGAGTCGTACACGTACCAAGTACGTTGGCCGTGATGCTGCTGGCCGTCGGCGTCTGCGGCATTCACCGCTTGACGGTGGGTCATTTGCAGTTGGTCTTTGAAGTCCCAGTGCATGGCCTGCAGGTGCGGCATGCGCAGCATGCTTCCGTGGGCGTCATAGCCGTCGCCGGCAGTGCTGTAGTCCTCGTTTGTACCGCCGATAACCGTGCGCGTCAGGCGGCTGCTCTGTTTGAGGGGCTCAAGTAGGCTCGGTTCGGTATAAGTGTAGTCGCGCGTCCAGCCCGGATTTGCGGGATCCGTGCCGCGATGAATCATGCGCTCGAAGTTACCGACCTTATCGTATAGATAACGTTCAAGATAGCGTCCCATCGCATTGCCGTCATTGGCAGACCAATGGATTCTGACGCGCGGAGAATCATTGTAAGAATGAGGAATCGGCGGGCCAGCGATCTGTCCTAGGTGTTCGCGACCAGTTGCTTCGATCAGGCGGTAAATGGCGTCGTAAGTGTAATCGGCGGTCGGTTCGACGCGCTTGTTGCGAAAGTAGAGAGTCTGCTGGGCGTCATCGCGAATGTGAGTGATGTTGCCGACCGGATCGTAGGCGTAGTGAAGATTCTGCACCTGACAGCCCGGCCAGCCTGCGGGAGGCGGCTGTGGGCAGTCGCCGGGGAAAGCGACAGCGTTGCGGCGTGTCAGCAGGTGGACAAGACGAAACGTGAGCGGGTCATATTTGTAGGTGGTCCTGGCGCCGTTGCCGTAGTCGATCAACACACGCTGACCTTTAGCGTCGTAGTCGATGTTCGCCACAGCAGAAAGGTTGGCGGTGCTGGGATCGAGCCACACCGCTGGTTCGGCATTAAGGTTCAGCCAGGCATGCGCCTGCTCCAGCAAGTTGGCTTCGTTGTAGATCGGCTGGATGACATTAACAGTGGTCCCGGGCTGGTCGCTGTGCGGCGCGATCAATTGAATCGGGCGATTTAGCGCATCGTAGCGCGTCCGGCTGACGTAAGTTTCCGGGTCGAAGGGCACCACGGAGGACCAGTCCAAAGTAACATCGTATCGTTGCGCAAGCTGACGCTGGCTGCGCAAGAGATTGCCCTTGAAATCATATTCGTCCGTGGTGACTTTCCCGGCTTGATCCAATATTTGGACGACTTTGCCTCGCTGGTTGCGGACCTCCGGATTGGGCTGGCTTTCGCCATATACGTTTTTGCCTACCAGCAGTTTTGGACTTGTGCCTTCACGTAATGACGAGTCAATTGGCCGGCGAAGTTGGTCGTAGGCGGTGTGGAATTCGTGATTGCGGTTGTCCCACGCATATAAAGGTTTGCCTGCAACATCGTTGAGCGTCCAGCGCTCACCGGCCTCCATGCTGGCCTGGTGGATACGGCTACCGAGCATGTCATAGTCGTAACGCATAACGACGCGTCCCTGCTGGTCGCCATTCTGAACGATGGCGTCGCGAACAGCGCGCTGATTGCCCTCAATGTCGAGAATAACACGCGTGCGGTGGAATTCTTCGATGGGGGCATCGGCGGGGGGCGTGTCGCTGTACTTGAATTTGTTATGCGTGACGGTGAGGAAAGTGCGCCCGAGCGAGTCGGCGTAGGCGACAGTGGGCGTTGCAGCATGGAGTCGCGTCTTCTCGGCGGCATGTCTCTCATTCGCGCGGTCGGTTGGATCCGGGTACTCCGCTGCGAACGCAACCCCGTTGGCCACGTGGGTCCGCAAGGCATGCCATGTGGGCAGATAGTCAGTATTCGCCAAGCGGCTGAAGAAATCGCCGACGTCAGGATCGTTCTTCGGATCGGCCACCAGCACGGTGTCGTTAACATCCCAAGTTTCCTGGCGCCAAGCATCGAAGACCACCTTCTCCCAAGTGTGGTTGGGATGCAACGTGGCGACCACGCGTTCGGCGGGATCATAGAAGAGCACGGGGCTGACGCCGATGCGTACGTCGAATTCGAAGCGATGGGTATCGGTGAAAAACGGCTCGTACTGCCGGACAGGTTTGCCCTTGTTGTTGAACACGGTCCAACC
>Ga0105340_1000656_pt1 | contig 16350 bp, 9 predicted proteins | sample EasRivMeERMLT700_FD_89676 | JGI IMG/M metagenome (GOLD analysis project Ga0105340, IMG submission 89676) | Soil microbial communities from meander-bound floodplain in the East River, Colorado, USA - East River MetaG ERMLT700 | ecosystem: Environmental > Terrestrial > Soil > Floodplain | place...
CTATCTCCCTGGTTGGCCGACCAACGCCACCGAACTGGTGCTGGCGAGTCGTATCGGCTCCGGCCCGCTGCCACTCAATTTTTTCTCCAAGCGGGTCTATCGCCAGCCGGATCCGAATCTGCCCGGCTTCAATCCCAACGAAGAACACGCCGCCCTTTACGGCGACGTTTTGTACGCGCTGCGCAACGATTTGAACGACATCATCAAAGTATCCGACCCGTTTACGCTGCTGAAGTACCGCAACTCGACAAACGACCAATGGACGATGAAAGTTTACCACGTCGTCGCCACGAATGCCACGAACCAGTTCATTTACACCGGCGAAGCGGGACAACAGTTGGAGCCGCCGGCTCCGCTGAGCTTGCTGCCGCTGTGCGGCCCCAGCAACACGTGGGTGTCAGGTCCAGCTTTCAAAGATCATCAGGGTCGCCTCTACGCGCGGGCCGCCGGCTTAAACAGCGGCGGTGCTGCCATTGTAACCCGCTATTGGTATCCCCTGCAGCCCGGTTTCTTTTACGACCTCAACCCCCGCGACGGTCAACCAGACGCGCCAGTCGGCACCTGCGTCCCCTGGCTTGACCGGCGCACCAACGGCGTGCTCGGAACTCCAATAAACGTTACCTACAACATCACCTGGCCTGCCGACGTGCCCACGTTGCAGATTGGCGAGACGTTATTCGGCGCGAAATTCGGACTGCCCGATCTCCGCAACTTCGCCCGCGCCAGGATCATTTTCGACGAAGGCGATCCGGGCGGTGCCAACGGAAATGTGTCCCTTGCCCGAATGTTCGATCCACTCGCGCCTCGGACCGTGCAACTGCGGTCGGCGGACGAAGAAAACAACATCATCACGGGACCCGGGTATTCCGTCTTTCGCGTGGACAACGCGGATGCCCTGTTCAACGGAATCGCCACTTTCAATGACAGGGGGATGCGAGTCTTCAGTGACCTGCCCTTCGCGCTTCGCGCGCGGCTCCGCTACGATCCAGGCAACAAGAATCTGATTTTCGAGGGACTGCTCGATGAGAGCGACCGTTACGGCGGACAGGATAACCCCCTGCTGCTGATCAACGTGCTGAGCCCGCGCGAACGCAACCGCATCCAGGACTTGAGTGGAGAACCTGCCTTCGACGCCTTGATCGATGCTCTCTATGATCTCACGCGCAACCCCAACCAGCTCGATCTTGATGACGAGGATGGACCGGACACCGCACTCCTGGTCGGGCTGACCCAAAACGAAGCCGGCGAGGTCCTCCCCGAGGTGCTCGGCGACGGACCCAAAGTGCTTACCGCCGGCATGGCACGGAACAGTGGCTACATTACGGTGGTCGAGAACGATGACGCGTCCCTTGGGGGCCTGCCCGTGGCGCTCCACGTCATTCGGCTCGCGGGCGGGCCGTTCCGCGGCGACATCAAGGTCATCCAATCGGACAACGTCTTCGATGAGAAACTGACCATGCGGCACAGTGCCGACTTCGGCGGAGAACCTCAGCGCTTTGAGTTCGAGTGGTACTATCGACCGGCCGACGGCACCAATCGAGGCACCTTCCCCACCGTGGGGACGAACGGGAGTATAGCCGATCTGCGAGGCTGGACCCGATACACATCGTTCCCGCCCGGAGTCATCGGGGTCAACGACGTTACGCTCGGCGACGGCGGCGAATCCAGCCTGCTCGTGCTGGCAGATAATTACTTTATCTGCCGTTACCGGGGTTATGTCATCAATGGATTGACCAATTGGAGCGAGTGGGTGGGCATTATCGGCGGCGGCCAGGCTCAACTTGCCGAGGGTTGGGTGAAGCGCGTGCGCGATGGTTTGAATCCTTTCGAAACGCGCACCAAAGAATTTCACGCAAACGAGACGGTCACCTTCGCCAGCATGCTACAACAGGCGGGCGCACGATACGAAGGCGACATCGCCTTTAGCGGCGGAAGCATCAACCAGGTCGGGTTGATTGAAGCCTACGAAACTGTTCTGCGCCGTGCGAAACGCCTCAGCGTCGATGGCGCTCCACCCGTCCGACACCAACCCGCGAACGACGCGCTGTTGCTTGCGGCCGGATTCATTGCTGATCTTTACCTGTTGCTCGGCAACGAAGCCGTCGCCGACGCTGCTGATCCGACGATCGGCTTCCGCACTTCGTCAGCCGGTTATGGGACGCTCGCGCCGTCTATCTTCACGTTCCAGAATCAACTGGATTCGTTGCTTGAAGAAGAAGTGACGCTATTGCGCGGGCGCGACGACCGTTCCGCCTCAGTGCGCGTGCCACCCGTTTATAACCGCCTCTTCTGGAATTTTACGCGCGACGAAGGCGAAGTGGCCTATGTTCAGGCTTACAACATCACTGATCAGAACGGCGACGGTGTCATCGACGCCGCCGACGCGCGCGTCATGTATCCACAATCCCATGGCGATGCGTGGGGGCACTATCTCACCGCCACCAAGACCTATTACTCGCTGTTGCAGAATCCGAACTTCGATTGGATTCCACGCAGTGAAGAAATTCTACTCTCGGGCTTGCCTGTGGAGGTGGATTATTTGGATGAACGCAAGTTCGCGCGCGCCGCCGCCGCTAAAGCCAAAACCGGCGCCGAGATCGTGGACCTGACCTACCGTCTCAACTATGTCGATGATCCCGCCGGCCAGTACCAGGGCTATAAGGACACTGATCCAGAACGCGCCTGGGGCGTGTCCGAGTGGGCGCACCGCGCAGGGTCAGCGGCTATATTTGATTGGGTCATTGCTAACGCCATTTTGCCCGCGGTCGATCCCGATCCCGCCAACACCGGCCTCGCCAAAATTGATCGCACCACCGTCGTTGAGATTGACGAGATTGCCGCCGGCTACGAATCGGTCCAGGCCCAGATCGACAAAGCGGACGCCGGACTCAATCCACTCGGCCTGGCCAAGAACGTTGTTCCTTTCGACATCGATCCGGCACAGATCGATTCGGGCAAAACTCACTTCGAGCAGATTTACGATCGAGCCATCGAGGCCATGAAGAACTCAGTCACGGTGTTCGACCACGCCAACCAACTTTCCCAGGCCCTCCGCGGTTTGCAGGACAGCGTCAACAACTTCTCTCAAAATGTTGATCAGCAGGACCGCGACTACAAAAATCGCCTGATCGAGATCTTTGGCTACCCCTATGCGGGGGACATGGGCTCCGGCAAGCTCCATCCCGCCGGTTACGACGGGCCCGACCTCTACCACTATATGTACGTGAATCCTGTTGAGTTCACTGGCGATCCTGAGGCACTCGTCACCAACATGGTCGGGGGCGTCGCCTCACCCTTCAAAGCCTTCTTCGCCCCCCTCAAAAAAGACATCATCGGCCTCATTGGACACTTCTTTCCCAAGGATTTGCCCGTCGGCGTCGTCCTTCCGGCCACCACCAATGCTCTCGAAGTCCAATATCCCGTCGCCGCCTCTGACTATTCCTTCTCCGCGCCTCCAGAATGGGGACGCCGCCGCGCCCCGGGAGAGTTGCAAAACGCCCTTTCCGAGTTGCTCCAGGCTGAGTCACAACTCAAAAGAGCCCGCATCAATCACAATAATCACGTCCTGGCTATGGAGGACAAGGCCGAGCTGCTCCAGGCCAAATACGACCTCGAAGCTGAAAAGCTCCTCATCAAGGCCGAGACTAAAGCTAAAGTCACGGCCTACAAGCTCGTCATTAGGGCGGCGAAGGTGATCAACAAAGCCATGAAGAAGGTCGAGGAGGACGGCGGCAACATCGTCGATGCCATCGTCGAATCGATGCCCAAGTCCGTCGGCACCTCCACCGATGCGACCGCCCCGCTTCGCGGCTTAGCGAAATTCGCCAACATCGCAAAAAATCTTGTTGTCCGCGGCGTTCGCTTCCTCGCCGAACAAACCGAGGAACAAACCGAAGAGGCAATTAAAAAGATCGAGGGCAAAGAAGAAGAGAGCATCGAAGATGCCGAATTCGCCGCCGAGGTTCAAAAGGAGCTCAAGGAAATCGAACGAATGCTTCGCGAGGAAAAAGGCCTCCGCCTTGAGATGCTCACGCAGGCCCAGAAACTCGACCAGGTCGCCGGCAATTACCAGGCCGCCGTCGCCAAAGGTCTTCGCCTCATCGAAGAGCGCATTGCGTTCCGCAAAAACGCCGCCGCCGAGACCCAGGCCAGTCGCTATCAGGACATGACCTTCCGCATCTTCCGCAACGACGCCATCCAGAAATACCGCGCCCAGTTCGATGTCGCCGCCAAATATGTCTTCCTTGCCGCCGTCGCCTACGACTACGAAACGCAACTGCTCGGCGACCGTTCGGGCGCAGGCCGCGCGTTCCTCACGGACATCGTGCGTCAGCGCGCCCTCGGCGAGATGATCAACGGCGTGCCCGTGGCTGGTCGGCACGGCCTGGCCGATCCACTTGCGCGCCTCAACCAGAACTTCGGCGTCCTTAAAGGCCAGCTCGGCTTCAACAATCCGCAGACCGAGACGGGCCGTTTCTCGCTCCGCAACGAACTGCTCCGCCTGCGCGACAGTTCGCATGAGCAGTGGCGCGCCGAACTCAAAAAGCGGGTCGTGCCCAACCTCTGGGACATCCCGGAATTCCGCCGCTACTGCCGGCCCTTCGCGCCGGAATCGGCCGGACCGCAGCCGGGGCTCGTCATTCGTTTTCCGACCACCATCAATTTCGGCTTCAATTACTTTGGCTGGCCCCTCGGCGGCGGCGACAGCGCCTACGATCCGACTCTCTTTGCCACGAAGGTCCGCTCCGCCGGCGTCTGGTTCAGCGACTACAACGGCAACAACCTTTCCATCACGCCACGTATCTATCTCGTGCCCGCCGGCGCGGACATCATGCGCTCACCCTCAGGCAATAATCTGGAGATACGCGAATGGCGTGTCGTCGATCAAAAGATTCCTGTCCCCTTCCCCATCGGCTTTGCCAGCCTGAATAATCCCGCCTGGATTCCGATCAACGATTCGCTGAGTGACACGTTCGCAGACGTTCGCCGTTTCTCCAGCTTCCGCGCGTTTCATGATAGAGGGTCCTCCTTTCCCGAAGAGACCATCATTGCCCAGGAAACCATCACTGACAGCCGGCTCATTGGCCGTTCTGTGTGGAACACGGACTGGATGCTGATCATACCGGGCGGCACGTTCCTCTTCGATCCCAACGAGGGGCTCGACACATTCATCGACTCCGTATCGGACATCAAAATCTTTTTCCAAACTTACGCCTACTCGGGCAACTGACCTATGAAGACGCTTCCTTTGCTTTATCGTGCCTCTCACTCACAGCAACGCATGCTCTGCAATCGTTTCAAAGCAGCCTGGAGCTTGATGCTTCTCTGGAGCTTGGCTTTTGGAGTTTGCAGCTTTCCCCTCCCCGCTCGCGCCGAAATCTCGGAGCCGGACAATCTTCTCTACGGTACGATCGTGCTCGATAGCCAAATTGTCACCGCTGCGCGCACCAATGTCGTCATCGAAGCGCGCCGCACGCCCAACGGAGTTCCAATCGCCAGCTATCGCATGGGGGCAAATTCTCAAATCGGAAACTTCTATTTGCTGCGCCTGGCTCTGGAATCCGTGACGCCGATCGCTAACACGAACGCCTCCGAGGTTGGCAACAGCGTTTATATCATCGTGCGCGATGGGGCCGCCGTGCGCGGCCAGACCACCTATATATTTCCAGAGCGTGGAAACGTGCAACGCACCGACTTTGGCACTCCGAGCGGCGACTCGGATGGGGATGGCTTACCGGACGCGTGGGAGCTCGCAAATTTTGGAAGCCTCGGTCAGAACCCGAACACCATCAATGCCAACGGCCAGACGACCCTCAGTAATTTCACCATGGGATCGAACCCCAATAATGCGAACACGCTGTTTACCGTGAACATTAGCAATAGCGGCAGCCAAACGCTGGTTTCGTTCCTGGCCCGGCGAGCCGATGGTTCCGGCTACGAAGGACGCGCGCGGTACTATTCCCTGGAATCGTCCACGAACTCGGTCGGTGTCTGGGCCGGCGTCTCGGGCTTCACAAATCTCCTCGGCAACAATCAAACGGTTACCTTCCAAAGTCCGCCGGCCAGCCCGCCCGCTTTCTATCGTGGCAAAGTGTGGTTGCAGGGTCCGTGATCACGCGGCAGGGCTCGCGTAGCCGTGTCCGTATGCAGGCGAAAATTTCGCTTGCCACGACAACACGCCGTCTTAGGGTGCCTTCGACATCTACAGGGTTAACCATCAATAGAAGGGATAAAATTATGACCACCTCTCTCATTATTCGAACCAGTATCTGCGTGCTGCTCACGAGCCTGGCCGCGCAAGCCGCGGACGAAAAACACGAAGGAAAAGGCGCACGATCAGACTGCAAAGACCTCCCCTCGCATGCGCAACTTCAGGCCGAGCTCAGGAAGGTCGTCGGCCAAACGAATGCAGGCTTCGGCTTGAACATGTGGGCCACGATTGTAAATCGGGACGGTGAAGTTTGCTCAGTGGCGTTCTCCGGCAATGATCGCGGCGATCAGTGGCCCGGCAGCCGCGTCATCTCCGCGCAAAAAGCGAATACGGCGAACGCGTTCAGCCTGCCGGACCTGGCGCTCTCGACGGCGAATATCTATTCGGCAGTCCAACCCGGCGGCTCCCTCTATGGCCTGCAACACAGCAACCCGGTGGACACGGGGAATGCCTATAAAGGTCCGTCAGAAAATTACGGCAAACACAACGATCCGCTTGTGGGCAAAAAGATCGGCGGCGTCAATGTGTTTGGCGGTGGACTGGCTCTTTACAATGCAGAAGGCAAACTCGTCGGCGCAATCGGCGTGAGCGGCGACACCTCCTGCACTGATCACATCATTGCCTGGAAAGTCCGCCATGGCCTGAACCTCGACAACGTGCCGGGAGGCGTCAGTGCGACTGGTGATGACAACGCGGTGTACGACATCGTGCGGGACGCGCAGGGCCATTCGAGCAGCGTCAGCGGCTGGGGCCATCCAGACTGCGGAGGAGACGCGCGCACGATCTCGGCGGCTCTGCCAGTGTCGCACCCCATCGGGCCGAATCCATAAACGGGCAAGTTCAAGCTGGCCCACAAAGTAAACGCAGGCGCCGCGGAAACTCCGCTGCGCCTGCGCGTGTGTTATCGTCGGTTTGGAATGATTATGCCAGGATCACCCGCCTTGCAATGACCGCAGGCTACCTGCACGCGGCACTGTATGGGCAAGTAGAAAACACCGGTTGAGTATTCAGACGAGAGATGCAATGCTGCACCCATGAGTGACCCGGCGATTATTCCGGATCTGCTTTTCATCTTCTTCGGAGCTATTTACCTGGTGTGCGTGGTCCTGGGGGACGTTTTGCTTTGGCGGCTGCGCAGGCGGCATCCCGAGACGTGGGAGACACTTGGTTGTCCGAGTTATATCTTCGGTTACAGGATCAGCGAATCCGTCGCGGTTCTGCGATTCCTTTGGCGACGCGAGTATCGCAGCCTGCCAGACGAGCGGTCCATTCGCCTGGCGGTGTTCGTTCGCGGTTTTTTAATTGGCTCTTTTGTTGTGTGCGTCGTTGTGGGTGGTCTGTTAGCGGTGATGTTCGTGCCAGTCCTGCAACAAGCATTGGCCAAGGTGCGAGAGATGCGAGGCGGGTAGCCAAGGCTTACCCAAACAAAAAACCCGCCCGAGATGAGAGCAGGTCGACAGGGAACCAATGCCTCAGTTTCAACCGGTGAGACCAAGGCGACAACATGATAGGATTCACTCGCGACTCTATCTAGGAGGTTTTTGCGGTAGTGGCGGCCCGAGGATCCACGCAGGACGTACACCCAAGGCATCTTGAATCGTGGGCCCGCTCGGATTCGAACCGAGAACCAAAGCATTATGAGTGCTCTGCTCTAACCGTTGAGCTACGGGCCCAAAAGCGAGCCCCAAGGTAAACGCTCCGGAACGAAATAACAACTTCGCACTGCAACATTTCCAAAAAACACCGCTTGACAGGCCGCCATAAGTGTATTATTACACTAATACACTTAGGTTGCCGTGCAGATTCATATCTCAGCCAATGACGGCGTGCCGATCTACCTCCAGATCGTCAATCAGGTGAAGTATCTCGTCGCCTGTGGCCGACTCGCGTCGGGCGAAGAACTGCCACCGATCCGCGCCCTCGCGGAACAATTGCTGGTCAATCCAAACACCATCGCCCGCGCCTATATGGAACTGGAGCGCGACGGCATCGTGGCCAAGCGCCACGGCTCGGGCACTTACGTTTCAGACGCCGGCTCTCCCCTCGCCCGCAAGGAGCGCATGAAAATTCTGAGTGAACGCGCCGATGCGCTCCTCGCCGAAGCCCACCATCTGAATGTCGACCTCGATAGCGTGATCGATTTGCTGAAGCAACGCCGCAAACTTCTAAACAAGGAACCGTCATGAACACCAACGCCCCACCTATCGAGATTCAAGGTGTGACGCGCCAATTCGCAAATAAACGCGCGCTCGACAACGTGTCGCTTACCGTGGAGCGAGGCGTCGTCTTCGGTTTAGTTGGCGAAAACGGCGCCGGCAAGACCACGTTGATCAAACACATCCTCGGGCTGCTCCGCGCTCAAAACGGTTCAGTGCGCGTGTTCGGCCTCGATCCTGTTGCCGACCCAGCCCAGGTGCTGGCGCGGATCGGATATTTGTCCGAGAACCGCGACCTGCCCGGCTGGATGCGCGTCGATGAACTGCTGCGCTACACGCGCGCATTCTACAAAAGCTGGGATGATCGATACGCGGAGGAGCTTCGCGCGCAATTCGGCCTGAACAACTCCGCCCGCGTGAAAAATCTTTCTCGCGGCGAAACCGCGCGCGCCGGTTTGCTCCTCGCGCTGGCCCATCGTCCTCCCCTGCTCGTCCTCGATGAGCCGAGCTCCGGTCTCGACCCAATCGTGCGCCGCGACATTCTGGAGGCCATCATTCGAACAGTCGCTGAGGAGGGCCGCACCGTGCTGTTCTCCTCGCACCTCCTCGAGGAAGTCGAGCGCGTCTCAGATCACCTGGCCATGATGCACAATGGCAAGCTCGTGCTCTGCGGCGCGCTCGAAGATATCAAGGCGGCCCATCGACGAATCGTGATCCGGTTCGACTCGGCACTTGGCCGTCCTCCCGTCCTCGAAGGCGCGCTCTCCGTCACCGGCGCGGCACACGAATGGACCGTGATCTGCAACGGAATCGGCAACGTCACAGCTTCGGCAACGCGGCTTGGCGGCAAAATCGTCTCGGAACATTCGCCTTCCCTCGATGAAATCTTTGTCGCGCATGCGTCAACAAAACAGGGCGTTGTATGACCAGGGTCATCATCTTTCTCGCACCGATAGCCGTCGTTATTGGACTGCTTTACTTCCGCGCGCAGCAACGTGAGCAATTGAAGCGCATCCAGACGGCCGAAGCCGCCGCTCAGGAAGCAACTGGCCGCGCCGCTGACGCGGATGAGCGCAGCGACAAATTCAAGCGCGAGATGCTGAAGCTTCAGGCGGAAGAACTGCTGCGACCTCGCACGACGGCATCTTCCAACAGCCCCAACGCTCCCAAACCCGAACATCCCGCCGCCAAACTCTTTCGCGATCCCGAGATGCGCGCCGCGATGAGAAAAGAGCATGAAAGAGCCATCGAGCGCAGCGCGAAACAGCTCGTCAGTTCCAACTTGATCGAGCAACTGCAACTCACGCCCGAGCAGGCCGCCACCTTGCGAGATCTCGTGAAGAAAAAGCACGCTCCGGGGATGGAGATGACCATGGTACTGCTGAATGGAGAACTCTCCGACGCTGAACTCGCGCAGGCTGGCCGCAACATGCGCGATCAACGCGCCGCCGCCGACAGCGAGATTCGCGCCTTCCTTGGCGACGAGCGTTACGCCGCCTACGCCTGGCAGGAAGACTCGGAAGTAGAGCGTTCGCGGATCAAGGAGTTCCGCGCCAAACTGGCCGAGGCAAGTGCCACACTCACGCCGGCGCAGGAAGACGACCTGGTGCGCGCGATGTATGACGAGCGCGTGGCGACCGCGTTCACGCACGACTTCCACAAACCGCACACGTTTGACATGGACCAATTGGCGGACATCTTTTCCGAGGCGAGCCTCGACCAGTTCATGCGCGAGATGGATCAACTGAACGAGCGAATCATTCTCCGCGTGCAATCAATCCTCGGCCCGGAGCAGTCCGGCGAATTCGCGCAATCGCTTCGCGACGATTTCGAGCGCAGCAAAGTCACTGTAAAAATGACCGCCGCACTGTTCCCCGTGCGCCGCAGGAATTAACATGAACTCCCCCGCCACAGCCATCGCCTGGGAACTCTGGTCGCGCAACCGGTGGGCCACGGCCACGGTCGCTGTCGCCATCCCATTCCTGGCCATCGTCAACTCGTCATGGCTCGGCGAATGGTTCCGTATGGTGGAAGTCCTCTTGTTCTTCTTTTCCATGACCACCCTGGTTTGGACCTTCTGCTGCGTCGAACCGGATGCTCGCGGAAAGCACGGCGGCTTTCCCCCGCGCGCCTTCACATTGCCGCTGTCGACGATTGGGTTGGTCGCTGTCCCAATGCTCGCCGGCGCGTTTACACTCGCCACCGTCTATTGGCTGTGGACACAACTTCTCTTCACCGCGTGGGATGTGGTTGTGCCAGCCGCCATGTTGCGCGTTCAACTCCTCACCCTGGCAGCGATGCTCTTCGCGCTCCAGGCTATCGTCTGGTCTCTCTATCGTTTCCCGTGGGTCCGAATCACCCTCATCCTCGCGGCAATGATCGGCATCGGAATGCTGGGACTCGCCGGGCCGGGCAAGGACTTTCGGAACATGAGCGAAGCCGCGGTTCTGGGTACTCTCGGCGTGATCACCGCTCTTGCTTTCGGCGCTGCTGTGGCCGGCGTCTCCCGCGATCGTCGCGGTGCATGGGAAGGCTGGACGCAACGAGTGATCGATCGCGTGCTCGCCATGCTTCCGCGGCGACGCAAAGCATTTACCTCGGCGGCCGGTGCCCAGGTCTGGTTCGAATGGCGCGGCAAGGCGTTCTTCCTCTCAGCGGTACTCGCCTTCCCAATGGTCTTCACGGCAATCCTCTACCCCATCCCAACCGCCCTGCTCTTTGACCCAGTCATGAGCGCAGGCACCTACGCTAACCTGCCGATCCTGACAGTAGTCATGGCCTGGTGTTTAGGCATGACGCTCGCGAAAACGGACTACTGGACTCGCGAAACGGAACTCTCATCGTTTGTCACTGCGCGCCCCCTGACCAACGGCGACATCGTCGTCGCAAAACTAAAGACCGCAGCATTGATCATTGCAACCGCAAGCGTGATCTTTGCCGCACTCGCGATTCCGGTATTTAACGTGCCTCACTGGCTCGACGACGCGGACGCAACCTTTCCGTCATGGTCCCAGTTCAAATCGCAGAATCCGCAACTGCTTCTGAACATTAGCCACCCTCTGGTCTTGCTCACCGCCTTTGCCGTTACCTGGTCCACAATGATTGAGGGCCTTGCCATCGGTTTGCGCGGGCAAAAGAACATCGTGATCCAGTCAGTAGTTCGCGTAAGCTTGTTCCTCGCGGCCCTGATTCTTATTTCGCTGCTCGTCAAGCTTTCCGGCGGGTTGCGGCTTCTCGTCACGATTCTGCCGTGGGCCTCCGCGCTGCTCATCACGTGGAAAGTCGCAACGACAATTCTCTGGCTCAACCGCACACGGTCTCTCTACTCCCCCAAACAACGAATCTGCCTTGCGTTACTTTGGCTGTTGGTCACCGTATGCATCGCCGGCACTGCCACCCTCGTCTGGACACATGTTTCAATGTTCGACCGCGCCATCGTTTTCATCGCCGCCTTCCTCGCGCCCGGCTCCGCCCTCTTCCGCGCCGCCGCCAGCCTGCACCACAACCGCCATCGCTGACCTTTTGCCTTTAGGCAGGCGCGCCCATCCGCTAAGCTGTCGATAGTGTCGCATCGCATCGAAAAAACCTGGAAGCAGAAGCTTAAGTCGGCCGTCCCGTTTGGTTTGGGCCAGACCAAGCCGCAGCACTTTCGCGACATGGTCAAGATTGGGTGGAAGAACCGCGACAATCTCGGCTACGCGTGGAAAGTGCTGAGCAAAGGCGTGTGCGACGGCTGCGCGCTTGGCGTCGCCGGCTTTCACGATTGGACCATCGAGGGCGTGCACCTGTGCATGACGAGACTCAATTTGCTGCGCCTCAACACGATGCCGGCGCTCGATGAAACAATTCTCTCGGACGTCACTGCGCTGCGAAAGCTCTCGAACGCCGAACTGCGCGAACTTGGCCGACTCCCCTTCCCCATGCTCCGCGAACGCGGTGCCAAAGGCTTTCACCGCATTTCGTGGGACGATGCGTACGCGCGCATCGCGAATCGAATTCGCGCGAGTGATCCCCGCCGCATTGCATTTTTCGTCACCTCGCGCGGGGTCACCAACGAGGTCTATTACATGGCACAGAAGGTGGCCCGGTTTCTCGGCACCAACAGCGTCGACAATGCCGCGCGCCTTTGCCATTCGCCTTCGACGGGCGCGATGAAATACGCGCTCGGCGTTGCCGCCACCACGTGCAGCTACAAGGACTGGTGGGGCACCGATCTGATAATCTTCTTCGGCGCAAACCCAGCAAACGACCAACCCGTCACCACGAAATACCTCCACGAGGCGAAGCAGCTTGGCACAAAGATCGTGGTAGTGAATCCGTACCGCGAGCCTGGTATGGAGCGCTACTGGGTCCCCTCTTCGGCGAAAAGCGCGGTGTTCGGCACGGATCTGATGGATTACTGGTTTCCGGTGTCGCAAGGCGGCGACATCGCGTTCCTCTACGGCGTGCTCAAAGTGCTCGTAGCAAACAATTGGTTCAACCATGAGTTCATTCGCGATCACACGGTCGATTTCGACAAACTCAAGCAGCACGTCAACGAACTGCCCTTCGACTCGCTCGAAAAGCAATCGGGCCTTTCGCGAACTGACATGCAGGAGTTCGCCGAACTCATTCGCGATGCGAAGAATGCCGTCCTCGTCTGGAGCATGGGCATCACGCAACACGCCTTCGGCGGCGACGCCGTCTCGATGATCCTCAACCTCGGTCTCGCGCGCGGCTACGTTGGCCGCGACAAGAACGGCCTCATGCCGATCCGCGGCCATTCCAGTGTGCAGGGCGGCGCGGAAATGGGCGCCTACTCGACCGCGTTGCCGGGCGGCAAGCCCATCACGCCCGAAAACGTGGATGCGCTCTCAAAAGCTTACGGCTTTCCCATCCCGAACAAGCCCGGGCTCACGACGACTGAAATGGTCGAGGCTTGCGCGCGCGGCGAACTCGATCTGCTCTACTGCCTCGGCGGCAACTTCCTGCGCACTCTCCCCGAGCCTGATTACGTCGCGCGAGCCATGGCCAACGTGCCGATGCGCGTGCACCAGGACATCATCCTCACGGACCAGATGTTCATCGACGCGAAGGACGAGGTTCTGCTGCTGCCCGCGAAGACGCGTTACGAACAGGACGACGGCGGCATCGAGACCACCACGGAGCGCCGCATCGCCTTCAGCCCGGAAATTCCGCGCCAGGTCGGTGAAGCCAAAGCAGAATGGAAAATCCTGCGCGAACTCGCCGCCACCACCTACCCCGATCGGGCCCATTTGCTCGGTTGTGAAACGGGCTGGGCGATGCGCGAGGAAATCGTGCGTGTCGTTCCATTTTATGATGGGATCCAAAAACTGCGCGACACGGGCGACGCCATTCAATACGGCGGACCGCACCTGTGCGCCGATGGAAAATTCCCGACAGCCGACGGCAAAGCGCATTTCCGAGTCGTCGGCTTGCCGAAGCAACCCGCTGCGGGTCTGGATCGCAAGGGAGGCAAACGCACGTTTGTTGTTTCAACCCGGCGCGGCAAGCAATTCAACACGCTCATCTACGATGAGATCGATCCGTTGACCGGCGCGGCCCGCGACGCCGTGTTCATCAATCCGGACGACGCAGCGTCATTGCACTTGTCGAATAACGATCCAGTCGCGTTGGTAAACGATCTCGGGAAATTCGAGGGCCGCGTGTTCCTGGCGCCCATCGCTCGCGGGAACCTCCAGGTCCATTGGCCGGAAGCGAACCACATCATCCACCGCGGCATCAAAGACACCATGGGCGGTGTGCCCGACTAACGCGGTCGTAACTATCGAGAAGCGTTAATTGGAGGCGAGCTCCGCGAGCCGGTAGGGTCGGCGCTCCGCCGCCGACCGGAAAATTTGCATCATAACCTTCACGGCCCGAGCGGTCGGCGACGGAGCGCCGAACCCTGCCACACGGATTCTTATCGAGAAGCCGTAGCGCCCTGCAACTTCGCGCGCACCTGCTTGACGATCGCAGCCGGCTCCGGAAATTTTCCCGTCTCCTTTTTCGAGTAGATTTTTTCTCCGTTCACGATGACTTCAAACACCCCGCCGCCCCCGGGGATCAACCTCAGTGAACCAATATCCTGTTTGAACCGCAAAAGTTTTTCCGCCAGACCGACGGCTTGCGGCTCATAGTTTCACATGCTGCAGTATTCGATCGAAATCTCGAGTCCCATACGCCGAACCTTAGAACTCACTTGCAAGTGCGTCAAGGCGAGGGTCACTTTTTCGCCGCTTTCGCTTTGAACTCCGAGCCTTCCTTCCACTCAGGAACCGTCTCGCCGTTTGCGACCGTCAACCCCACTTTCACGAGCAAACGCAAGTCCTCAACCGCTCCAGAAAAATCCCAGTCCGGTTTGATCTCGTCCGTCAGTTTGTGGTAGTCGCGTTCCGTGTATTCATCGAGCTTCTGTTTGCCGTAGTCCGCAGATTTTCCAATCATATCGACGCCGCCCTTAATGTAGAGACCGGGTACTCCGACCTTTGCGAACTCAAAATGATCCGAGCGATAAAACCGGCCCTTCTGCGGCTCTGAGTCGGGCCGGATCACGCGGCCCTGCGCCGTCGCGACTTTCGCCAGGTCATCCTCCAATGTCGTCTGTCCGTATCCTACGACCTCGATATCCCGCGTGGCGCCCCATGGGTTCAAGCCGTCCATGTTGATGTTCGCGAGAGTGCCCGCCAGCGGATAGAGCGGATGCTCCGCATAATATTTCGAACCCAGCAACCCCTTCTCTTCAGCCGTCACGAAGAGAAAAACGAACGTCCGCTTTGGCGTGCTGTTCAATTTCCCGAAAGCTTGTGCGATCTCTAGCAACCCTGCCGTGCCGGTCGCGTTATCGAGCGCGCCATTGTAGATCTGGTCGCCAGTGAGCTTTTCATTGCGACCCAGGTGGTCCCAGTGCGCCGTATAGATTACGTATTCGTTTGGTGTTCCCGAACCCGTGATTTTCCCGACAACATTTTGCGAATTCACCGGCCGCAGCCTGTTCCGCACACGAAAATCGGCGGTGGTTTTGAGCGCAACCGGCTTAAAGTCGCGCTTTAGGGCGCGCGCTTTCATTTCTGCAAAATCAAATCCAGCTTTCGCGAATAAATTCGTTGCGCCACCAAGCGTCATCCAGCCCTGCACCGCCAACTTCTTGTCACGCGATTCCTGGAGATCAAACGTCTCTCGCGCGTAGTTCGCGGCCACAACCATGTACGGATAACCCGCAGGACCGGTTTCATGGACAATGATCGCCGCCGCCGCGCCTTTCTCCGCCGCAATCTCATATTTGTAGGTCCAGCGCCCGTAATACGTCATCGCCCTGCCCTTAAAGATCTTTTCATCAGGCCGCGTGGTGTCGCCGGGATCAGCCACCGGCGGGTCATTGATCAGGAACACGAGCGTCTTCCCGCGAACGTCGACACCTTTGAAATCATCCCAATTGTACTCGGGCGCGACCACGCCATAGCCCACGAAAACCAACTCTGAATTTGTCACGGAGATTTCCGGCTCGAAGCGTAAACACGAAAACACCGCCTCCGCGGGTTGCGACACTTCATGCGACTGGCCCGCCACCCTTAGTTTTGCCGCGATCTCGGAAGTCACGCCCATCAACGGCACCTTCTGCACGTACGAGCCGTCCGCATTTCCAGGTTGAATCCCGTAGCTCCGAAGCTGATCGGCAACGTATTTCACCGTCACTTCCTCCCCGCGCGTTGCCGGCGCGCGCCCCTCGAATTCGTCCGACGATAGAACGGTTACGTGCCGCAGCAAATCGTTTGTCCCGATGCTGCGCAGGGCTTCATCGTTCAACCCGGTCGCGCCGTGAAGACAACCCGCCGCCAGCAAACCGATCCCGAGTAGCCATTTCATTCGAGCGCTCACGCTTTGATTGCCCTGCTACGTCTCCCGCAACGCCGCGGCGATCGGCAACCGCGCCGCGCGAATCGCGGGGAAAAGTCCGCCAAGCAACCCCAGCGCCGCCGCCCA
>Ga0105340_1000657_pt1 | contig 16327 bp, 13 predicted proteins | sample EasRivMeERMLT700_FD_89676 | JGI IMG/M metagenome (GOLD analysis project Ga0105340, IMG submission 89676) | Soil microbial communities from meander-bound floodplain in the East River, Colorado, USA - East River MetaG ERMLT700 | ecosystem: Environmental > Terrestrial > Soil > Floodplain | place...
AGCGCGATCTCGAACGCCTTGGTGTCGGTGCCGACCTCGCGCTGGTTCACGATCGACTTCTTGTTCTGAAACACGTACTCGACCGGGTCTTCCAGTGTCAGGATGTGGCCCGACTTGCGCTCGTTGCGGAAGTCGAGCATCGCCGCGAGCGAGGTCGACTTGCCCGAGCCGGTGGCGCCGACCATCAGGATCAGGCCGCGCTTGCCCATGATGACTTCCTTCAGCACCGCGGGCACACCGAGCGAGTCGATGGAGGGGATCGTGCCCGGGATATAGCGCACCACGACCGAGGGCGACCCCTTCTGGCGGAACGCGCTGATCCGGAAGGTGCCTACGCCAGCGAGGTTGTACGCGGTGTTGAGCTCCATCTCTTCCTCGAACTCCTTGATCTGGCGCTCGTTCAGCACTTCGTAGAGGAGCTGCTGCACGGTCTCGGAGGTCATCGTGGCCTGGTTGACCGGGATCGCGACGCCGTTGATCTTGATGTTGATCGGCGCGCCGATCGAGACGAAGATGTCCGAGGCCTTCTTGTCGGCCATGATCTGGAACAGCTTTTTCATCGCGGACATGGAGCTCTCCCTGAGGCGTTCCCGCCCTTTTCTGTCCCGCTAGTTTAATCCCCCCTGAGCAGTTCGTTCAGGCTGGTCTTGGCGCGGGTCTTGGCATCAACAGTTTTGACAATCACTGCACAGTACAGGCTGTATTTGCCGTCCGGAGAGGGCAAATTACCGGAAACCACCACCGATCCGGCCGGCACCCGGCCATACAGGATGCGGCCGCTGGCGCGGTCGAGTATCCGGGTGCTCTGGCCGAGGTACACCCCCATCGACAGAACGCTGTTTTCCTCGACGATCACGCCCTCGACCACCTCCGAGCGCGCGCCGATGAAGCAGTTGTCCTCGATGATCACCGGATTCGCCTGCACCGGCTCCAGAACGCCGCCGATGCCGACGCCGCCGGAAAGATGGACGTTCTTGCCGATCTGGGCGCAGGACCCGACCGTGGCCCAGGTATCGACCATGGTGCCCTCGTCGACATAGGCGCCGATGTTGACGAAGGAGGGCATCAGGACCACGTTCTTCGCAATGTAGGCGCCGCGCCTGGCCGCGGCCGGTGGAACGACGCGAAACCCTGCTTTTTCGAAGTTGAACGATTCGAACTTCGAGGGAACCTTGTCGTAGTAGCGCTTCTCCATTACCCGGTTGTCCTGCAGCCGGAACGAGAGCAGGACTGCCTTCTTCAGCCACTGGTGCGTCACCCATTCGCCGCCGGACTTCTCGGCGACGCGCAGCTTCCCCGAATCCAGGCCGGTGATCGCCTCTTCCACGGCCTCGCGTAACGCCTTCGTCGGCTTTAGCGTGGCGCGTTCTTCCCAGGCAGCTTCGATGACTTCCTTGGCGTTCATAGTTTGCGCAGGAGTTGACTGATGCGCTCGGCCGCGGCGACGCAGTCCTTCAGCGGCGCGACCAGCGCGATGCGGACATGGCCGGCGCCGGGATTTCTCCCGTTCACCTCGCGTCCGAGAAAGCTTCCGGGCAGCACCAGCACATTGTATTCATGGTGCAAACGCCGCACGAACTCGGTGTCGTCGATGCGCGTGCGCAGCCAGACGTAGAACCCGCCGTCAGGCCGCTCGGCCTTCAGCAAAGGCAGGACCGCGTTGAACTTCTCGGCATACAGACGTCGGTTTTCGCGAACGTGCTCCTCGTCGCTCCAGGCCGCGATCGAGGCCTTCTGCACCGCGAGGCTCATGGCAGAGCCGTGATAGGTACGGTAGAGCCGGAATTTCTCGAGCAGCGCGGCATCGCCAGCGACGAAGCCCGAACGCATCCCGGGCGCGTTGGAGCGCTTGGACAGGCTGGAGAACACTACTAGTCGCCGAAAGTCTTTTCTCTTCAGTTGAAATGCTGCTTCCAGCGCGCCGAGCGGGGCTCTGTCGAAATAGATCTCCGAATAGCACTCGTCCGAAGCGATGACGAAGCCGTGGCGGTCGGAGAGCTCGAACAGCCGTTTCCAGTCATCCAGGCTCATGACCTTGCCGCTCGGGTTCGCGGGCGAGCAGGCATAGAGAAGCTGGACGCCATCCCAGCTTTCCGGAGGTCCGTACACCGGCGTTGCGCCGCCGAGCAGGGCTGCGCCTTCATAGATTTGATAGAAGGGGTTGGGGCAGACGACCCGCGCCTCGCGGGTTGGGTCGATGACCGTCTGCGCAAAGGCAAACAGCGCCTCGCGCGAGCCGTTAACCGGGAGCACCTCGGTCGCGGGGTCGGGCGCCGGGATAGCGTAGCGCCTCGCGAGCCATCCGGCGATCGCTTCGCGCAGCTCCGGCGTCCCGGCCGTCAACGGATAGGAGGCGAGGCCGTCGAGCGCGCCGGCGAGGGCGTCCTTCACCAGGCGCGGCGTGGCGTGCTTCGGCTCGCCGATGGAGAGATTGATCTCCGCCGGCCTGCCGCCGGTCAGGGCGCGGAGCTTGTCGAACGGGTACGGCTTGAGCTTCTCGAGTAGCGGGTTCAAGCCTTGCCAGCCCAACCGCGCTTGCGATGCTCCGCTACCACCGTGGTGGTGATCCCGCCGCGCACATTGAAGCGCGCCTCGAGCTTCGCGTAGCGCGGCTTCATCGCCCGCACCAGGTCATCCAGGATGCGATTGGTCACCGCTTCGTGGAACGCGCCTTCGTCGCGGTAGGACCAGAGGTAGAGCTTGAGCGATTTCAGCTCGACACACAGGCGATCGGGAACGTAGTCGAGCACCAGGGTGGCGAAGTCCGGCTGACCGGTCTTCGGGCAAAGGCAGGTGAACTCCGGGATCTCCATGTGGATCCGGTAGTCGCGCTGCGGCGTCGGATTGGCGAAAGTTTCTAGCCGCTTGCTGGGTCGCGAAGGCACGGAAAAACTGCCGGAAAGAAAGCGCGGCGATGTTATCATTTTTTCCGTGCGACTCACTCAAATAAAACTATCCGGATTCAAGTCCTTCGTCGATCCAACCTCGATCCACATCCCCGGCGCGCTGGTCGGCGTGGTCGGACCGAACGGCTGCGGCAAGTCGAACGTGATCGACGCCGTGCGCTGGGTGCTCGGCGAATCCCGGGCGTCGGCATTGCGCGGCGACTCGATGCAGGACGTGATCTTCAACGGCTCGGTGAACCGCAAGCCGATCGCGCGCGCCTCGGTCGAGCTGATCTTCGACAACGCGCAGGGCCGCGCCGCCGGGCAGTGGTCGCAGTACGCGGAGATCTCGGTGAAGCGCACGGTGCAGCGCGACGGCGAGTCGAGCTACTTCATCAACGGCACGCACGTGCGCCGGCGCGACATCACCGACATGTTCCTCGGCACCGGCCTCGGCCCGCGCGCCTACGCCATCATCGAGCAGGGGATGATCTCGCGCGTGATCGAGGCGAAGCCCGAGGAGCTGCGCGTGTTCCTCGAGGAAGCCGCGGGCATCTCGCGCTACAAGGAGCGCCGGCGCGAGACCGAGAGCCGGCTCGCCGACACGCGCGAGAACCTGGCGCGCGTCACCGACATTCGCCTCGAGCTCGGCGCGCAGCTCGAGAAGCTCGAGGCGCAGGCCAAGGTCGCGACGCGCTACAACGAGTACCACTCCGACCTGCAGCTCAAGCAGCATCTCCTCTGGTACCTGCGCCGCCGCGACGCCGCCGCCGAGCGCGACCGCCACCGGCAGGAGCTCTCGCGGATTACGAATGAATTGGAATCGCAGACCGCGGAGCTGCGAAGCGTCGAGTCGCGCGTGGAGAACGCGCGCGCCGCGCACTACGCCGCGGGCGACAACCTCAACACGTCGCAGGGCACGCTGTATGCGGCCAGCGCCGAGGTAGCGCGCTTCGAGTCGGAGCTCAGGCACGCCGAAGAGACGCGCAGCCGTCTCGACAGCCAGCACACGGAGCGCCGCGCGCAGCTTGCGTCCTGGCGGACGCAGCGCGCTGATCTTACCGAGTCCCTGCACAGCTGGGCGGTGCGCGCCGGGGAAGCGAAGCAGCGCGCCGCCGAGACCAGAGAGAGACTGGATCGAGAAAACCATTCGCTGCCCCAGGTCGAGCAGGGATTCCGCACGGCCCAGGAGGAGTTGGAGGCGGCGCGCAGCGCGCTGTCGCAGGCCGAGAACCGCCTGCAGCTCGAGCAGGCGAACGGCGCGCACCTCGAGCGCGGCCAGCACGCGCTCGAGCAACGCCGCGAGCGGCTCGAAGCCGAGCTGCAGACCCTCGGGGAGCCGCAGGCGGGCAGCGTTCAGAATCTCGATGACCTGCAGCAGGCGCTCGCCACGGCCGAGCAGGCATTCGCGCGGTTGCAGTCGGAGCACGCCGCGGCGGAAGAGCTGCGTGCCAAAGCAGCCGAGGCACTCGGCGCTGCGCAGCGCGACCATGCCGCGGCGCAGGCGCAGCTCGAGACCCTGCGCCAGATCCAGGCGGACACCGAAGACAACGCGCCATTGAACGAATGGCTCGAACGCCATGGCCTCGCCCACGCCGCGCGGCTGTGGCAGAAGCTGCGCATCGACCACGGCTGGGAGACCGCGGTCGAGTCCGTGCTGCGCGAGCGCCTGCATGCGCTGGAGCTCACCGACGCCTCCAGGCTGGCGGCTGCGCTGGCCGATCGCCCTCCGGTCAAGGCGAGCATCTTCGACCATGGGGCGCGACCCACCTCGGCGCCGGCCGCCGGACTTCCACTCCTCACCAAGATCCACGCCACGGACCCGGCAGTCGCCGGTGCGCTCGCCGACTGGCTGGCCGGCGTGGTGGCCGTGGAAGGCACGCCCGACGCGCGGATCCGTGAGGCGCTGCCGCCCGGGGTCGTGATGGTGAACCGCGACGGCCACCAGTTCACCCGCCACACGGTGAGCTTCCATGCGCCAGACCCCGAGGACGCCGGCCTGCTCGAGCGCCAGGTGGAGATCGAGGCGCTCGAGAAGCGCTGCCGCGCGCTCGCTGCCGGCTTGTCGAACGCGGAAGCCTGGCAGCGCCGCCACGAGGAAGAAGTCAATTCCCATCTTGATTCCCTCGAGCAGGCGAGGGTCGGGATCTCGGACCGCCAGAAAGCGCTGCACGACGCGCAGATCGAGAACGTGAAGGTCTCGCAGGCCCAGGAGCACTATCGCGAGCGCAGCGCCCAGGTGCGCTCCGAGCTCGACGAGGTTCGCGGCGAGGCCGAGCGCGGCAGGCAGGCCCTCTCCGACTGTGTAGGCGCTGCCGCGCGGCTCTCAAAAGAGATCGTGGAGATGAGAGAACGAGCCGAGCAGGCGCGCGAGGCGCTCGCCGGCGCGGACAGCACGCTCGCCGCCCAGCGCAGCGCGCTGCAGCAGGCCGAGCGCGAGGCGCAGGATGCGCTTTTCGGCGAGCGCGAATGCTCGTCCAAGATCGCCGAGATCGACAACGCGGTGCGCGTGATCGATCAGCAGATCACGCGTGCCGACGCCGAGGTGGCGCGCCTCAACGAGGAGCTCGCCGCCGATCCGATCCCCGCGGTGCGGGAATCTTTGGCTTCTGCAGTTGAAGCAAGGATCTCCTGCGAGAAAAACCTCGGCGAGGCGCGCAACGCGGTCGAGGCCGCGGCCGGGGCGCTGCGCGAGCTCGAGGAGGCCAGGCTCCAGGCCGAAGCTCGCGCCGCTCCGCTGCGCGAAAGGGTGAACGAGCTGCGCCTCAAGGAGCAGGCTGCGCAGATCAATTTCGACCAGTTCGCCACCCAGCTCGCCGAGGCGGGCGCGGACGAGGCGCTGCTCGCCGCCGAGGCCGAGAGCGCGCCGCGCGCCTCGTCGCTGCAGGGAGAGATCACCCGCATCACCCAGGCGATCAGCGAGCTCGGTGCCGTCAACCTCGCTGCGCTGGAGGAGCTGCGCACCAGCCGGGAGCGCAAGCTCTTCCTAGATTCGCAATCGAGCGACCTCGAAGAGGCAGTGACCACGCTCGAGGACGCGATCCGCAGGATCGACCGCGAGAGCCGCGAGCTGCTGCGCGAGACCTTCGACACGGTGAACGGCCATCTCGGCAAGCTCTTCCCGACGCTGTTCGGCGGCGGCGACGCCAAGCTGACGATGACTGGCGAGGAGATCCTCGATGCCGGCGTGCAGGTGATGGCGCATCCGCCGGGCAAGCGCAACACCACGATCCACCTGCTGTCGGGCGGCGAGAAAGCGCTCACCGCGATCGCGCTGGTGTTCTCCCTGTTCCAGCTCAACCCGGCGCCGTTCTGCCTGCTCGACGAGGTCGACGCGCCGCTCGACGACTCCAACACGCTGCGCTTCTGCGACCTGGTGAAGCGCATGTCGGCGCATATCCAGTTCCTGTTCATCAGCCACAACAAGATCTCGATGGAGATGGCGTCACAGCTCGTGGGCGTCACCATGCCCGAGTCGGGCGTCTCGCGCGTGGTCGCAGTGGACATCGAGGAGGCGCTGCGCATCCGGGAGGAGCTCGCTGCCTAGGGCCTGATGAGCGACCTCGTACTCGGTCTGCTCGTGCTCGGCGGCTGCCTCTTCGCGGCCGTGCTCGTCTACAACCGCGTGCAGGAACGCTCGGCGCAGCGCGCCGCGCAGCGCGCGTTCCTCTCGCGCCATGCGGATTCGCTGCTCGACGAGACACCGCAGCGGCGCGAACCGGTTTTCAAACCGCCGAGCCCGCCTGACGAGCGCGTCGACTATGTCATCGAGCTGAAGGCCGTGCAGCCGCTCGTGCCGCGCGCAGTGCTCGAAGCCTGGCGCCCCATCGAGCTGCGTTTCGCCCGTCGGGCGCTGCTCGCCATGTCCGAAGCCGGCGTCTGGCGCGCCGCCCTGCAGCTCGTCAGCCGCGCCGGCATGGTGCGCGAGGCCGAGCTGATCGAGTTCCGCTCCGCGGTCGAGACGCTCGGCGCAAGGCTGGGGGCGACGGTGTCGGCGCCCGAGATTCGGCACGCCCTCGAGGCCGCGCGCGAGCTCGATCGCACTTGCGCCGACAGCGATATCCAGGTCGCCTTGCACGTGATCGGGCAAAGCATCGATCCCGAGCTCGGCGAGCAGCCGTTCCAGGTCGTGCGGCGCGAGGACGGCGTCACGCTGGTGCTGGATGTCGCCCTGACGCCCGACCTCGGCGCGAGCTACGAGGCGATGGCGCGCGCCGGCCGCGGCCTCGCCGCGTCGCACGGCGGCCGCCTGGTCGACGATCGCGGCAACGCGCTCGACGAGCGCGCGCTCGCCGCCATCGGCGTGCAGCTCGAAGCGGTGCGCCAGGCGCTCGCCGGGCGGGGCATCGAGACCGGGAGCCCGCTCGCGCTGCGGCTCTTTTCATGACGATCGAGAAGAAGATCGACAAACTCCGCGAAACGATCGAGCGCCACAACCGCCTGTACTACGTCGAGGACGCGCCGGAAATCACCGACGCGGAATACGACCGCCTGTTCCGCGAGCTGCTGGCGCTCGAGGCCGAGCATCCGGCGCTGCGCCGCGCCGACTCCCCGACCCAGCGCGTGGGCTCGGCGCCGCTCGCCGAGTTCGGCGAGGTGCGACATCGCACGCCGATGCTCTCCATCGCCAACGCCTTCGACGAAGAGGAGGTTCGAGCCTTCGACAAGCGGATGCGCGAGGCCCTCGATGTTCCGGAAATCGAGTATGCCGCCGAGCCCAAGTTCGACGGCCTCGCGGTGAGCCTCGCCTACCGGGACGGAATTCTCGTCCAGGGCGCGACCCGCGGCGACGGGACGCTCGGCGAGGACGTTACGCCCAACCTGCGCACCCTCGGGTCCATTCCGCTGAAGATTTCGGGGAAGGAAGACCTCGAGGTGCGGGGCGAAGTCCTCATGTACCGCCGCGACTTCGACGCCTTGAACGAGCGCCAGCGCCAGGCCGGGCAAAAGGAGTACGTGAACCCGCGCAACGCGGCGGCCGGCGCGATCCGCCAGCTCGATTCGCGGATCACCGCGTCGCGCCGGCTACGCTTTTTCGCCTACGCTCTGATCTCGCAAACCGGTGCAAAAACGCAGTCGCAGGCGCTCGACCGGCTGGAGAAGCTCGGATTCCCGGTGTGCGGGGAGCGCGACGTAGCGCAAGGCGTCGATGGGCTGCTCGAGTACTACGCGCGCATCGGTCGCATGCGCGAGAAGCTGCCCTATGCCATCGACGGCGTGGTGTACAAGGTGAACCGGCTCGACTGGCAGGAACGCCTGGGCTTCGTCTCGCGCGCGCCGCGCTTCGCGCTCGCGCACAAGTATCCGGCGGAGGAGCAGGCCACGCAGGTGCTGGGCATCGAGGTCCAGGTCGGGCGCACCGGCGCCCTGACTCCGGTGGCGCGGCTGAAGCCGGTCTTCGTGGGCGGCGTCACCGTGACCAACGCCACCCTGCACAACGAAGGCGAGCTGCGGCGCAAGGATGTGCGGGTCGGCGACACGGTCGTGGTGCGCCGCGCCGGCGACGTCATTCCGGAGGTGGTTTCGGTCCGGGCCGAGGTGCGCCCTGCGGATGCAAAGGTGTTCCAGTTTCCCGCGCGTTGCCCGGCCTGCGGCTCGGCAGTGGTGAAGAACGAGGACGAAGCCGTGCATCGCTGCAGCGGCGGCCTCTATTGCCCGGCGCAGCGCAAGCAGGCGCTGCTCCACTTTGCCAGCCGGCGCGCGATGAACATCGAGGGCCTCGGCGAGCGCCTGGTCGATCAGCTCGTGGACCGGGATATCGTCCACACGCCGGCCGACCTCTACAAGCTCACTTCCAAGGAACTCGAAGACTTGGAACGCATGGGAGAGAAGTCGGCCGCCAACCTGGTCGCCGAGCTCGAGCGCTCGCGGCACACGAGCCTCGAGCGCCTGATCTACGCGCTCGGCATCCGCAACGTCGGCGAAACCACGGCGCGCGACCTCGCGCGCCACTTCGGCGATCTCGAGCCGCTCGCCAAGGCCAGCGAGGAAGAATTGCTGCGGGTGCTCGACGTCGGCCCCGTGGTCGCGCGCTCGATCCGGCAGTTCTTCGACGAGCCGCATAACCGCCAGGTCATCCGGGACCTGGTCAAGAAAGGGGTGCGCTGGCCGAAAGCCGCCCCCGCACCCCGGCCGTCGACCCCGGCGAAGACGTTCGTGCTGACCGGAACGCTCTCGGGCATGAGCCGCGACGAGGCGCGCGCGGCGATCGAGGCGAAAGGGCATAAAGTGGCCGGTTCGGTGTCCAAGAAGACCGATTTCGTCGTCGCCGGCGAGGACGCCGGAGCCAAGCTCGAGCGGGCGCGTGCCCTCGGTGTAACTATCCTGAAACAAAAAGAATTCATCGAAATGCTGCAGAATCTCTAACCCCCAATGCACGCCAAGCTCAGAAAAGCCGTATTCCCGGTCGCCGGCCACGGCAGCCGCTTCCTCCCGGTGACCAAGGCGAGCCCCAAGGAAATGCTGCCGATCGTCGACAAGCCGCTCATCCAGTACGCGGTGGAGGAGGCGGCGGCGGCCGGCATCACCGAGATGATCTTCGTCACCGGCCGCAACAAGCGCGCGATCGAGGACCATTTCGACAAGGCTCACGAGCTCGAGACCGAGCTCGAGGGCGTGAGCTGCATCTACCTGCGCCAGGCCGAGCCGCTCGGCCTCGGCCACGCGGTGCTTTGCGCCCAGCCCGTCGTCGGCAACGAGCCTTTCGCAGTGCTGCTTGCGGACGACCTGATCGATTCGCAGCCGCCGGCGATGTGCCGCATGTCCGAGGTGTTCGCCAGCACCGGATCCTCGCTCCTCGGGGTCGAGGAGGTGCCGCGCGAGCAGACGCAGAGCTACGGCATCGTCACCATCGACAAGCTGCAGGGCGATACCGCGCGCATCCACAGCATCGTCGAGAAGCCCAAGCCGGCCCAGGCGCCGTCGAACCTCGGCGTGGTCGGCCGCTACGTGCTGACGCCGAGAATCTTCGACCTGCTGGGCGAGGTGGTGCCCGGCGCCGGCGGCGAGATCCAGCTCACCGACGCCATTTCCGCGCTGCTCGCGCACGAGCGCGTCCTCGCGGTGCGCCTCCCCGGACGGCGCTTCGACTGCGGCTCGAAGCTCGGCTACCTGGAGGCGACGGTGGAATACGGGCTGCGCCACCCGGAAACCGGAGAGGCCTTCGCGCGCTATCTGAAATCGCGGAAAGATGCCTGACACGGAGAGCGCCTGGGCGTTCCTCAGGGACTCCGACCTGATCGCGAGCGCCGCGGAAGTGCAAGCGGCCGTGCAGCGCGTCGCCGGCGAGATCGAGCGCTCGCTGGGCGAGCGCTATCCGCTGGTGCTCGCGGTGATGGGCGGCGCGGTGGTGTTCGCCGGGCAGATCCTGCCGCTGCTGCGCTTTCCGCTCGACTTCGACTACGTCCACGCCTCCCGCTACGGCGCAATGACCCGCGGCTCGAGGATCGAATGGCGCGTTAAGCCGCCGGCGCTGGTCCGGGGGCGCGCGGTGCTCGTGCTGGACGACATCCTCGATCACGGCGAAACCATGAGCGCCATTCGCAACGGCTTGCTCGAGCTCGGCGCGCAGACTGTCCATTGCGCCGTACTCGTGGAGAAGACGCTCAAGGAGGCGAAACCGATAAAGCCTGATTTCGTCGGCCTGAGAATTCCCGACCGGTTCGTCTTCGGCTGCGGCATGGACGCGAAAGGCTTCTGGCGCAATCTCCCCGAGATCCGCGCCATGAGGGAATAGCCGTGCTGGCGATCATCGGCGGAAGCGGACTCACGAAGCTTGCCAACCTCGAGGTGGGCCGGCGCAGGGTCGCGCGCACGCCATACGGCGATCCCTCCGGCGCGTTGACCTTCGGCCGCATCGGCAGGAACGACGTGCTCTTTCTTGCTCGCCACGGCTACGGCCACACCATCGCACCGCACGAGGTCAACTACCGCGCGAACCTCTGGGCGCTCAAGCACTCGGGGGCCGATTCCGTGGTCTCGGTCGCCTCGGTGGGCGGCATCCGCAACGACATCTGGCCCGGAACCATCGTGCTACCGCACCAGATCATCGATTACACCTGGGGCCGCTCTGCCACCTTCTTCGAGGGGCCCGGCGCGCCCGTGAACCACATCGACTTCACCGAGCCGTACTCACGCGAGCTGCGCGCCCGCGTCCTCAAGGCCGCGGCCGCCTGCGGCGAGCGCGTCATGGATGGCGGCGTCTACGCGGCGACGCAGGGCCCGCGCCTCGAGAGCGCGGCCGAGATCAACCGCCTCGAGCGCGACGGCGCCGACATCGTCGGCATGACCGGCATGCCCGAAGCCTCGCTCGCGCGCGAGATCAGCCTGCAATACGCGGCCATCGCCGTGGTCGCGAACTACGCCGCCGGACGCGGCGACAGCGAGCGCGCGGTGCCGCTCGACAAGATCGAAGCGGTGCTGGACGAAGCCATGGGCCGGGTGCGCCGCATCATCGAGAAGCTCTGCGAGCAGCCATGATCCGCGACGTTCTGCGGATGGGCGACCCGGGTCTTTGGCAAAAGTCGTTGCCGGTAGAGGAATTTGGAACTCCCACTCTTTTTTCCCTGTTGCAAGACATGCGCGACACGATGGCACACCTCAACGGCGCCGGCCTCGCCGCGCCGCAGATCGGGGTGCCGCTGCGCGTGGTGATCTTCGGCGTCACGGCCAATCCGCGCTATCCCGGCATCGAGCCGGTCCCGGACACCGTGCTCATCAACCCCGAGCTGACGCCGCTCTCCGGCGAAATCGAGGAAGAGTGGGAGGGCTGCCTGTCGGTGCCCGGCATGCGCGGCTGGGTGCCGCGTTTTCAGAAATTGAGGTACTCAGGGTTCGACGAGCACGGCCAGCGGTTCGAGCGCGAAGTCGAAGGCTTCCACGCGCGCGTCGTGCAGCACGAGGTCGACCACCTCGACGGCATCCTTTACCCGATGCGCATCCGCGACCTGACGAAGTTCGGCTTCAACGAAGAGCTGTTCCCGGGCGCGAGCCTGCCGCCGGAGGACTAACCCATCGCTCGCGCGGTTTTCGACAAGCCCGGAGAGAAGGTTCGCCTCGACGAAATCTCTCCGGAGCCGCCGGGAGGCATGACGAAGGAAAAGGCGCAGCGGCGTTTCACCGAACTCGGGGAAGCGCTGTTCGCGCTGCAGGATTCCATGTTCGGCGCCAAGACGAACAGCGTAATCGTGGTGCTGCAGGGCCGGGACACCGCGGGCAAGGACGGCGCGATCAAGCACGTCGCCGGCTGCCTCAACCCGCGTGGCGTCAGCGTCCTCTCCTTCGGCGTGCCGAGCGCCGAAGAGCGCGAGCACGACTTCCTCTGGCGGGTGCATCGTCATGCCCCGCGGCTCGGCGAGTTCGCGATCTTCAACCGTTCCCACTACGAGGACGTGCTGGTCGTGCGGGTGCACGACCTGGTGCCGCGCAAGCTGTGGCAGGAGCGCTACGGTCACATCGTGGACTTCGAGGAGCTGCTCGCCGAGCATGGCACGATCATGCTCAAGTACTTCCTCCACATCAGCAAGAAGGAGCAGAAGGAGCGGCTGCTCGAGCGCGAGCAGACCGCGCAGACCGCCTGGAAGCTCAATCCCAACGACTGGAAGGAACGCGACCACTGGGACGAATACACCGAGGCCTACGAGGACGCGATCTCGAAGACCGCGGCCCCGCACGCCCCGTGGATTGTCGTGCCGGCGAACGCGAAGTGGTACCGCAACCTCGTCGTCGCGGAGTCGATCGTCGAAGCGCTGCGCGAGCACCGCAAGGCCTGGCGAAGAACGCTCGACGAAATGGGCCGCAAACGCCGCGCCGAGCTCGCCGCCTATCGCGCGCAACGGAAAGGCTAGCGCAGCGCTGGTTCCAGTTCTCGAAGCGTGAGCTCCTCGAGCAGGTCCTGTTCGAGCTGCAGGACCGTCTTGGAATCCCTCAGAGCCTCGCCTGAGATCAAGAACACATCTTCGGCGCGATCGCCCAGCGTGTTGATGCGGGCGGTCTGCAGGTTGATGCGATAGCGCGACAGGGTGCGGGCCACGCCGTAGAGCAGGCCGGGCCGGTCGAAGGCCACGATCGTCAGCGAGTGGTAGGCGCCGCGCTCGTCGGGGCGGATGTTGACCGCGGGCGAGATCGGAAAGTGGCGCACGCGGCGCGACAGGCGCCCGCCACGCGGCGGGCCGAGCGGCGCGTCGGATTGCAGCTCCGCGGCCAGCTCGGTTTCGATCATGGCGATGCGGTCCTGGTAGTGCGCGTCGCGCCCCTGTCCCATGATGACGAAAGTGTCCAGCGCGTATCCGTTGCGCGTGGTGTGCACCTTCGCTTCAACGATGTTGAAGCCGGCGCGCTCGAAATAGCCGCAGATGCGCGCGAAGAGCGCCTCGCGGTCGCGCGTGTAGATCATCACCTGCAGCCCCTCGCCGAACGGGGCGAGGCGCGCCTTGACCGCGGGCTTGTCGCCGTCGACGCGGTAGTGGAGGTTGCGCGTGTGCCAGGCGATCTCCTGCGCGTCGTGGCGCAAGAAGTAGGCCGTGTCGAGGCTTGCCCACAACCGGTCCTTGACCGCGTCCGACAGCGCGTAGAGCCGCAACAGGCGCGCGGCTTCGGCCTGCTTCTCGGCCAGCGCGGCGTCGCGCGCCAGCGGCTCGCCGGTCAGCACCCGGCGGGTCGCGCGGAACAGGTCCTCGAGCAGCTTTCCTTTCCACGCATTCCATACCTTGGGGCTGGTGCCGCGCACGTCGGCGACGGTGAAGAGGTAGAGCGCCACCAGGCGCCGCTCGGTGCCGACCAGCTCGGCGAAGGCCTTCAACACCTCCGGGTCGTACACGTCCTGCTTCTGCGCGACGTGCGACATGGCGAGGTGGCGCTCGACGAGGAACTCGACGAGCTCGCCGTCCTCCCCGGAAAGATGATGCCTTCTTGAAAAGCTGCGGACATCCCTGGCGCCGAGCTCGGAGTGGTCGCCGCCGCGCCCCTTGGCGATATCGTGGTAGAGCGCCGCGACGTACAGCAGCCAGCGGCGCTCGAAGCCGTTCATGAGCTCGCTGCACAGCGGGAACTCGTGGGCGAACTCCGGCATGGTGAAGCGGCGCAGGTTGCGCATCACCATCAGGATGTGCTGGTCGACGGTATAGACGTGGAACAGATCGTGCTGCATCTGCCCGACGATGCGGCCGAACTCCGGCAGGTAGCGGCCGAGGATGCCGTACTGGTTCATGCGGCGGAACTCGTGCACGATGCCGCGCGGCTGCTGCAGGATGTGCAGGAAGAGCAGCCGCGCGATCGGGTTCTTTCGAAACGACGCGTCGATCGAGAATCTCGCCCGCCAGAGCGCCCGCAGGGTACGCGCGGTCATGCCGCGCGCCTCCGGGTGCTGCATCATCAGCAGGAAGCATTCGAGGATCGTCGTCGGGGTGCGGGCGAAAGTGTTCTCCTGCTTGATGTGCAGCAGCTCGCTGCGCACCTCGAAGCGCTCGTTCAGCGGCCGGGGCGGCGTGTCCGGCCGCGGCGCGAGGCGCGCCTCGAGGTTCTGCAGGAGTATCGCGTTGAGCTGCGTGACTCCCTGGGCGGTCTGGTAGTAGCGCTGCATCATCGCTTCGCTCGCGCGGCGCGCCGGCGTGTCCCGGTGCCCGAGCTGCGCCGCGAGCGCCGTCTGCAGATCGAACACCAGGCGGTCCTCGCGCCGGCCGGCGAGGTAGTGCAGCCGGATCCTGAGGTCGTGCAGGTGGTTTTCGAGCTTGGCGAGCTGGCGGGCTTCGCCTCGCTCGATGAGACCGTGCGACACGAGATCGCTCCAGCGCCTGCCCATCCCGCTCGCTCTTGCAATCCATTGAATGACCTGCAAGTCGCGCAGCCCGCCCGGGGCTTCCTTCAGGTTGGGCTCGAGCGAGTAGGGCGAGTCCTGGTGCTTGGCGTGGCGCTGCTCCTGCTCGAGCTTCTTCGCCTTGAAGAACGCGACCGGGTCGGAGACGCTGTCCAGCCTTTGGATGAGTTCCTTGAAAAGGGCGCGGCTGCCGACAAGATAGCGCGACTCCAGCAGCGTGGTCCGGATGGTGATATCGCCGGCGGCAGCCTCGATGCAGCCCTCGACCGTGCGCACGCTGTGGCCGATCTCCAGGCCGATGTCCCAGAACCGGCCGATCAGGCGCTCGAGCGCCTCGCGCTCGGCGTCGCTCGGCTCGCGCCCCAGCAGCACCAGCAGGTCGATATCGGAGGAGGGGAAGAGCTCGCCGCGCCCGTAGCCGCCGGTCGCGACCAGCGCAGCGTCGGCCGCGACCCCGGTTTCGCCCCACAGCGCCTTTATGGTGCGGTCGATGAGCTGACTATGCTTGCTCAGCAGCGCGCGAGGGTTCGGCCGCTTCAGGTACGCGTCCTTGAGGGCCTGCCGTGCGGCAGCCACCTCGGCGCGGAGGTCGAACTTCATGGGGCCGCTTGCGTTCCGTTCGACCGGGTCATGACTTCGTATCCGGACTCGGTGACGGCGACCGTGTGCTCCCACTGCGCGGACAGGCTGTGGTCCTTGGTGACGATGGTCCAGCCGTCGGCCAGTTCTCGGATTCCCGGCTTGCCGGCATTGATCATCGGCTCGATGGTGAAGGTCATGCCCGGCTCGAGCGGCACGCCGGCGCCCGCCTTGCCGTAATGCAGCACCTGCGGCTCCTCGTGGAACTTGCGCCCGATACCGTGGCCGCAGAACTCGCGGACCACGGAGAAGCCGTGCTTCTCGGCGTGGCTCTGGATCGCGGCGCCGACGTCGCCGAGCCGTGCGCCGGGCCGCACCTGGCGGATGCCGAGCCACATGCATTCGAAGGTCACCTCGACCAGCCGTCTGGCCTGGATGCTCGGCTCCCCCACGTAGAACATGCGGCTGCAGTCGCCGTGGTACCCGTCCTTGATGACGGTGATGTCGATGTTGAGGATGTCGCCCGCCTTCAGGACCCGCTCGCCCGGCACGCCGTGGCAGACCTGGTGGTTGACCGAGGTGCAGATCGATTTCGGGAATGGGCGATAGCCCGGCGGCGCGTAGTTCAGCGGCGCAGGCACGGTGCCCTGCACCTTGACCATGTGCTCGTGGCACAGATCGTTCAGCTTTCCCGTCGTGACGCCTGGCCTGACGTGGGGCGTAATGAAGTCGAGCACCTCGGAGGCGAGCCGGCCGGCAATGCGCATGCGCTCCAACTCTTCCGAGCTCTTCAGGACCACGGCCATTAGCCTGATTATGCTAGAATTTCGGGCTCAAATCTTCCGGCGCGTTCGATAAGGGTCTCTTGAGGAAAACTCCGGGGCAGAGCGCGTCGCAGACCGAACCCTAAAGGAGAAAAGAAGTGTCGGTAACGATGCGTCAAATGCTGGAAGCCGGGGTCCATTTCGGACATCAGACCCGGTATTGGAATCCGAAGATGGCGCCGTACATCTTCGGCCACCGCAACAAGATCCACATCATCAACCTGGAA
>Ga0105340_1000661_pt1 | contig 16280 bp, 21 predicted proteins | sample EasRivMeERMLT700_FD_89676 | JGI IMG/M metagenome (GOLD analysis project Ga0105340, IMG submission 89676) | Soil microbial communities from meander-bound floodplain in the East River, Colorado, USA - East River MetaG ERMLT700 | ecosystem: Environmental > Terrestrial > Soil > Floodplain | place...
TACAGGACACGCGAGGAGGGTCCCCGCTTTGACTGGTCGTACTGGCATAGCGCCAGAGCCCAGACAGTTGCGCGTGGCATACCAGGGTCCCCAATCCTTACGGACCAGGAATCCGAGACCGTCACGCTCGACATAGCGCACGATCATCACTCGCCTCGTTGCGTCTTGCGTTGGTGACAACTCCGACACAAGCCTTGCAAGTTCGCACGATCCCAGAAGCGTCGCGGATCCCCGTCATGCTTAGCGATGTGATCGACCTCGAGCGCGGCGACGACCTGACGACAGTCGGCGCACTGGTACCCCTGGGCCCGTAGGATCTGAGCCCGTAGGGCCCGCCACCGGGGGGTACGGTACCAGCGGCGCAGGGCATAGTTGTGGCGGGCATGTTCGCTGATGACCGCATGGGAGCGACAGCGACGACCGCTGGCGAACTGGCTGCAGCCAGGCACGACGCAGAGATGGGGCGCACGTTCTGGCATCAGCGCCTCATCACGAACCGCACGTTACGCCCCACTGCGATCGCCTCCAGGGCGAGCAGCCCCACGGCAATCACCCACGCCGCCTTCGGCCACTGATCGCGGAGCCGATACAGCGCATACACGCTGACGCCGCCGAAGCCGAGCTTGACCGCTGTATTCGCCGTCCGCGAGGGGAACGGCGCAAAGCCGACTTCTTGGAATCCCGGCCGGCCGAGTAGGTAGTGGCTCGTCAGGACATCGGTCGAGGCCGTCGCCGCAAACGCGCCGAGCACAAACAGAAACGCGCTCATCGCGCCTCCGACAACAGCTCAACCACGTCGATCAGGTCGTTCACTGGCTTCGCTGCGTAGAAGTTTCCACGCTCGGCGGGCCGCGCCCGAAACTTCAGTAACGCTGTTCTCAGTTGCGCGCGCAGCCGGTCGATCTCCGCGAGGGCATCCTCGGCCTTGACCCAATCACCGAACGGCTCCTCATTCGCATAAATACCGATGTCTTCGTCTTCGTCCTCGCAGCCGTAAATGCGGTACCGCTTCAGCGTCTCGCGCCGGTCGCTCATCGCCCCTCCTGACAGCGGGTACAATACCCGTCTGCTGTGGTCACGCGGCCTGACGTCGCCGACGCCGCCCCGGTCTCGCCGGCCTGGGCGGCGTCGTTATTGAGGAACATCCCACAGCCACGACACCGCCGGCGTCCAGCCATCGACGGCGGCGACTGCCCATCCCAACAGACATGCGTATACGGCGTCCCGTCCCGGCGACGGGCGAAGGCCCGCCCACAGCGCTCACACGTCACGCGCGGGATCGGGCCGGTCATGGATCCGCCGTCCTGAAGAGATCCGGCTCGAGCTGCATCGGCGGGAGCTGCTCGCAGCGGGGGCAGTAGCAGCGGCCCGCCACCTTCTCGGGCGTACTGCCCTTGGCCCACCACGAGTCCGGCAGGATGATCGCCGCCACCCACAGCAGGTGGCAGGCGGGACACCGGAGCCACACCACGATCTCGGCCGGCACGGTGACCTTTGTCAGCCCTCGTCGTCGTCGTCGCCCGGCACGAAGACCATCGCGACGGTCCCGCTGATGGACGCCGAGCGGTAGAGCCAGCCGCCGACGATCCGCAGCCGCTGCGTCTGGTCGCGGTCGTTCTGCTGGATGGTTTCCCAATCGCGCAGTTCTTCGGGCTTGGCGCGTTCGGGACGTGGCGGATCGTTGTCGGGGCGGTCGAGTCGCTTCTCATCAGCCATGGGGTTTGTCCTTTGTGTGTTTATCTTCTGAGACTTTTCGTTGGCAGTCGGGGCACACGTACGGCCAATCAATCGCCGGGCGCACGCCGCAGCGAATACAGAGTTTGAGTTTCAGGCGCTGCTCGACTTCGTGTCCGGTGGGGGCATACATCACAGCACCCAGATCGCGACCCAGACAGCGAGCGCGGCGACGATGATGATCAGCAGCACGATCCCTGGGAGCATGTGTTCGCGTCCGTCGTCGCGCATCACTTCCTCCAGGTGCCCGAGACCGAGATCGGCAACATCAGCAGATCGGCCGACGACCCTTCGCGGAAGAGGACGCCGTTGACGAAGATTTGCGCCGAGAGAAACGGGAAGAGGATCGCGGGCGGATAACTGAGCGGCAGCACCTCGAGGCTCAGAAACATGGCGGCCTGTTCGGTTCGCAGTGAGACGACAAAGGGCAGCACGGTCGAGACCTGGGAGAGGCCATCGACCGGGTTGACGTGGCGGATGCGGACGCTACTGGCGTTCCCGACGACGCGGAACTCGATCGTGTTGATGACCACGGGCGGCGGCGTCGGCGCGGTCGGGTTGTTGATGACGACGCCGCGATCGTCGTCGGAGGAACACCCGGCGAGGAGTGCGACGAAGCAGACGAGGAGAGTCAGTCGTGCGCGCATCTCACACCTCGGAAATCGTGACGCCGTGAATCGCTTCGACCAGCCGCTTGCGGAGGCGGTAGGCGGTGGTTTTCGTGGGGCCGCTCTTGACGTCCTCGATCACGACCTGGCCAAGTTGCACGTCGAAGTACCGGAAGTCCGCCGTGAAGACGCCGACATGGATTAGATAGCGGTCTGGCCCTGGCGCCGCCCACTTCCAGTGCCCGTCTTTCCCTTCCCACAATTGGATGACATCGATGTTGAACTGCGGCTGCGTTTCAAGATCCCGGATCTGGCCCGCCTTCTCGAGGAGGCGGAGCTCGCTGTAGCGGCGCGCTTCCTTCGTCGAGTCGAAGCGGATCCCGCCGACGACCATCGGCTTCGCGCCGTACTTACTCTTCGGGGCGACGAGCTCGCCGTGAATGCGAAGATGGCGCGTCCAGGCGGCGCGATCGGTACTCATACCGGGTTCCACACCACAATCACGCTTGGGAAAAAGCCCGACGCCCGATACGGGCCATCTGTCAGGAAGCGGACGCGGCCCCGGATGTACCGCACGACCGCGCCGGGCGCCACGATGTCGTCATGCCACCACGCGAGATCTGTCGAGGCGGGCAATAGGCCAACGACAAGCGCCCCGGCGTCGGCGGCTGCCCTGGCTTTCCTGGTCCAGTCGTAAATCTCTCGCCCGTACGGCGGATTCATAAAGACCCGCTCGCCCGTCCAGTTCTGAATTAATCCGTTCTCTCGTTCGGTATAGAACCGCGCGCACTTCCTGTTTTGTGACGTCGAGCACGGGTCGAGGGTGAAACTAAACTCTCGATCAAGCGGCTGGAACACTTCCGGTGGGGTTTCCCACTCACGGCCGTTGCCGTTATAGCGGCCGTTGTTTCGATGTTTAGCCGAGCCGATCACCGCCGTGTTATTCGTGCTGCCAATCGTGACGCGCTGTGGTTTCATGCGGTCAAGACCTACCATCACGGGCTGACGCAGGAGGTCATACGTCATATCGGCGGCTCCTCGAGCGTGGCATCGGCCAGGGCGACGATGTCGCGGCCGTACTGCGTGGTCTTGTACGTGATTTCGACCGGGTGACTCGCGGCCTTCGCGTCCTTCGCGGTGGTCGCCTGCGTGACGGAGAACGTCTGATAGGTCTGTTTGTCATCCGCCGAGATGACAAACTTCTCTTTCCCGTTAGAGATCGCCCGCTTCACGATGCCGAGCACCTGGACGGTGACGGTCTCCAACTCGTCGCGCGGCTTGACGGCGGGCGGCTCGCTGGCCGCGTTGCCGTCGTCGTCCTCGCCGGCCGCGGCGACGCCGGCAAAGGCGGCGAGCGCGTACCGCCGGGCATACGTGGTGGCGGACCCGATGCCTTGGGCGGTGGGCGCCGCGAGCGGGACGGCCAAGACGTCACTCAGGTATTGCCCGCTTTGATGCAGCATCGATGTTTCGACTTCGAGGAGCCACACTTTCTCGTTCGTCGTGATCAGCCGCGGCGATTGGACGATCGATAAGCCGTTGCGACTGAGCGCGGCGCGGATAGCGTCCCAGACGGACCCGAGGTCCGCATACCGACTACGGAAATGCGGATTTTCGGCGTCGCGTTTCGCGTTCAGGATGTCGCCTTGCGCCTTCGCGAGCGCGGCGGCAAGCTCGTTGACCGATTCAGATCGCGTCATATCAACCGCACCTCGCCTGACCACGCCTAGCCCAACCACGCCTCGCCGCGCCCTGCCACGCCGGGACGCACCTAACCCGTCCGTGCCCAGCCCTGCCGGAGCGAACCAGACCAGACCCGACCAATACCTGGCCGTACCAAGCCCGACCGGCGCCGAGCCCTACCGAAATAAGCCCTTGCCCTACCCAACCACGCCAAACCGAACCGCGCCGCAGCCGACCTTGTCCTACCGAGCCATGCCACGCCCCACCACGCCCGACCGTGCCCGACCCAGCCCTACCGAACCAAGCTGGACCTATCCCTTCCGTGCCATGCCTTTCCACGCCGCGCCTTACCTCGGCGCACCACGCCCAACCACAACAAGCCTTAGCGCGCCCCGCCCCGCCGTGCCTGGGCAAGCCGGACCACGCCTTGCCGCGCCGCGCCAAATCCGACCGCACCTAAGCCCGCCGTACCCCGCCTGGCCCAACCTTGCACTCGCCCAGCCTCATGTCGTGATCAGGTTTCCGCGCTCTCGCTTCGATCGCTTCAGCGCGCTCGTCTCTCGTCCGCGCGCTGACATCGTCGGGATTAAACTTCGCGTGCCCTGAACCGCCGCAGCGATCACAGGTACGCCGTTCAGACCGGAACTTTTGGCCCCACGTGGGATCCTCTTCGCGCGTCGGATAGTCCATGTCCCACCAGCCGCGGCCGTTGCACCACTCGCAGTCGCCGTCGTCGAAGCGGGGTTGCTTGTCTGTCATGCGCGCCTCCTCACCCTCCCGTGCTGTGCCGCCTCGATGGCTTTAGCCACGACGGTGGCGTCGTACGGGATCCGCGCCTTCGCATACTCGCGCTTCAGTTCTTCCGCGAGCGTGCCGCCATCGAGGTCGAGGTCTGCGGTTTGTTTGAGGACTCGCGACGCGATCGCGACGTAGGTTTTGAACGTCAGTGCGCTAACCGGCCGCTGCGCGGCCGGTGTGTTTTGATCTAAAGAAGAAGAAGCAGAAGCAGATGCAGAAGCAGAGGATCGTTTAGGCATCTGCTTGCGCGATGCTTGCCAGCGTGCCGCCGCGCCTTTTTCACTGCGGGCGCGGAACGTCGCCTGCTGTTCGCGCTGATGCTCGAGACGCGGGTTTATGTAGCCTTTTTTTGTCCGATTCCACCGTGGTTTGAGCGCCGTCCAGAGCCGTTGCGCGTCGGCGCCGATGATGCGCGCGCGCCATTTCGGGTCGTTCGGCAGCGGCCCATTGTCCCAACTCCAGGCCAATAGATGGATGTACACGCCGGCGACGTCCCACGGCATTCCGAGCGTGGAGCTTAACCAATCGCGGGCGTAGAACTGGAAGGCTGGCGGCTTCATCACTGGACCCGTTTGGACCCGAGCGGCCCATCGATCGCGATGCTGTCCTGGTAGAGCTTTAAGGTCGTTTCGTACTTGTGGCGGAGTTGCTCGAGCCGCGCGCGTGCCGCTTGGAGTTCGTTCGTCCGTTCGACCAGGGCCGCGGTACGCGCCTGGTCTTCGACGGTCATCACGTCGAGCATTTGCGCGATCGTGCGCTCGAGCCGGACGGTATCGAGTCGCGCCGAGATCGCGACGAGCAGCGCCCAGCCGGCGACGCAGAGGGCAACAAACGCGAGCAGCAGCGCCCACGCGACCATCACGCGCCTCCCAGCAGCCGGCGGGCGCGGGCGAGCTCGTCGGCCGTCCGCTGCACGATGGGCACCTGGTAGCCACAGACGCAGGCGAAGTGCCAGACGCCGTCGAGCTTGATGCGCTCGAGGTGCCTATGCCGACACCAGCCGTACCGCAGATGTCGCAGGAAGGTCAGCATGTCGGCACGTCGGGAAGAAGCCGAGAGCGCAGGTACAGATCCCCGAGCTCGGGGTCGGCGCGGACGATGAAACACAGCAGACAGATGAGCGATCGATCGACGGGTGCTCGGGGGTGAAACCGGACATCGGCGCCGCACAGGGCACACGTCCCTAAGAGGAAGTCACCGAAACCGGAGGGGAGATCCAGTGGAGCACCGACGACGATCGGTCCAGGCAACTGATCGAGACCTCGCATACTCACCCCCGCCTTACCAAACCCGACCCAACCTACCCTTGCCCCACCATGCCTTGCCACGCCAGGGGCTTACCGGACCAAGCCCGACCCCAGCGCTTCCGCGCCACAGCCCGCCGCGCCCAACCCAGCCACACAAAACCCAACCTCAGCGCACCCGACCATGCCCGACCCAACCACGCCGTGCCTGGCCCTTCCGTGCAAAACCGGGCCAAACCCGACCTCACCAGGGCAGACCTCACCCGACCGTGCCGGGCCAGACCATGCCTGTCCTCGCCTCGACCTACCTGGGCTCACTCCGGAACCGTGATCTCGAAATGCTGCACCGTGAACCGCCCATAGGTCGGTCGGAAATCTGCGAGCCCGATCAGGCGACCCGCATTGATCAGCACGTCCTGCAACGCATCGGGCGGGATGTACTCCGGCAGATTCACCATGAGCTCGACGACGATCGACCAACCCGCGCGCATCGCCGGCCGCACGCGCGTGATGCCGTTGCGCTGAATCATCACGCGGCGCCGATCTTCGTAATCCCAGGCCCGCGCGCCGAGCGAGGCGAGCGGCGTCAGGCACACCGCGCCGGCCTTGAACAAATCCATCGCGCTCTTGCGCGGCGAGCGCGGGTCCTGCCGAAACTTCGCCGCATGGATGACAGCCTGGCGCAGGTACTCGCCAGGGATCGCGAGCTCGCCGTCGTCGTTGCGGTACACGTAGCTCTCGAGGTCATCGGACTTCTTCGCCTTCGATCCCTTCGCGGCCCGCGCCTTCGTCTCGACGCCTTCGACATTCCACCGATGAAAGAGCAGATCGGCGACGCCGACGATCTGCACTGAGGCGACGTACGGGATCGCGTACTCGATCGCGGTCTTGCCGCCGTTCGTCGCCTCTGGCCCAATCGCAATCACTTCGCTTCGTGCTACGCTGCTGCTTGTCGGTGTCATGTGATTTCCCTCGCGTGATACTGGGGCCGCGCTCAGAACGCGGCCCTTCGTTTACCAAACCACTCCTAACCAAACCGCTCCCCTGCTAGCCGCAGCTAACCCGGCCAGTCCCTGCCTCACCGCGCCGTGGCGCACCGAGCCGAACCACGGCCCACCAAACCCGAACCCGCCCGACTCAACCTCGCCCTGCCATACCGAACCAGGCCCCGCCTAGCCCTGCCACGTCGCGCCAAACCGAACCGCACCATTGCACGCCTAACACTGCCAACCCCTCACCGCCCCGCGCGGGCGATTTGCTCGTCAATCCAGCGCTGAATCGCGCGTGCTGACCAGCGCGTCGCCCGGCCGATACGCACCCGCCGCGGAAACTTCCCTTTCTGCTCGAGCCGGTCGATGGTCTGCCGCGCGATGCCGCAGCGGGCAATCACGTCGCGATAGCGCAGCAGCGTATCGGGCGCGTCCGACTGGTCGGGGGCGCTCCTGGACGGGGCGAGCATCGCGGGAACAGAAATGATCGTGCTGGACATACGGCGTCGGCCTTTCAAGTTATGAGCTCGGGGGCGCGAAGTCGGCGGCCGGAATTCCGGTGACGTCCTGGAGCCGTTTTGCGACAGGCAGCGAGGGAGTGCGGATGCCAGTGATCAGCAGCGTGATGTAACCCGGCGAGACACGGATCTCTTTCGCCAGCGACCGTTGCGATCGCCTCGCGGCCTTCAGCCAGGCCCGCAATCGGCGCCCCGTCCGAGTTGTCACGATACGCTGAAAGCTATACAAGGAGTCAGCATCAGTCAAGATATTTCTTTACAAACTTGACGATACCAAGATCGCGCTTGATTTCCCGCTGCGTGAAGATGTTTACTCTGTGTAGACTTTGTGAGTGAAACACCGTTGACGAACCGCACCTTGGAGACCCTGCGCCGGAATCTCGTGGCTTACCTGTCCGGTCGCGGCCGGCGGCCGGCCGACCTCGCGCGGCATCTCGGTAAGACGGACGGCTGGATTAGTCACATCCTCAGCGGACGCCGTCGCTTACGTTTCGAGGACGTCGATCAGATTGCCGCGTTTTTAGAGATCCATCCCGGCGCCCTTTTCGCTGAGATCAACGAAGCGGACATTGAACTCTATGAAGAAGTCTTCGACGACCCTGCTACGCACCAGCCTCCCCCGCGCTTAACGATTGCCGCCCCGTCCGGAGAGCCGCATGCATCTAGTCGTCTCAAACCCGCACAGACGTCCGACCGCATTGGCCGACAGCAACGGATCATCGAACACCAGCAAGACATCATCGCGCACGCCGTCGCCCACCTTAAACCCCTCATCAACATCCTCGAGATGTTCGCGAAAGTTGAACCAGGTAGTCACGCGCGCGTGCGCCCAACTCAAAGCGATCGCCCAAGTCCGCCCCGGGCGCGCCGTCCTCGAAGCGCAAGCCATCGCTGAGCTCTTCGACCTGACGCTGCAACGCCAGCCCGCCGCCATGCGGCTGGCCCCCGAGGAGGTCCCGATCCGGGAACCCCGGCGCTCGCGGCGGCCAGGCGCCGGGCTTCTCGCAGGCCTGGTCGTCGCCGCCTTCCTCTAAGACTGACGGGCCGCTGGCCCAGCGTCAGCTTGAGCTCTCGCCGCGGGCTGGCGTGGGTCGCCGACTAGTGTCGCCGCCGTCGCAGTAACTTTCACAGGAACGTTTCGCCAGTCAGTAAATTCATAGCGATAAATACCGGGCGAAATCGTCCAATTAGAAGCCCGTAGCCCGCTCCATCCCATCAATCCCTAGTGGTCCCCAAGGGACCCCACTCGCCCACTTTGGAACAAAACCCGTGTAAACTAGGGTTCTAGCGCGTCCTTGCGTGACCTTAAGTGACCCGACAAGCCCATGCCTAATACAGCAACACGTGCAGTAACTTGACCTCAAAACATCCAGGGCGAAAAAGCTGTTACTGCATTCGCCAACATTCGGCCCCGATGCAGTAACTAGTTACTGCGCTGATCCCAGTCTCCCCAAGGAAAATCGATGTTAACTGACCGATTCGTTTCCGCCGCGAAACCCGACCCGACCAAGTCGACCCGCCTCTCTGATGGTGGTGGGCTCTATCTGCTGATCCGACCGGACGGCAAACGCTGGTGGCGTTTTGACTACACCTATGCCGGCCGCCGCAAGGGGCTCTCCTTCGGCGTCTATCCGACCGTGACGCTCGCCCGCGCCCGCGAAAAGCGGCTCGAGGCGAAACGCCTCCTCGACCGGCAGATCGACCCGAGCGTTGCTAGGAAGCGCGCCAAGGTCGAGCGCCGCGCCGATACCTTCCAAGCACTGGCGGAAGAATGGATCGCGAAGAAGGAGAAGGTCCGGGAGCCGCGGACGTTGTTGAAATTGAATTCGATCCTAAAGAACTACCTGCTCCCAGCGCTCGGGTCGCTCCCGATGCGCGACATCGTTCCTATGGACGTGCTCGCGCCGCTCCGGCCGCTCGACCACAAAGGCCTACACGAGACCGCCCACCGTGCCCGCGGTATCGCGGGTGAAATCTTCCGCTACGCCGTGGCGACCGGGCGGGCGACGCGCGACGTCACCGCCGACTTAGCGGGCGCGCTGACGCCCGTGAAGGTGACGCACTATGCCGCGCTGACCGACCCAGCGCAGATCGGCCGACTCATCCGCGCGATCGACGCCTGCGATGTCTCGCCGATTGTCTGCGCCGCGCTCCAACTCGCGCCTCGCGTGTTCGTCCGGCCGGGCGAGTTGCGCGGCGCCGAATGGCGTGAGATCGATCTGGACCGCGCGATCTGGCGGATCGGGGCTGCCCGGATGAAGATGCGCGATGAGCATCTCGTCCCGCTCTCGCGCCAGGTCGTCGCCATGTTGCGCGCAGTGGCAGAACTCACCGGAGACGGGCGATTTGTGTTCCCGAGTCTCAGGCAACCATCGCGATCGATCTCTGACGGAACACTAACGGCGGCCCTTCGGCGGCTCGGTTATGGGCAGGAATTACAGAGCGTGCATGGGTTCCGTACGATCGCCTCGACGCGCCTCAACGAGCTCGGTTGGGACCCTGAGCTCATCGAACTGCAACTCGCCCACGTCGACCGCAATCCCGTCCGCGCCGCCTACAATCGCGCGCTTCGGATCGAGGAGCGGACGCGGTTAATGCAAGCCTACGCTGACCACCTCGACGCGCTCAGCGCCGCTGCCGAGCGCGAAATGGCCGCCAGGCGGGCGTGAATTCCAGACCTCCGCGTTGCGAACGCGGCGTAAATCACGTTTTCCTTAAGGTTTTTGCGGGTTTCTGACCGAGCGGGAACAATACGTGAATGGAATCACGGGTTTTGTGCCGCCGACGCGCCGGCCCACTGCTGGTACACGCGGCGCCAGTCGTGCGTATTGTTCTGACTCTTCGAGGCGGTGATCGACCGGACGAGGAGGATCCCGCCACTCTCCGACCCGGTATCGACCTGGGTGATCAGGTACTCGCCGCTGAGCTCCCGCGAGAACGATTCGATCGTCATCGTCTGGCCGGGGTGGAAGCCGAGCGCCCGCGTCTGGAGCCGGACGATCTCGTCCTTGCTCGCGATCTTGGCGGCCAGGAGCGCCTCTGCGTAGTCCTGCGCGGAGATGTCGGTAATCACCGCGGTCACGTTTTCGACGTGCTCCCATAGGCCCAGGGCGGCAATCTCGCCGGCATCCTCGGCTGAGCCCGCCGGAATAAAGAGCCCGTCGTACGGGAAGTCGAACGCCACCCCGGCCGCTACCGGCCCCAGCCGGCGATGGATGGTCAGCGCGATCGGGTCATATTCCCACTGAAAGCCGACCGGCGCTTCCACGCCGCCGATCGCCTCGGTCGTGCTCGTGGCGGGGTACTGGATGACGCCCTGCGCCACCGCGCCATCGACGAAGTACGGGTACGGCCCGTTGACTTTGTAGGTGACCGGCCAGGTGTCGGCGACGCCGTCGCCGGTGAAGTGATCGACGTGACCAGGCACCGGGATCGGATCGCCGACGAGGATGATCCGGTTGGCGTAGCCGTTCTGCAGTTGCCGCTCGACCGTGATGTCGCCGGTGAGGAGCTCCGGGTTCGTGGCTTCGTCGTAGTTGGCGGGCGCGAGGATGTCGCCCGGCGCCCACGCGCGGAGCCGGTTCTCGAAGTCGATCGATTGCAAGTAGCCGACTGACGCCGCCAGTTGCTTGTTGACCGCATCGCCACGGCTGCGCGTGAAGGTCGCCGCCGGCAGCGCCGGCCCCGGTACCTGGCTCGGGTGAAGCGAGACGCCGACCTCGGCGTAGTAGTCGGTGACGAGCGTCGCGAAGGCGGCGCCAATGGTCTCGGCCCCATCCTGGCTGATGGCCGCGGTAATCACCCGGCGGGCCGCGGAAAGCTCGTAGCTGGTCGCCTGGACCTCGACGACGAGGTCGGTGGCACTCGGCCCCGTCAACCCCTGCTCGCGCGTCCCCGTGACGACGCCGCCGAAGATCCGGACGCCGTTCTCGGTCACGACCACCGGCTGCCCGAGATCGAAGCGGACGAACGGCGCGGTCGTCGCCGTGCCCACCAGATCGCGGGCCACCGTGCCGCTGGGATCGTCGAGCGGCCAGTACGCGGTCGCGCCATCGGTGAGCACGGCCGCTTGATACGCCGACAGCGCCGATGGCCCGGAAACCGAGAACACGTCGGCGATCATCGTGTCCGGCGCGTCGATCGTTTCCTGAATGCGGAACGTCGCGAGGAGCGGCACCACCTCGACCTCGCCGATGCCGATCACGTAGACGGGCGGCGCGTCGGCCGGCCCCGTCGAGATCACGAGATGGACCGCTGACCCGGGCGCGACCGAGGATCCCGCCGTGGGCGACTGGCTGACGACCAGGCCCATCGCGACCGTGGGCGAGCTCGCCGTCGTGACCGTGCCGGTCGTCAGGCCCGCCGCGGTGAGCAGCGTCCCGGCGTCGGCTTCGGTCTCGCCGACGACATTCGGGACCGTGACATCGACGACGACCTCGGCGACGAGCGCCAGCGAGAAGGACAGGACCGCGGCGCCCGGCGTGCCCGTGGGCGTGTAGTGGAGCGTCACCGTATCGCCCGGACTCACCGTCACCGTCGTCGCGACGTTCGAGCCGGTTGTCGCGCCGGCGCCGAGCGTCACCGCGAGCGCCGTGTCCGTGCCGTTCTTCCGAAGCGCGCACGCCACCGAGGCGCCGGCGCCGATCGCGGTGCCCGACCGCACGTACAGGTCGCGCAGCACGTAGGCGGCCACCCCCGGCCCGATCGCGAGCGTGGCCTCGGTCTCGGTCGCGTTCCACGACGATTCGCTATGGAGCGGCGCATACCGCGTACTGCCCGGCGTGCTACCCGCAATGAGCCCCCCGACGAGGGACTGACTGGCGGTCGTCGCGACGACCGCGACGCCGACGCTCAGGAAGGTGCCCGCCGGCGTGCCGGTCGGCGTACTCTCGAAGCCGAGCCATTGGCCGGCGGTGACGGCAAGACTCCCCGTCCAGGTGCCGGTCGTCGCCGTGTCGGCGATCGTGACGCGGGTGTCGGTCGTCCCGCCGGTCCCGTCCTGCTTGACGCCGTTCAGATAGAGGACGAACAGAAACGATCTACCAGCCCCGGGCGCGACCGTCAGCCGATAGCGGAGTGCCGTGATCGTGCCGGCCACGGCGACGACTTCATGGACACCCGTGCCCAGCGCCGACGCGCTGAGGGTTTCAGGCGCGAGGAGCGGCGACCGGTTGACCGCCGACGTACTGACACTGACATGGAAGGCGGCATACCCCGACGTGGCCGGCCCGGTCGCCACGAACTCGACACATGCCTTGGTGAAGGCGGCGGCGGGCGCCGCCGACGCCGTGCGCCGCCAGTACAGGAGATCGCCCGCGCCGACCGCGACCGTCGCCGCCGAGGATCCGGTCGTCGCCAGATCCGCGATCGTGCAGGTCAGCGCGGTATCGACGCCGTTCTTCACGAGCGTAAAACTGAGCGTCTTGCCGGCGCCAGGGCCGGCGGTGAGCGTGATCGCGAGATTCTGGAAGGTGCCCGCGACCGCCCACGGCACCGCGTCCGTCGCGCCGGCCACCGCTTCCCAGTCGTACGTGGCCCACGTCGGCCCGGCGTAGACGGAGCCGGTGGAGGTGTTACTCGCCAGGACGGCGGCGACGACTTGCCGGAGGAGCGCCATCTAGCCGCCCGCGAGCCCGAGCCGCCGGACTTCGCCGGGCAGATACGGCGCGACGATCCGCGACAGTTGCCGGCCGTCCGCCTCGACGATCACGGTCATCATCCCGCCACCCAGCGCCGCGCCCCCGCCGCCGCCCGTCACGGTCGCATTCGCGGCATCGCGCGGCACCACCGCCTCCCACCCGTGCAGGATGACCGGCGTCCCCTTCCCGAAATTGACGAAGCCGTCCGTGCCGCGCGCGTAGCTGTGCTCCTCGCCGCCGGCGCTGTGCGTCTGCGCCTCCGGCACCAGCGGGTTCTGCACGTCCCAGGTCACTTGGCCGGTGATCTTCGGTTGCGGGATGTTCGTGATCGCTAATCCCAGGGACCGCGAGATCATATCGGTGAGCTTTTTGACTTCGTCGATCATCCCCTTGAAGCCTTCGCTCATGGTCATCGCGAAGGAGATCCCTGACGCCTCGAGGTTCTCGAACGCGACGCCGTTTTCGTCGGTCAGGGTGCCGGCCTGAATCATCGCCTCAATCATCGGCTTCATCGCGATCGGCACTTCATGGCCCATCGCGAGCGCTTGATCGACATAGTCGCTCACCGCCTCGCCCATGTGATCGGTAATCACGATCGTGTCGAGGCCGGCCTGGTTGAGGACTTGCCAATCCTTGTACAGTTGCTGGGCTTGCTTGTCGAGTTCCTGGCGTTGCATCGCCGGGCCGAGTTCCTCGAGGGTGATCCCGTAGCGGTCCGCCGCCGCCATCACCTCCTCGAGCGCCGTCGCCATCTCGCTGGCCCACCTGTCGCTCTCTTCCTGAAGCGTCAGGAACTCATTAATACGCTCTTGGAGGTGATGCCCAAACGTGTTGACGCCGTCTGGATTCCAGACATCCGCGAACGTCAGGCCGAGCGCGTTGGCCGCCGCTTCGAGATCCTCGAAATCCTCGTAGGGGCTATTCGGCCCCACAAGGTCGGCGTGCATATCGTCCGTCATCTGTCGGAGTGCGTAGGCGAACCGCTCCGAGGCTTTCTGGGCATCGATAATGTTGCCGAACACCTCGCTGAACATCTGTGTGACGGTCGCGATCCCGAGCCCCGTCGCCATGTTGTTCTGAGCCGTCGTGCCCTTCATCCCGGCCGCGATGGCCGGCCCGATCGCCGCGCCGATCCCCGCGGCGAGCTGCTGCCCGAGCACCTTGCCCATGTCGCCGCCGCGGGCGGACATGACGTTACTAAAGATCGCCGGGAGCGTGTCCGCGAAACTGGTGAACGCATCCTTCCAGGGCGTGAGCTCCGGAGGCGGCGCCATCGCGAACCCTTTGCCGAGATCGATCGGCGTCGTGTTCACGATGTCCGTGAAGTTCTTCCACTTGGAGGAAAACTCGATCACGCCTTCGGTCGCGTTTTTCGTCGCCAGCCAGATGTCGTACATGACCTTCGGCGCCATCTGGCCGGCCGCCTGGTAGGAGGCGATCGCCTCCTCCATCGCTTTATGGATGTCGAGCTTGGCCTTGACCGACATCTGCTCAATCGGAATCGCCATCCGCAAGGCCGCGATGTAATCGTTGGCCTTGCCGATCGCGCCCGACCCGCCGGTCCCGCCGAAGCTATTCACCAGGTCATCCAGCGCGTCGTCGTGCTTTTTGAGTTCGCGCGTGTAGGCTTCCTCGGCCCGCTTGGCGTCCTCGAGCCCTTTCTTTCTGGCGGCTTCCGCCGCCGAGAGCGCCGCCGTGTTCTTTTTCACGCCGTCCGTGACTGCCGCCGTGGTCTTCAGCCCCTTGTTCACGTCGTCGCCGTGGGACGCCACCGGCACGAGCGCCTTCGCGAGGTCATCCGCCGCCTTCCCCGCGTCCTCTAACCCCTTGACGTACTGCTTCACGTCATCGCCGCCGGTAAATTGGGCCTTCAGCCCCTTGCCCATGATCGTGAAGAAGTTCCCCCACGACGAGAACAGTGCTTTCGAGTTCTTCATCACCTCGGACAGCATCTCGCCGGAGAAGATGATCACGTCGTCCTTGAACTTGCCCCAAGCGTCCGAGGCCGCGGCCAGCCGCTTGATCGTCTCCTCTGACATCGCCTCCTGGGCCTTCGTCGCCTCCACGAGCCCGTCGCGGATCCCGCCGATCGTTTGTTTCGCACTGGGACCGAGCAGGCCGAGCGCCACGTCGTACTGGAGCGTCTCGTCCTTGATCGCCGTGATCTTCTCGAGGATGACGCGATAGGCGTCCTCACTCGAGAGCTTGCGGATCGCGTCGCTATTGAGCCCGATGTTTTTCAGGAGCGCGTCGTACTCGTCGGAGCTCTCGGAGAGTTTCTCCGTGACGTGCATGATCGACTTGCCGAGCGCCTCGGTACTGACGCCGCTATCTCTCGCCGCGCCCGTCCACTTCTGGACCGCCGTCGTGGTGAAGCCCCACTGCAGTGAGAGATCCTTGACCGCGTCTGCCGCGTCGAACACCGAGCCGATGAACCCCACGACCGCATCGACGGAGAACGCGATCCCGACCGCGCCGGCGATCTTCGTCAGCGAGCCCATCCAGTCGATCCCGGCTTTGTTGGCGTTCTTCGTTTCGTCCGCGATCTTCTGGAGGTTCTTCGGGACGTCCATCCCGAGCGCCTTCATCTTCGCGACCGCTTCATTCGCGGTACTGCCGAGCTTGGCGAGTTCTTTCTCGGTGAGCTTCGTCGTGCCGCCGATGTCCTCGATCGCCTTCACCATCAAGGTGGCGTCCTGGATGATCTTGACGCCAGAGAACTGATTCCCCATCGCGTTGAGGCGCGCGCCCGCCTTCTCCGCGCCAGCCCCGAAGTCTTTTAATTTCACTTCGGCCTTGTCCACGGCGTCGTAGAAGGAGGAGAAGTTCGCCGTGAAGGTCGCGGATAGGGCCATCGGGTTACTTTCGGGACTTCGCGGCCTCGGCGCTCAGTTGTTCCACCAGGACGCTGTAGACATCGACGGGGAGATCGAGCAGCTCATCGTACGTCCAGCCCATGATCCGGCAGATATACAGATCGCTTACGGTGCGCTCACGCCAGCCGGGAGTTTTTTTTCCTCGGCCCGCGCTTCGGTCATCGCCGCGTCGTGCGCCTGGATCGCCTCGA
>Ga0105340_1000662_pt1 | contig 16268 bp, 21 predicted proteins | sample EasRivMeERMLT700_FD_89676 | JGI IMG/M metagenome (GOLD analysis project Ga0105340, IMG submission 89676) | Soil microbial communities from meander-bound floodplain in the East River, Colorado, USA - East River MetaG ERMLT700 | ecosystem: Environmental > Terrestrial > Soil > Floodplain | place...
CCTCAACACAGTGTGGACAACCCACCGGCTGCCTTTGCGCGGGCCACATCGCGAGCACCCAGCCAGTGGGGATGGTCAGCCGGAAGCCGAAGTTCGCGATGTACTCCGCCCGTACCTCAATCTGCTCATCGCAGGTGCTGCAGTGTATCCTGATCATTGGTCTCCCCTTATTGGTATGAACCCAATCTTTCTAATCTTTTTGTTGTTAAGCACAACGGGCTTGGGTGGTACCCGCACGATGTTGTCCGACGCTCTCAGGTGCACCGCCAAGCAATAGGCCTCTACCTCCTTACGGGTCTTCTGACCCCACCCGGCCACGAGGCTTTTAGGGGCATCCAACGAGACAAGCGCGAGGATGTCCACCAACACATTCACCGTGATGTCGTTGGGACCTAAACGTCTGGTTGTCATGTGCTCACCCCTTGTACCCGCACTGGTAGCACCACCGAGTCTCTGCCTCACTTGGTGAGTGCAGGTAATACATCCCTCCCCGCTGGCGACAGGCGGGGCACCTGACAAACGTGTTCAGCTTGGCGTGCCGCCGAAGCATCTTCTGATGCGCGGCCTTCTTGGGCGGCACCTCAGTGGCCACTAGCTGCAGGCGATCACGTTGTGGCTGCCGGGCCACGGTCGACCCACATGAACACCCAATTTCACCGCAGGTACAAGCTAATGCCTGTCTCCAGGAGTTAGACACTGACCACCTCCTGCTGATAATAGAGGATCTCAGCCTGAGATGGTAGCCTGATCAGCAGTTCCTCCGTGTTAGCAAAGACGGTCCTGCATCCCTTGCTCTTGTGATAGTAGGCCTTCAACTGAAGTAGGATCTCCGATGATACCGGCACCTCCAACCGGTGAGGGCGCTCAATGCCCAGCTTTTGCAGCTCAGCGTTGCGTACCACACGTTCAATCGCCATGGTTATCTCCGATCTAATCGATGGTGTATATTCTACTGGATACATTATAATTAATGCAGACGTCTGGTGTACATACGGCAGGACAAATATAATCCTATCGAGAAAATGTCGATCCTTTTATTCTCACCTAACATCTCAGGCTAGGGGTCTCTTGATGATAGGTTTGATGTCCGTGATGTATCATCCTCACTGTGTGGGGAAGGCTACTACAAGAGTAGTACGACGGACGTATTAACGGACGTATATTTTTTGACAAAACGTTTATTTGGAAAAACGTGCTTACGACGGACTGCAGCTCATAGACTTGACAATTTTGGACTATTACGTTATAAATGACAACGGAGGCTCAGTCGAACTGCAGCGCACGCAGTGCACTCTTAAAAAAGTGAAAAATTAGCGGCGTTACGTCGATTGACCCAAACATGTGTGTCTCGAACTTTTTGACAGTTCTTTTGACACAGGAACGTTACGATCTAACGAAAAACGTACAACATCGGCACATAACAGCACCTTTGGCATAATAAACGTAACATTGCTTGGTTTATCTAAGCCTTTATGCTGCACACAAGCGGTTGCAGGATCATTCATAGTAGGTAAATTTGGCTGCTTTTGAGTCTTTGATACGATTAAAGACATAACCTGCTGTTCTGCAGCTGTCAGTCGTGAGTGAGGCGCCAAAAGTCTTTAGTCGTAAAGGTTAAGGAGCCAGCACTGCAGTTCATGGATAACCCAAACCGGGCCAACCATTAGACTGCTCTGATACGATGTATGACTTATGGGACTGTGTCGTAGCTGCAGCGTGACGTTTTTTAACGACGCGGCTTTTATCACCAGCAGTATTACGATGATTAGGCTATATCCCTAGCGCCTAGTGAACACCTCCTATCGTGAGGCGACCGCTGTATTTGGTCACCAAAAGGACTCTCGGATGCCAACAGCTTGGTTATCGTCCTTTTATTAGCTATGGGAGGCTGGTGATCCTGGACCCGAGATCGTGAAAAAATATGTGTACTTGTTCAAAATTGCATGATATGATACTCCCAACATGAGACAATCCAGTCCCATGAACAAGGAGAATAACCATGGCACGCATCTACACACCAACACAGATCCTGACCACGAGTCCAGTGGGTCAACTCCGTCTGATCTCCAACGCATTCGGTGATCTTAAGGGAGGGACCGTGAAAGAGATCACTGAGCATGTGGTCCACAACGGCCTCGTCACGAAGCAGGACCCTACCCGAGTGGTCATGTTCTACATGATCCACCTTGGTAAGATCGGTAAGGTCAAGGAGATCACGGAGACCGAGCTGAGCGCACTGAGGGGTAACGGTAAGGAGCACAAGAGTGTGCTCTCCGCGATCAGTGCCGCCGTGACCAAGGCACAGACCTCCAAGACCCCAGTGAAGGTTAACCTACCCAAGAATACCGCTACGAAGAAGACCACTTCCAAAACCACCAGCCGCTAATCCTACCTAAGGGGGAGACCATCAGGTCTCCCCTCTCCCTTGCCAGATAACCTGTTACAATCCTGTACTGCCACCGTCTGTCAGCTTGCAGCCTCACTGCCCTATTCTGTCAGTTTGTGGGTGATCCTGGAAGGGCCCGGCTCCCAAAACCGGCGATCGACCCACCTCACGCAAGGCGTCCGCGTAATTTTGCCGTAGTTTCCAATGTTCGTTCCGGGCCGAACATCCCTCAATCCTACCCAAGTATCTCGCATTTGCTGGTCTGGGGCCCAACCTTACTCTCTCACTATCTCTTACACACGTAAGGTAAAATTATTTTACCTTAGCAAATTTTGTTGTTTACAGAATAAACCTTCCACGCCTACAATCGTCGTCTTAGGGAGGTGACTCCGATGCTACGCGCCCGTGCGTTTCCAGACAAGGAGCGGAAGACGCGGCAATCCAAGATGTTGAGAGAGGCACGCAAGTCAGAGAAGCAGAAGATGATCGACTCGCTGCCGGCAGACCAACGGCCCCATCAGGTTGCGCCAGAGAAGATCGTTGCCTTCCGGTTTGATCAGGAGTTGATCAGACGGCTTACTCTCAGGCAGCCACTTCCAAAGATCATCGCGGCGATGGGTGGGAAGGAGGTCGAGCCACTCATCCACGCGAGGCTTGGTGACCACGACTTTAGAGAGGACCTTAACGAGTACACCCTCGGTGGGGTGCAGCGGCTGGAGGCGGAGATTCAGGACTCCCTCAAGGAGTTGCAGATGATCCTCCGCCTCTCTGCTGACGAGATGATGCACATCGTCCTGGAGATTGCCCGCCGCAAGAATGCCAAGGACTCCGATCGGCTGGCCGCGGTGGGCATGGTTATGGATCGGGCCCAGGCGCTCATCCCCGCGCGCGTAAACGCCGGTTCCCCTGGTGGGAACAACAACGTGTTTAACTTCGGTGCCGACGTTGTGAAGGAGGTGATGGGTGCCCTCAAGGAGATGTCCGGGCCGCAGACACGCTTGGTGCCGGTTGAGAGGACGGTGGGTTCGATGTCCGTGGAGGAGCGTGATGAGCTGAGGCAGGAGGCCACCGATGAGAGTGGATAGTGCATGATTGAGCCGAACGTCCACGATCCGTATGAATTTGCCATGCGGATGAAGTGGTTAGGGCTCTCCTCACTTTACTTCTTCGCAAAGGTGATATTTAAGTACAACAAGCTGGTGCCTCACCTTCACCAGCCACTGTGCAACACCCTGCAACGCTCCCTGGGAAAGACGGTGGTTGAGCTGCCCAGGGGTCACTTTAAGACGACGGTGGCCTCGAAGTCGCTGCCGACGTGGCGGGCGCTCCCGATGGAGGATGAGGTCATAGAATATGCGCTTAAAAAGGAGTGGACAACCCCTGAAGAGGTCCAGCAGCTTCGAGCGGTGCATAACCCTAATGTCCGCGTCCTCGTTATTAGCAGCACTGAGACGAACGCGAAAAAGATCCTTAGATCAACGAGGCAGCAATTTGAGTCGAATGCGCTGTTCCGCGGCCTCTGGCCGAGCCTGTTGCCGAATGAGAAGTGTCGGTGGACGGACACTGAGTTAGAGTTCACACGGACGGAGAAGTACTCTGAGTCTACGGTTGAGGCGACGGGCGTTGGGTCGGCGCTGCAGTCACGGCACTACGACATCATGATTGAGGATGATCTCGTCGGCATGGAGGCGATGGGGTCTGAGACGGTCATGAAGGGTGCCATCGACTACCACGTGCTGCTTGAGGGCGCGTTTGATGATCCGGATCACAGTGAGTCCCTGGTCATTGGGAACAGGTGGGCATTTAATGATCTAAACTCCTGGATTCGTGAGAATGAGCTCGATTATGAGTTCATAACGCGCTCGGCGATTGAGGATGGGCAAGTAATATTTCCAGAGAGGTTCAGCCTCAAGGGTTTGGCGAGGATTCGGCGGAAGCAGGGGGACTATTTCTTTAGTTGTCAGTACCTCAACAATCCGATCGCGCCGGGCGCCCATGACTTCGAGCCCGAGTGGCTGCGATCCTTCACGGTTGAGCTAGAGGCGAAGCCGTTGGCTGGTGCAAACGCCCAAAAGGTTGAGGTCTATGTCCGAGACGATGGAAAGCGTACTTATCTGGGGAAGCTTAATCGCTTTGTGCTTGTTGACCCCGCTCGTGAGGGTAAGCGTGGAAAAGCTCGCCATGCGGTTATCGTTGTTGGTGTGGATACTAGCGAGGATCATTGGATTCTGTACGCGTGGGCGGAACGCGGCTCGACCGACGCGATGATGGAGAAGGCGTTCTACGCCTACGAGAGGTTCAAGTGCCAGAAGTGCGGCATTGAGGGTTATGGGGGAGACCAGCACCTGCAGAACTACATGAACTATAAGGCTCGTGTAGAGAAGAAGAAGATGAAGGTGGTGGTGTTTAAGAAGTCAACTGATAAGTCCAAGGAGGAGAGGATCAGGGCAACACAGCCACGGTTTGAGCGCAAGTCGGTAGCAATCGTGGACTCTGACACTGAGTTCAGAAAAGAATACCTGCAGTTCCCATCGGGGGTCACGGTTGACCTCCTCGACGCTTACTCTCACGCTGATGAGATCTGTAGGCGCCCGGTTGGGGAAGAAGAGTATGAGGTTGTGAGGAAACGAATCAATGCACTTCAAAATTCAGTCAGCAAAACATCGGGGTATTGATATGACCTTCATTAAGACAGCACGACTAACCATTGTGATCACGTCGATCATCATGTTGCTTCTACTGTTATCCGCGCGCGCCCACGCGCAGACGACCACACCCACGATGACCGTGAAGAAGTTTGTTGGTGAGAACACGACATTTCTCTGGGACTATCTGGTGGTCGACGAGCCCGCCTATGCAGAGTTTCAGCTTCGTTGGACGGATGACCTCACCAAGACTACCATCACCTTGAAATCGATCCCGATCAATCTCAGGACGACCGCGATCAGTGCCGCCTTTACCCCTGGGTTCAAATTCACCTATTACAATGTTGTTGCTGCCACACCGGCAACAAGTTCTGTCAGTGCCCCTAGTAACACGGTGGCCACTGAGCGGGTTGGCCGCCCACCCACCAATCTTCGTGATCAGTAACTGGCCACCGGCCAAGGAGGAAAGACATGGGTTCAAATCCCTTAACGTTCCCTAGTCTGGTTCCCAACCCTCTGACTGGGGTGCTCGAGGTTAAGAGCGTCCCAACACAGGTTGGGTTTCCATTCGCAAGAACTGCTTGGTACGTTGGTACCGGGCAACAGATTGAGACGCTGGAAGAGCTGTTTAACGTGATCCAGCCAAATGACGTCGCGTTCTTGGCACCACAGCGGTTTGAGGAGACTGGCCTGGTGCTTGACAAGTCAGGTGTCTCACTCATTGGTTATGGCTTTGACCTTGGCGGTCGGGGCTCGGCCTTTATTGAGCCAGGCGGGGTGAATGACCCTGGTCTCTCAATTGAGGCTGATGACGTCACATTGATCAATGTGGGCGTCGCCGGTAAGGGCACCGCTGACTACGCCCTTCAGCTGGGTGATGAGATTGCTCGGTTCCGGGCATATCGTTGCAAGCTTGAGGGACCAGATGGTGTTGCCGTGAAGATTGTGGGGACCGGCGACATCATGTTTGATGATTGTGAGTTCTGTTGGTGTGGTGTTGGGGTCGACTTCGTTGGTGGGGTCTCGTCATTCCCAACCCAGACGCTCATCCGCCGGTCACGTTTCCATAACATTGTCACCGCCCACCTCCGTGGGACTGGTGGGACTGGAAAGAACGTGAACACCGAGCTCATCGACAACTTCCATGATCGTGACGAGGCAGGGGTCGGCCCGACTGATTATCTGTTGCTTGATGCGGCAGACTCAACGGGCATCGTTAGCGGGTGTCGGTTTGCCCATGCCACCAACCAGGCGGCGGTCCTGACGATCGCGGCTGGCATCATGTGGGCGGCGAACGCTACTGAGGCTGGTTGGTCTACCGCACGACCTGCGTAAGATAAGGGGTCCGTCATGTACAGATATACGTTTGACCCATTCGTGGCGGACTTTGCCTCTTCTGGTCTTGCGGCTGATTTTGTCAAGCAGGTGGGTCTCTGGAATAATGCGGTCCCACTGGTCGCCATCAATATCACACCGATTGTGCTCGAACCAGGTAAGTATCGTTGGAAGACCGATATGGTTGACGGCCGGAGTTGGATTGTGAACGTTTCAGGGGCCCAGTTAAAGTTGATCTCATCTGACTATTTTACGGGGGCTGAGGTCATGCTCTTTACCCCAGTCAGGCAGCTTGTTCAGTCCATGTTGGCCATCGGTATGGGTACTACAAGGATTAAGGTGGAGTTCTAATGATCCGAGCAATCCCCATCAAGGGCATTAGTGAGGAACGTGAGCGTGAATTAAAGCATTACGTGCGCACGAACCTTGATCTAGCGATACGTGGGACGCAGTCACTCTTCACGGAGCACGTCCCACGTTGGCGTAAGATCTACAACGGAGAGCCCTTTGAGCAGGTAAAGAGCTTCCCATGGCACCGAGCGAGTAACTTTGTGGTCCAGTTGGTGGGTATCCATACCGACACGCTGGTGGCTCGCATCCTCTCCCTAATCTTTAAGACCGATCCATTATTTACCTTTACCGCATTTGGTGAGCTTCCAGAGCACATTAAGAAAGATCTGGAAGATTTCATGAAACACACGGCGTTAGATGAGTCTGAGCTAGCGCTGTATCAGACGATCAAGGACTGGTTGTTCGATATCGTGAAGTTGGGCTCCTCGGTGGCAAAGGTACCATACGTCACTGACCACACGATCGTGGTTGAGCCTTCTTCAACGCCGAATGAGATCTCAGAAAGGGAGGTGGTGCGATACGATGGACCCAAGCCGATGAAGACGTTGTTCACGGACTTCTTGATGTGGCCTTTGGGGGTGCAGGACTTTAAGGATGCGATCATGAAGGTACACCGGGTTCGCCTCCATAAGGAGACCGCACTTCTGCGTGCATATCAGGGGTTCTATGATCTCGACGTGATCAAACGGTTGTACACAAGACCTGACCTCAGCAATCGGACCAATATTGAGGTTAAGCAGGAGGAGAATACCGGCATCGTCTCATTGCCGGCAGATCGGTTGACGTTCTATGAGTGCTGGATTGACAAGTACCCACTAGTTGATGGTAGGTACTACTCACTGGTGTTGACTTATCACATTGAGTCGGACAGCTTCGTTAGAAAGATCTATAATCCTTACAATACTGGTGATGATCTCTCTGATGTGTTCATCGGATGTAAGCTGTTCCCACGTGATGACATGTGGCATGGTCGTGGATTTGCTGAACTTCTTGAGCAGTCTCAGGAGGAGGCAAGCACAATTCATAACCAGCGGCGAGACAGTGCCACCGCTAGTAATTGTAACATCATCGTGGCGCGTAAGGACTCGGTGTTAGATCTTAGCTTTCCGTTATTCCCCAACAAGCCCCTGTTTGTCGACAGTCTTGACGATATTCGGGTAGAGAAGATGGGCCAGCCCTCCACATTTGAATTTGAGGAGGAACGCATTGCACTTGATCTCGCGGAGAGGAGATCAGGTGTCAGCCCGCCGATGATCGGTTACGGTGCAGGTGCAATGGGTGGAAAGCGCGGGGTCTACTCCGCCTCAGGTACACTATCCATGCTTCAAGAGGGTAACATGCGTACAGATCTGAATATCATGGATCTGCGTGCCGCCGTTACCAGGGTAGGTCGACTTGCTCTTAAGTCTTACGCGCTCGGGGGCGTGCACGAACGTCTTCGTCAGAAGTTTGACCCAGCGCGAATGATTCGAATTGCACGGAGCATTGCGATGTACAATCAGCTGCAGATGGACTTGACCTGCAGCAACGCGTCGGTGAACCGCGAGGTTGAACGTCAGCATGCCACCATGCTTGCTCAGACGATGACCACGTACTATACTCAATCCATCGAATTGGTCAAGATGATTATGACCATCAAGGACCCGACGCTCAAGAACTATCTTATGAGCATCTATAAAGGAAGTAAGGTCCTCTTCCACAACATTTTGAAGAGCTTTGACAATGGAGACACCGAACGCATCCTCCCAAAACTCGAGTTACCAGGAGCTGATATCCCAGCTGGAGCCCCTGGCCAAGGAGTTCCTGGACAACCAGGACAGGTTGTCCCTTTTGCTCAACAGTCAGGAATGGCACCTGTTCCTCCGGCTCCTGGGGCACCTGGAGAGCAGGTCCCGCCGGACGTTGGAGCGATCCCACCTTCGGCCTGAGATCTTTAAGGCACAAGGTGCATTGCAGGTGATCAGAGAGATTAAGGGATTCAAGGAGAACCTCAAAAAGTTAACTGAAAACTTCAAGGCTGCCCTTGAAGAGAAAGACAAATCTAAGAGACCGGAGGTAGTATACAATGAAGAACTTGAGGCTTTACAACGCGAATCCGCCAAATTCGCCGCAGGGCTCCCCACCACCGGTGACAAGCCCATCGGCCCCAACGCCGGCCGCCCCAGCAACACCACCAGTGGAGACGGAGGAGCAGAAACGTATTAAGACCCTAGAGGGCCAGAATCGTGAGTACCAGGCAACGAACAGCGCACTTCTGAACAAGGTCGCGCAGCTGACCCCAGCGAGGCCGGTCAATCAGCCGGCAACCCCACCGAATCCAGCCGATCAGCGCAGCAAGTGGTGGACTGATCCAGATGCTGCCTTCAATGAGAAGGCTGCCCCATTGGTGCAGGCAACAACCGCCACACAGGTGTATTTGATCAAAGAACAGATGAAGACCAAGTACGCTAGTGAATTCAAGAAGTGGGGTACCGAGATTGATGAGCTTGCCAACCCATTGAATCCGATGTATCTCATGGACCCAGCGACGTGGGAGATCATCATTGAGCGCGTGCGCGGGCGCCATGTGCAGGATTACGCACGGGACCCCTCCATGGTTCCCGGTTATTCTGAGTCATCGAGCCCGAGCGATCCGCCGGCACCAAAGACGGCGCAACAGCAGCTCTCCGAACGAGAGCTCAAGATCGCAAAACAGCTTGGTGTTACGCCTGAGAAGTATCTGATTCAAAAATCTAAAATGGGGGTGAGTGCCTAATGGCAGAGGACAAAAACAAAACTGAGGAACTGGCGCCAGAGGGACCGGTTCAAAAGTATTTTACACCTCGTTCTGAGCTTGAGATCCTGACGGACGAGAACATCATTGCTGAGGACCTCATGCCTCCGGGGACCTTTGATGTACGGTATCTGATTCCTGGGATCAGATGCCGTTGGGTCAACTGGAAGGCCAAGGAGGGCGCGATGATGTATGCTGCCCAGGCAGAGGGTTACCTGTTTGCGAATAAGAACGATGTTGAATGCACAATCAAGCCAAATAAGGAAAGTAAGTTCATCAATGGTGACGTTGTGCTGATGAAGATCTCAGAAGCGCGTTATGCTTCTGCGATGAAGGCCTTGATCCTCCGTACCAAGATGGCAGCCGGACAGACCGCAGAAGCTGCCATGGAGGAGATGAAGGGGCTGATGAAGCGGTCAGGCGGGCACCTTACCCCCTTTGCGCCGGACCAGGCGCAACTTGATCGGCTAATCGATGCCAATCAAGCGGTAACTCACACAGTTACCAGATCTTAGTGAAAGGAGACCACTCTCATGGCGGGTAAAGCCGTACCTATCGTGGTAGCAAGAACCACCACCGATAGTCAGCCGTCCATCCGTCGTTATCCTGAGAAGGCAGCCCAAACCTTTAAGTTTGGGACACCAGTCTTTCGGGATAATGCCGTTGATGGTGGGGTTGCAGAATGGTCGGGGGTAGTGGCAACTAGTAAGGTAGCTGGGGTTGCCGTCGAACCCGCCTCCAATCTGACCACTTTGGGCACACCCAAGACCTTAACGTTTGGGGAGGTCCAGAATCAACCTCTTGCAGTAAATATCCCTCGCGGGGCGCCCATCAATGATGGGAAGATCGGTGTCCAGCTTGCTGACGACACCATCGAGTTCCAGGTTCAAACCTTGGACACGGTCGCCGCCTTGGAAACGGACGTGGGTAAAACGTTCGGCCTGACCAAGGATACCAACGGGTATTGGTTCATCGACAAGACAAAATCAGACAGCATCGTAATTACCGGGGTCTATGCCGGTGATGCTGGTCGCCTTGGTGGTCGGGAGTTTTTCCGATTCATCGACGCGGCCGCCCAGATGGGAGGTGCATAGTACCATGATGACACGCGGAAACTATGCCCAGCTGATGGCGCCTGGTATCCATGAGTTGATGGACCAGCAGACTCAGTTGGAGCAACGGGACTCGGAGTACGACAAGGTCTTTAATACTCCGACGTCTGACAAGGCCTTTGAGGACGATGTTGAGTTCGCTGGCCTTGGCCCGATGACTACCAAGCCAGAGGGTCAACCGATCAACTATGACGACGTGATCCAGGGTGGTTCGTATCGTTATACCCACTCGACGGTTGGGCAGGGTGTACGGTACTCATTTGAGCTTTTGGAAGATGATCAGTATGGCATCATCCAAAAGGTTCCGATGAACTTTGCCCGCACGGCGATGCACACCAAGGAAACCAATGCTTGGAACGTATTGAACCTTGGGTTCACCACGCAGATCACGGTGGACGGTGTTTCTTTGTTCAACGCAGCACACCCACTTCTGGGTGGATTGCCAGCGACGGTGGCTGTTCCGGCCTCAATCGTGGGCGTCGGTGTCTACACCCAGGGCACCTACCCCAATCGTCCTGGAACTGACATTGATCTGAGCTACTCTGGTTTGCAGTTGATGATCAACCAGTGCGAGCGCATGATCGATGGCCGAGGCCTGTTGGTGAAGTGTCAGATCAACACCATCGTGGTTCCTCCGGAATTGCGGTGGGTCATTGAGGAGATTCTGGGTTCCGAGTGGAAGCCGTACACCGCGGAGAACACCGTGAATGTCGTCAACAACAAGGGTCTGTCACCCTTCATCGGTCGGTACCTGACGTCAACGAAGGCCTGGTTCGGTCTTGGGGAGAAGTCTCGCCACAAGCTGAATCACTTCGATCGTCACCCGCTTGATGAGGACTTTGCCGATGACTTCGACACCAGGTCACTGAAGCACGTCGCATTCTACCGTGCCTCAGATGGTGCGTCCAATTGGCCCGGTACCTGGGGCTCTGCAGGGACCTAAACCCTTAGGGTGGTAGACAACTGCCACCCTTACTTTAAGGAGAGTGCTTATGGCAAAACCGACAGCGAAGAAGCTCCCGTTCAGACCGGGAGAGATCATTAATTATGAGGGCAATCCTGCCCTTGTACTTTCAAACGACGGGAAGTGCGCAAAGTTGCATGTCTTTCCGGCACACTCGGCCAATGCCCAGATTTTGGCTGATGAACCTGAACCGTCCAAAGAGGAGTAGAGCATGGCGAACCAGATTGGCCCACGGCATTTCCTGATCGACACGCCAGGCGCCACGCCGCTGTGGTTAACCTGGTTGAAGGTCATCAGCATCACTTGGACCGGCGCTACCACGGCTGGCCATCAAGCAATTGTCACCAATGCCTCAGGTACCCGCGTAATCTTTGATGCTAAGGCGTCTGAGGCCAATGACTTTGAGTCAGCGGTTTACGACCCAGGCTGGGTGGAGGGGCTGGTTGTTCCAACACTTCAAAGCGGTAAGTTGATGATTGTCTGTTCGTAGGAGGAGGTGTTCCATGAATAAGAAGAAGCCCGGGGTGAATAAGGGGCCTAGGGCAGGTGGAAAGAAGGGCTCCGACACGAAGAAAACGACAAAGAAGTCTGGATACGGGAATTACTAACATGCCATTCAGATCTGGGGCAATTGGGGTTCCGTGGCACAACTGTGACCGATGTGGCATCATGACGAGGACTACTCAGTTAGTCTTCCAGAATGGTATGTTTTTATGTACTATTCGTGGTTGTGTGGACAATCCTGAGGGGTTCAACCGGTATGAGCGCATCGCTGAGGTTTTGAGCGATGGGAAGACGGAGCCCCAGCATTGGTTAGAGAATCGTGTTCTAAATGATGGCCTAGATGGCCTGAACGACTAGGTAAAGATCATGGCATTCAGTCAACCATGGAATGAGAATGACCCGGCCGATACTGATCTAGCGAATCAGCTTGGCGATGACATCCGTGATATGAAGTTGCAGGTTCGTGAGCGGATTGATCTTGAACATTTTTTTCCGATTACAGACGCTGCAACGACTGGATACCATCGTCAGGGTTCTGCACGCCCGTTTTATCAGGGTGCTCCGCCAGCCAATAACCCTGATGCCCCTGGTGCCGTTTGGGTTAATTCTACCACTGGCGCAGCATTCCGGGATAATGGGGCTTCATGGGATGACCTAGCCTTTGGGGTTCCTCAGGGCGGCATCATCATGTGGTCAGGCCTTATTGCCAATATCCCGGGTGGTTATAAGCTTTGTGATGGTACGGCGGGCACCCCTGATCTTAGAGATCACTTTGTTCGTGGTGCGGCGGCTGGTATTGATCCTGGTGTTATTGCAGGTTCTAATACGCATGCGCATGTGATGGGCCCCATGACCGCGGCCTCGACGGTTGTGACGGTGGACGTGACGGTACCAACGGTGAATGTGGCTACAGCAGGACATAATCATCAAGATTTTTCAGATAACCAGCCTAATATTCCAGTCTACTTCGCTCTTGCATTCATCATGAAGGCTTAATATGAATTATAGAGGCTGGTTCAAAATTACCACTGCGAAGGGTACTTGGATTGTCAAGAACCAAGAGACAGACGTCTTACGTCGGTTGTCTGTCTCTGCTTGGAATGGTGTTCCTTTAAGTGCCTTTAATTATCTCGCGATCGGGACCGATGATACGATCCCGGCTCGCACGCAGACGACATTATTTGCTGAGGTTCTTCGATTTCTAGCGACGGCAATCATTGAGACAACACAAGTAACGGCGGACACACTCCACCTGACGGTCCAGTTCGTGGCGGCATCTGCCTTCAATATTTTTGAACTTGGTGTTTTTGACGCGGCAGCTGGTGGTAACATGGCAGCACGGGCGGTGCACATTGATGAAAATGGGGACTCGTCTGCCTTCAACATTGGTATTGGTGAGGGGATCACGTTAGAGTACTTTCTTCAGGCCTTATAGGAGAATACCATGGCAGCTGGCGACGCAATGCCGATCCCTCGTAAAAATGTGGCGTATCGCCATTACTTTGAGATTCGTGACACGGCAGGTGCCCTGGTCTCTGGTGCCACTGCTCTGGACTCTGAGGTCTCAATTGATGGTGCTGCATACGTTGACATGACGGCAGAGGCCACTGAGATTGGTGCGAGTGGAACTTATTTTCTTGATTATACCGCGGCTGAGATGAACGGTGACAGTGTGGTGGTCATTGTGAACACTACCTCTGTCAACGCGATCATCCCGGTAATTGTGCTCTACCCTGAGTCACTGGGAGACCTCCGTGTCAACGTGGGGCAGTGGTTCGGCACCACTATTCCAGGCGTCGACACGGCTGGTTACCCGGTGGTTACCATCAAGGATGGTGTGGGCGCTGGAGAACTTCAGCTTAACGCGGGTCAGGTTGAGGTTGCCGCCGCACAGCTGGTTATACTTATCAACGCATTCTATGATGAGCTCACGGCTGAGGCACGGACTGCTGGTTCTTATGGTCAGTTGCTCAAGGACAACTTGCCGGTATTGGTTACGCCGGCGAATAAGCTGTTGACTGATGCGGCCGGTCGCGTCGAATTGCAGGCTGATGGCATCGATCAGATAGTTATTGAGACTGGGGTAAACGCCCGTCAGTGTTTGTCGGCGCTTGGCGCGGCCCTTGCTGGTATTCTGGCAGGTGTTGGTTCTGGCTCAATCACCATGGAGGCGATGGGGAATCCAGGTACCATCCGTATCACCTGCGTGAATGATGGTCTTGGTAACAGAAACACTATGGTGCTCAATCTACCGGTATAATATGTTCCCTAAACCAATATTCCCAAATGATGTGTTCACTCAGGAGTACTTTCCGAGTGGATCATCAGTTACGGTGTTCAAAACCTTTTCTGCTAGGGACGGGATCCATCTGGCAGATACCAAGTTTTCTGGTGAGCGGTCATCGTTTGACTGGACCAGAGAGAAGGACGTAGTTAAAATTCAGGAGGTCAATAACGGATGGGATACAGAAACAGGAAAATTACCACCAAGATAATCTCGTTCTTTGCCATCTTCTGTGTTCTGTTATTTCCTGAGAACCTTTGGGCGGCGACATACGAGCACTTTATCTATCAGGTCAGAAAGACCAATGGTGATGTAGCACCAGGTGTAAACGTTAACGTCTATACTCCTGGGACTAGTACACGATTCACCGTCTACAATAACATTACTGGCACGGTTGTCAAGTCGCAACCGATGATCACTGATAGTCTTGGGAATGTTGACTTCTACGTAGGTGATTCTGTTGTAGACATCTTGTTCACTGGCGGTACGATCCCGACATACAAGTTGTTGAACGTCACGCTTACCGCATTGGCCACTGCAGGCGTGCTTACCGTACCTAACGGTGGGACAGGGGCAGCTACGTTTACATTGAATACGGTGCTACTGGGCAATGGCACTCTCCCCATAAAGACTAGTTCCGTTGGGTTGGCTAACCAGGTCTTTCGTGTCCCAGCAGCGGGCGGCCAACCTGATTTTGGTACAGTGAACCTGAGTTCATCAGCCGCGGTGTCAGGTGTATTGCCCACTGCAAACGGCGGTACAGGGTCAAGCTCAGGTTCATCGCTCTCAGTGCAAGAGGTTGATGGTTCCCCAAATGTTTCTGGCGTGGTCAACATTAAGGTAACCAACGGGACCCTTGTAGATAATGGCAGTGTGTCGGTCACGGTAGATGCGGCACCGCCATTTACAGACACCATCCCAATTGTTAAGGGATCTAGTGATGTCTCTAAGTTACTCAGGTTTGAGGTCGATGGCTTTACCGCAGCCACCACACGGACGGTTACCTTCCCCAATGCAAGCATCGTGGCCGCCGCCACTGACTTCTTGAATCTGTGGGGAGATGGCATCAAGCAGACGTTTAACCCGAATGGCACTAACGCTGGTCTTAACGTCGGGGCCCACACTGCAGACCCATCAGTTGGAGTGAATGGGGACCAGTACTATGACTCGGTTCTTAATAAGTTTAGATGCCATGAAAACGGGGCTTGGGGAGATTGCATCTCGGCTGGTACGTCACCCGGTGGCGCTACGACAAATGTACAATACAATGATGCTGGTGCTTTTGGCGGTGATGCTGATTTCATTTTTGATGATACTAACAAATTTGTTGGTATTGGGGTGCAGTCTGCCCTGACAGACGAGGGTTTTAGCGTTGCCAGCTCCGGAACCCATAATGGGGTGGTCAGCTCCCAACGTGCAGATGCAGATGCACCGCCTGGTAACTCAGCAGGATTTAGGGCTTATAAGTCTCGTGGGACCGTGGGTGCTCCGACGGCGGTGCAGTCAGGCGATTGGATGCTTGGTCTCTCATCGAATGGTCACGACGGTACAGGTTTCTTTGGGACGGCACGCGCGTTTACTGAGGCTACTGAGACCCATACTGCTACGGATCATGGGACTCGTTGGGTGTTCAGCACGACCCCTGATGGTAGTACCGTGATTACCGATAGATTTCGCCTGCCTCAAGACGGCGGCATCCAGATCTTAACTGGCACCAAGCCAACCTGTGACTCAACGAAGCGAGGTTATATCTTCTTTGTGGCTGGCGGCGCCGGTGTGGCTGACACCTACGAGGCCTGTGACAAGGACGTGGCGGATGTCTATGCCTGGAGAGATATCCACGCCTCTGGTAGTGGTGGTAATCCTAATGCTGGCAATTTTAACATGGGTAACTCCACGTATAGAAAACTATAC
>Ga0105340_1000664_pt1 | contig 16255 bp, 11 predicted proteins | sample EasRivMeERMLT700_FD_89676 | JGI IMG/M metagenome (GOLD analysis project Ga0105340, IMG submission 89676) | Soil microbial communities from meander-bound floodplain in the East River, Colorado, USA - East River MetaG ERMLT700 | ecosystem: Environmental > Terrestrial > Soil > Floodplain | place...
GCAAATAGTACAGCGTCACCAGGCCCCACGCCGTTGCCGTGAATGCCGCGACACGCAGAAACGGCGCGGCATACACCCATGCGAGCGGCCGGCGACTCGGGCCGAACGCCAGCGCCGCGACGGCGCGGACGCGCTGCGCGTGCAGCGCCTCCGCCGTCAGCCCCAGGATCGCCACGGCCGCGCTCACGAGCGCCGCCAACAGGAATGGGTCGAACGTTTCTACCATGGTGTATACCGCATTCCAAATAACGCCGCGAGCGCCAGGCCCAAAAGCACCAGGCCGGCGATGACGTAGGGGCCGAAGAAATCCATCGGCTCGGCAATCGTCTTTTCAATCTTCGCTTGCTTCATCTGATCGATCTTGTGAAACACGGTCTTGAGCGCTTCGGGATCGCCGACGGTGAAGGCGTCGCCGCCGGTGCCGCGCGTCACGGTGATGATGCCGTCCTGGATTTGATGGAATCCGACGATCACGCAGAAGACGGTGATGTTCTGATCGCGAAACGTCTTGGCCAGCTCCTGCGCCTGCGGATCGAGCGCGTAATCGAAGCCGTCGGTGACGAGCAGGATCATGCGGTCGCCTTCTTCCCGGCCGCGCAGGGCGCGTTCGCAGCCGCGCAGCGCTTTGCCGATGTCCGTGCCGCCAAACCACGGCGGCGCGACCTCGGGCCGCATGAACGGCATCGAGCAGCGAATCGCCGACGGATCAGTCGTCAGCGGACACCAGTGAATGTAGTTGTCGCCGAAGAAGGTCAGGCCGAACGAATCGCCCTTGCGATAATCGAGAAACTTGTCGATCGATTGCATGGCGCCGTCGTAGCGCGTGCCTTCGCCGAACGGCGCTGTCATGCTGCCGGAGATATCGACGCAGAATTGAATGTTGGTCATGCGCCGTTTGCTTTCCGGCGCGCCATATTTTTGCGGCCCGGCCAGGAGCATCACCGCAGTCATCAAGAGCAACGCCGGCGTCGATTCCGCGAGGCTCAGCGCCAGCCACCAACCCCAGCCGCCGCGCCGACGCGCGTGATCAAAGGGCACGGTCACGTCGGCGCGGTGGCGCGCCCAGTGCTGCGCCCACACGCGGATGAGAAGGGCGGTCGGCACGACCAGCGCGAACAGCACCCAGGGATAAAGGAAACTCACGAGGCCGCTCCTTCCAGCGCGTCGGCGGGCAAATGTTGATACGGCGCCAGGAGCCGGGCGGGATCGACCGAGGCCGAAGTGCCGGGGCGATGCAGCCAGGTATCGAGTTGCTCCAATAGCGGCCCGGCCTCGGCGTGCGCCCGTAAGGCGACGATCGCCTGATCGGGCGCCGCGTCGTCCATTTGCAAGCGCCGCCGCCAGTAAGCAATCAATGTGCGCTCGAGCCGCGCCAGCTCCGGCTGCGACAGACGCCCCGCAATGGCGCCGTCCACCAGCGGCCTCAATCGTTCGGCAAGCGTCTTCGGTTTCGCCAACTCGGCTGCTTCGGCCGCGCGTTTTCGCCGCAGGAAGCCGTAGTGGATGATCAGAAGCAAGCCGATCCACCAGATCGAGCCGACGACGATTTGCAGAATGAAATATCCCCCTGCGACCGGCGACCCACCCAGCTCCGGCGCATTCGGCTCGATCTGGCCCGGCGGCAACGTCGTTACGATCTTGACCGGAAGCGCGGGCACGCCAGTCAGTGCCGAGCCATCCTTGCGGCGCAAGTAGTCCTTGAGATCGAACGAGCCCGGTTGCAGTCCCTGATATTCCAGGTCATAACGAAATGCCGCGCCATGCGGGTACGTCGCCACGATGCGCAGTCGAATCGGCGTTTGGCGATCATCGTGCGGCGCCGCTTCGAGTTCGGGGCCGGGAATCACGATTTGATCGACTCGCCCGCCGATGCCGACCGGCGTCTCGGGAACTTGCGCGCGTGCCGACGAGGCGACGAGATCCAGCAAAATGACGAATGACGAAGCACGAATGACGAAAGAATGACGAAATCCGAATGACGAATGAATGCAGTCAGAGCCGATTTTGGGATTCGACATTCGTGCTTCTTTCGTCATTCGTGCTTCGGCATTCGTCATTTTCGCCCGCCAGGGATCATCGCGCTCCACGCCCCAGCAAGTTTCGTGATTTGAAAAAGCTCCGCAGGTCGGCCACGAAGGACCGATCCGTACGAACGAGCAATTGATCGACGCCGGCGCGTTTCAAGTCGCGCGCGGTCGCCGCCGGATCGATGCTGAAAGTGCTGCCGCGCGCCACGACGACGCGTCCCGTTTCCGCCTCGCCCGCGCGCACGAAGCCGGCGCCGCGCAAGCCCAGCTCCGCAGGGTCCAGCAACTGCAGCGCGACGCAATCGTGCCGTTGCGCCATCAGCTTGAGCGCGGGCACGGCTTGCGGATCGTGCAAATCGGACAAGACGATGATGAGCGCCCGGCTCGTCAACGTCGGCGCCAGTTCGGCGATGCGCCGGCCGAGGTTCGTCGGCTCATCGTAGCGGAAGTGGCGAAACTTGTGCAGCCATTGCAGCACCTGCCCGCGCGACAGGCTCGGCGACACGCGCACGTCTTGCCCGCCGACGCCGACGACGCCGACGGGGCTGACGCGATCGAGGCACGCGAACGCCAGACCGCCGGCGATGTGGATCGCCGTCGCATATTTGCTGTGCGCGGTCGATGCAATCGTCATCGACGCCGACGTGTCGATCAGCAGATAGCACGGCATGCGCTTGGGCGCTTCGTATTCCTTGACGTGCAGCTTGCGCGTCCGTGCCGTCACGCGCCAGTCGATGGCGCGAACCGGATCGCCCCATTGATACGGCCGCGACTGCACGTACTCGATGCCGCTGCCGAGGAATGGCGAGTGATCGGCCCCATAGCTGAGCGTGTCGGCGAGTTTCTTGATGGCGATCAGAAACTGGCGCGAATCGAGCGTATCGGCGCTCTCCAACTGACCTTGCATGCGATGCGTCCTCGGCGTCCCATGGAGATGCACGTGCATTGACAATTGACAATTATCAATTGACAATTTCCAATTGCAAGCAAACTTCTGTGCTTAACCACGATTGAACAGCGACCTGCGTCTCCGGTTCTGCCTCGGACCGAAGTAAAAACGATGCTCCCCAAACTTACATCCCGCCCGCATTCAGCCGCTTTCAGCCGTATTCAGCCGCTTTCAGCGGTATTCAGTTTTCGAGGGGTGTCGAGTGAACGACTGAATGACAAGCTCTTATCGCAGGAAACGTCGAGGGTGTCATTCGTCAATTCTTTGGACACCCACGAAATGGCGGGTTATCATAGGCGGACTCGCATATTCGACGCAGGAGTCCGCTCCATGAATCGCATCACGATTGGCTGCAGTTTGTTCTTGATCGCCATGGCGCCCGCATTTGGCCAACCCGATCATGACGGCCCGCCCGGTCCGCCGCGCCCGGTGGCAACCGAAATCGACGACGAGCCCGATTATGCGAGCGTGCTGTCGGCGTTGACGATGACCAATCCGTTCGCGGCCGCGGTGCAGGTGTCGCTGCCGGTCCATCGGACCTTCGCCGCCGGGCCGCGCGGGCAACGCCTTAAATCGATGACGTTCGATCGCCGGCCCGGCGCCATGCTCACGACCTGGGCGCCCAAGGCGGAGGCCGACGCTTCCAAGAAAAAGCCCAAGAAAACGCCGGAAGAATTGCGGCTCGACGCGGAACTCGAGACGTTTCATCGCGCCGTCACGCTTGGCGATTGGGAACGCGTCAAGAAACAGATGGCGAGCTGGCATCCGGTCGAAGCCAAGATCGCGTACGCGCAAATCCTCCGTTCGCTGGCCAACGCGCCGATCGACCCGGAAATCCAGCGACGCATCACCGCCGGCGCGCAGATTCCCCGGCACATCCTTGAACGCAACGTTTTCTTTGCCGACGATCTCGTCGGCCTGGCCGCGTGCGCTCCCGGTCCATTGACGAAAGAGAATGTCAAGGCGCTCTCCGGCACGCTACGCCAGGCGCTCACCAACGGCGTCGTCATCGAGCACATCGTCGATCGCCTGGCCATGGAAGCGAAGAGGCCTGCTGCGAACGCGATCCTGACGCGCCGCCAATGCGCCCGGCTGCTCGCGGACGCCGGCGAGAATCACGCCATGGGTGCGTTCCTGCCGACGCCGGACGAAGCTTTGAAGGAGAAGGACCTTGAGGCACTCAATCTGCTGGCACGCCATTATCTGGAATTACACCAGCGCGAGAAAAAATCCAACAACCTCGAAAAAGCCTGGGAGGCGACGCTCAACATTCTGGCCCTGGAAGGTCCGGGCGAGGAAAAAGAGCAAGCGCTGCGCCGCGCCGTCGATCTCGCGCCGCGCATCAAGGAAGAACTGGGGCAAACCTGGCTCGATCAGAGCTACACCAAGCATCCCGAACGCGGTATGGAAATCCTCGCCACGCTCGGCACGATGGTCGCCAAGGGCTTTCAAACCAATCCGCATGACACGGACGGCCGACTCAAGAGTTTGCAATTGCAGAAGACCGCCATCGACGCGCTTCTGAAAGTCGCGCCCGACAAGGCCGACGCGTGGAAATCCACTTTAACGCTTTTAGCCGCGAACTGGCTGAAGGAAGCCGACTTTTCACGCCAGTACGATCGCTCGACCGGCGCCGACGCTCGCATGCGCCGCGACTATTTCGGCAACTTTTATTTCCTCAACCCCGACGAGGACATGCAACAACGCCAGGGCATGATGATGCGCGAACAGGGCCTGCCGCAGCCGATCACGACGCCGGAAATCCTGCGCTGCGCCCCGTCGGCCGCCTGGCTCCAGCGTGCGGACGACGGACTGAAGCCGCGCATCGCGATCGTGCTGGCACAATTGCATCTGAAAGTCTCCGAAGAAACCAAGGCGTTTCCCCATATCGAAGCGCTGGCCGTGACGCATCCGGAGCAAGCCAAGGAGTTGATCAAGGAGTTTCTTCGCGTGTGGACCCGCAGCCACGACCCGAACGGCGAAAAGAACATGTATCGAAACTCGTGGATCTACTTCTACGGCTTCGAGCAACGTGCCGAGAGCATACCGCTGACGCGCTCCAAGCAAGAACGCAACCTGATTGAGCTATCCGAATGGGTCGAACGCATTCGCAAACTGAAGCTGGGCGACATCGATGAAGCCATGCTCGCGAAGGCATTCACGACGTGTCACAGTTCGGCCGAGGTCTATCGCACCGAGGCCGTCGAACGCGTTTTCGGCCGAATGGACAAACTCAGCCCCAAGACGTTGGCCAGCCTGGCGCAAACGATGCGCAACAATCTCGCCGGCATCTGGCGCGATCCGGGCGAGCAGGAAAAGAAGAAGACCAAGCGCAAACAAAAAGACATCGAAGCGGAGGTGAAACGCGGCTACGAGGTCGCGCTGCAAACACTCGAATCGGGCCTCGCCAAGTTCCCGAATCATTACGCGCTCATGAGCGCGAAGGCGGCCCTGTTGCACGATCAATTGACGTACGAGCAAGACATCGCTCGCGCATCGGATTTTTCGCAGCGGCGTAGGTCGATCCTCGCTCAGTTCGCCGCCGCTGCCGATCAATATGAGAAAGTCGTGCGTTCGCGCGTCTTGACGGAAGACGAGGAAAGCACGGACGTTTACGATCTTTGGTTCTATGCAGGTCTCGGCGCCGTCGATCTCGGCATGATCACGGAAGATCGCCTTCCAGATTTGAAGCAGCCCAAGCTGATTCGGGAGGCGTTCGCGCGGCTGCCCGCCGACGCCGAGAAGCGGCACATGGACAAGTTCGCCAACAACCTCTTCACGCGCCTCACCGCCGTCAAGCCGCACGTCAAGTTCCGCTATCTCAATGGCGGCTTCGAGATTGTCGATCCCGAACACAAGCTCGCCGGCGAAGCGCGCAAGGTTTTCGATTATTACAAGGACCTCGTCACCGAGATCAAGCTCGACGCCCGCCTCGATGGCCCCGCGTCGGTCGGCCACGGCCAACCGTTCGGCGTCTTCATCGACTTGCGGCACACGCGCGACATCGAACGCGAATCGGGCGGGTTCAGCCGCTATCTGCAAAATCAAAACTCGCTGATGTTCTCCTACAACTACGGCCGGCCGACCGCCGATTATCGCGATCGCTTTGAAAAACTGGTCAAGGACGCGCTCAAGGAGCATTTCGACGTGCTGTCGATCACCTTCCAGAGCGAAAGCGTCCATTCGCGCGCCGACGCGAAGTTCGGCTGGCGCGTCACGCCGTACGCGTATTTGCTGCTCAAGGCGCGCGGGCCGCAGGTGGACGCGATTCCGCCGGTCCGGCTCGACCTCGATTTTCTCGATACCTCGGGCTACGTCGTCTTGCCGGTGGAATCCCCTGCCCTGCCGATCGACTGCAAGGCGAGCAAGCCCGAGCCGCGGCCACTCACGAATCTGCACATCATCCAGACACTTGACGAACGCCAGGCCGACAAGGGCAAGCTCCTGCTCGAAATCAAGGCAGACGGCATCGGCCTGATTGGGCCGCTCGATGCGCTGTTGACCATCGATACGCCGGACTTCGACATCAAAAAGACCGACGACAACGGCGTCAACGTCTCGAAGTTTGCCGAGGACAACGATGCGATTGCCGTCGTCTCCGAGCGGAGTTGGACCGTCACGTTGCAAGCCAAGGACAGTTTGAGTGAACGGCCCAAGAACTTCCGCTTCGGCCTGGCCAAGAACGCCGCGGAGACGACCTATCAACGCTTCCGCGATGCCGACGTGGAAAAGGTCGGCCAGGAAATCGACCTGGAGCGTAGCTACGGAGAAGCGCGCTGGGGCTCGCTCGTGTGGATCATCGGCGGCGCAACGCTCATCGCACTCTGCGCACTCGGCGCCATCGCGATCTGGTTCAGCAATCGCCAGCTCGGGCCGACGCAGGCGGCCGCTCCGGAAAAGCTGACGCCGTTCACGGTGATCGATTTCTTGAGCCGTGTCCGCGGCAATCCCAAGTTGACGCCGGCGCAACGAACGGAAATTGACCACACGATTGCCGCGATCGAAACGTGCTACTTCGATTCCGCCAACAACGGCCAGGCGCCCGACTTGCACGATACGGTAAAGCGCTGGCTATTCGCCGCGCCGAGCGCCAACGGAGTACACGTGGGTCAATAACAAGTGCTAAGCAGCTTCGCGTCTCTCGATTTGTTGGGCCCCAATCCCAGGCTTCTTCTTGCGCACCTGGGCGAAAATCAGGAAGCCGACGTTCCGATCCAAGAACCGATGCACGAACCGCGGCATCGGAATCGGCAACGTACGCGCCGGGAAGAAATGGAGAAAGGTCTCGACGATGTCAAAATAGGGCGTGAGCATTTGTTGATACGTGTGTTTACTGTAATCTTTGCCGACGGGATTGTTTTGACCGTCGTAGAGCCTCACCAATTCGCTTGTGTCTTTGCAACCATAGATCGACTCACGTCCTCGGCCGCGTAGTTTGGCGCCGAGAAACATGGCCAAACGCGCCGGATGTCGGAGCCACCACCAATTGCGCATGAGCACGTTTTGATAATAAACCGAAATGGAAGCGGTGCCGCCCGGCTTGAGAACGCGCGCAATCTCGGCGACGCAAGCCTCGGTGTTCGGCGTGTGATGAATGACTCCCTGGCAATTGACGTGATCGAACGTTGCATCGGCGAAAGTCAACGATTCCGCATTTTGCCGGCTAAAAACGCAGGGGATGTCCAGAAGTCGACAACGCGTGGCCGCCAGTTCGAGCGCCCTTTGCGTGAGGTCGGCGCCGTGCAGATTGCGAAACCCGCGGGCGGCGAATTGCGTCAGCCAAAAGCCCGGACCGCAGCCCAGATCGAGGACGGCGTTGTCCCGATCGCTGGGAAAAATCCGCCCATCCATCGTGCCGACGAAGCCGTCGTCGATGATGACCCGCGCGTGTTCCTTGAAGAACTCGGCGCTCCCCGCGTCGAACTGGCTCTCGCCGGTGAACAACGGGGAGTTTTCCCAAAACGTTCGCACATCATCGACCGTTGGTTTTTTAACGTCCATGACCGTCCGTCCTCACGCTGATTTTTTCAAGGCCACATCCACGGCGCCCGGCGCGGCATTCCCAGCCGACGCGTCGGGCCGAACATAGGTAACCTTGTTCTTGTACAGGCTGCGCCAGCCGTGCCACGGCCAATGATAACAAATCGCCATCACCAGATACCCGAGCGTGGTGATGCTGCTGACCATCTTGCTGGTGCTTAGTTTGTTGTCATAACGAAGCACAAACGGCACCTCGGCAAAGCGAGCGCCCATGAGATTCAACTTGACGAGCTTTTCCAGCGTGCACGTGAATCCCAAACCCTTCAACTGAATGAATTGATTGCCATAGGTTTCGATGGCTTGCTGAATGAGGCTGGCTCGATAGGCCCGGAAGCCGCACGAGTATTCGCGCACGCCGCGCACGGGGAAGACGACCTTCATGAACCAGTTGGCGCACCAACTGATGAAGGCGCGATATCGATTGACGCCAAGCTGTCCGCCGCCGGGCTGGAAACGTGAGGCGATCGCCACATCGAATCCCTCGTCGATCATTTTCACGAGGTCGAAGATATGCTTGGGCTCATGCGTATCGTCGCAATCCATGCGGACGATCACGTCGTCTGGACGGCACACCTCCGCGGCATACTCGAACAAATCGCGAGCGGTCTCTCCAAGTCCGCGATTGCGCTTCTGCGTCACCACATATAGCGGGTATTTGCGTTTGTATTCCTCAAGAATCGCCGCCGTCTGATCGCGGCTGCCGTCGTTGCCGACGATGATCATATATTCATGTCCTGCAGCGCGCAATGCGTGATCTAACTTCGGAATTAGAATCGGCAACGACTTCTCTTCGTTGTACGCTGGCAGTAACACGATTATCATTTTGCCCAAACTTTCCAGATTACGAAGTCCCCATGATACGAACTTGGATGACCATAATCGACCGTACTTACGGAGTCAATGAGGGTTTGAAGGCGTCATTGTGGCACTAACTTATACACGAGGCATTTCCCAAGCCGCGACTCGGGGCGGGCGCCGACGACATCGATTCGATATTGGCCCGGACCGTCTTTGACTTCGAGGAAGAACGGCGACGGCACCCGCGTCGATAACGGGCCAAACGTGACGCGTTGCAGCGCATCGCCGCTTTTTGCATCGGCAAGCGAAAGTTCGAGCCGCGCCATGCCTGGATCGACGTCTGCCCAGGTGCAAACCACATACTGCCCTGGTTCGAGCCGAATGGCGTCCGCGGAAACCGGGGTCGGCGCCGCCTCGGTGCGGTAAATCACGGTTTCCTGGGAGCGCGTCAATCGGGCGATTCGAATCGATTGGTTGTCCGGATCCTTGGAATAAAAACAATACGCCCCTTCCGGCGTGAAGTCGCTGACAATCAAGCCCGTCAGCCGCATCGGCGACAATAATTGGTCCAATGATTGCATGCGCTGTTCGCGCGTTGGGAACTTGGAAACCTTATCGCCGCCGCTGGTAATGATGATGAAGTTCATGTGGGAATTCTTGAATACCACTCCATCGGCGTCGCTGCGCAGCTTGATCAGGCCTAACATCACGGATTCCCATAGCGAATGCGTATCCTTGCCGGACGCGATCCAACTCTCCACGGAGGTGTAAACGACTTGGTTGTTGCCGTCCAGCGCCAAACGATGAGACATATCCTTGAGGGCATCGAATTCCTGGTCCAAACTGACATTGGGATAATTGCCATTTGCGCTGGATTGCATCACATATTGCAAGTGCTTTGCCGAATAGTGCAGGACCAATCCCGTCGCGGCCATGTAGATTGCGGCGAGAGCCATGGACGCCAGCCAGATTCGTCGAGTGGCATATACCTTGGCAATCAGTTTCCACATCACGACACTACCGGTCAGGTAGACAAAGAAAGTGACATATGCTTTGTAAGTCGTCGCCGGCGGATACCAAAGTTGAAAGCCAACGAATCCCAAGGACAGTAAGACGAGGAGGAGCAACCAGGGATCATTCGTTTGGAAACGCCGCCAGAGCAAGAACAAGAAGTAAGCGACAATCAAGGCAAAGAGCGTAATAAACCAAGTCTCGAGCAACCATCGGTATCGATAGGTGGGAACCGGATAATTGAAGTAATCCTCGTAAGATGCCGCGTACAGCACATTCAAACGTGCAATGAGCGGCTTTGCCAAGGTACCATCAAACCGCGCGAAGGGATTCTGAGCGGCGTAGTAATCAATTAGCTCGCCTTCACGGACTGCATAGAGGTCACGCTGCATGTCGGCATAGCCGCGGAAATGATCCCAACTCTGAGCGATCCAGAGAAGGGTTGGAATACAGACCAGAAGCACGCCCGAGCCAATTAGGCCGAGACGCTGCCAGAGACGAAGCCCGTCCAGTTCGGCCCATTTCGTTGCGGTCAGGAGGAGCCAAACGCCAACGAGGCAAAACACCAGGCCAAAGGGATGAGAGTTGCCGGCCCAACTGACAAAGATGCCCGACAGAACCCAAAGTCCGGCTTTTACAAGACGACTGGAGATCATTGGAATCCAACTGGGCAACACGACGGCGCCGATCCATCCGAAGAAAAGAACTTCCTGCTCGATGCGCGTGGACCGAGCCGTGTAGATCATCACGGGCGCCAGGCCAACCTGCGCCACCACGAGAAGCTGTTGCCATCGAGCCAGGCTGGACCAACGATTTACGAAGACTCCGGCTGTGACCACGGTCAACAGGATCAGCAATCCGGAGAAGACCCGGCTTTTCATCGGCGAAAAGCCGACCAGCGAATGAAATTGGCTGCGCAGCACAAACGTGGCAGGCGGCGGATAGCGGCGGACTTGATCGGAGCCGTGGGCATGACTCCACGCCGCCGGATATCGTGTGTCATGATACTCACACCAACGATAAGGGATATTCAAGAACCCGGATTCGTCGCCATGGTAGTTGGGAAAGTCCTTGACGGCGAAGAAGTAACTCCAGCCCAGATAGGCAACCAAGAGTAGAAACACGCTGATGTACGCCCAGTGAAGGGCCTTCGACGGCGCATTGATTGTCAAGTTCGATGAGACGATCATGCTAACATCCTTGTTCAAACGATCCTCGGCGCGGGTCGTGGTCCAATATGGAGTGCGGCGGTTTGACGCCGCTTTCTTTCTTTCCTTTTTCTTTCATTTGCCATCGAAATTCCAAAGAAAGAAGGAAAGAAAGCGGCGTCAAATCGCCGCACTCCAAAGACCGGTCCGTGTATTTATGCGGCAACGCACTCCTGAGAACTCGTCTTCGGCGTCGATACGACAACGCATTGAACGGTGGTCGCCGCATCGTGGACGACCACGTCCGCCCAGCCGATGGGCAACGGTTGCAATTCTTGCTCCTGAAAATACCTCGAACTCGCCATGTGCGTGCCGACAACGCGACGGCAATGCAGCAGTCGTCCAGCCGCGTGGCGACGATTGGGATCGACGATTTCATCCTCGATGATGACGCAGTCGTCTTCGAGGCGCACACGGCGCTTCAGGCGCATGTCCAGCGCGTGGCGGCCGGTCATCAGCCGACGCACGACGATGCGGCGAAACCACTCCGCGGTCCATGACCAGCGCAGCAGCGTCAAATTCAACAGACGCAAGACGATCAATTGCGCCGGCGTCAATTCGGCATGGAGTGACTGGAAAAACGGCGCTTGCACGGACACGTGTCCGGCGTCGATTTCCAGCAATTCACCGGACCCCGGCACGCGGGTGACGAAGATTTTTGCCGAGTCGTGCAAGACATATCCGCTGTCTTCGTGCAACAGTCGCCATTCGCCTTGGCCGTTGTGCCCGTAAACCACCACGGTGCCGCCGAGCGATGGATGCACATGAATCACGCGTGTCGGCTCGCGGTAAACAACCAGCCCGGCGCGAGGGCGATGGATCATTTCGGCGGTCATCGGTCGCGGCATCGGTTCGGCGACCGCGTCGTCGGGACATAGCCGCGCGGCGTCCAGTGCGTCGTCGCCGAGCCGGATCGCGTTCTCGTAATCCAGCGTGCTCGGCAACGGCGCCAACCGTTGCAGCCATGCGTTGCGAACGCGCCGTGCGAGCGGCTCGAAACGCGATGAACGCCGGGCCAGCGCCTCGAAGCCGGATGGATAGAGCAAGGCCGTCGAGCGGCAGCCCAGCATCGGATGAACCGAGCCATCCGGCATGAGCGCGAGTTCGAGAAATTCACCCGCTCGTTCGGCGGCGTCCCATAAGTCGCCCCGGTTCAACAAATCGGCGCACTTCACGAGATAGCGGAGCGCCCGCGTCTGATAGCCGGGATCGGCGCCATCGTATTCGAGGAACCAACCCTCCTCGCGATCGAAGTTTCGCAACATCCGCTCCAAATACGCTTCGCCCTTGGCCTGCGTTTTCGGATCGTGAAAATGTTTGGCATGATAAAGGCATTCAAAAGCATACTCGGCTAAATGATTGGCGATCTCGCCGTGGACCTCATCGGTGCTCACAACGAACGCGGCTGCACGTTGGATGACTTTTTCCAGCAGCGTTCGGGTCCGCGCGTTCGTCAACCATGGCCCCGCCCAAACATCAATGAGGGTGGACAGGAAATCATAAATGACGCCGGGCGTGCGTTCGTGCGGATAACACTGATCGAAGCTGCCGTCCGTTCGCTGCAAGGTCGCGACATGCTCGACGTAGTTTTCGAGCAAGCAGGGCAAGGTTGACGCGAGGCCCTGCTCATCGGCATACGCGATCGCCAGGCGCGCGGCGTATTGCATGGTGGCGTCGCCGAAGTCTTTGGACTTCCAGCCCCAGTAGCGGCGGTCGAACGAACCGGCCGACGGCGACGCCGGTTCGCGATTCCACATCGAGAACGCCAGGCGGGCGACGTGCCGATATTCACGCTGATAGATGGCTTGCAATGCAAATCTCCAGTTGGCGGCCGAGAAACGCAAACTGCCGTTCGCTCAGTCGACCCAGGAACGGCAGGCGAAGCGCGTCCTGTCGAAACGCGGCGGCGTGCGGGAAATCGGCATTCATCACGTCAGGAAAATAATCGCCCGGAAGCGGCTCGCCCGCCGGTGCTGCATCAATGCCGGCCGCGCGCAATCGATTGATCATTCGATCGCGCTCAGCGGGATCGCGCAGTCGCAAGATTTGACGCAGGTGCGTGCCTGGGCCTCCCAGGTAATCTTCCGTATTGCGGAACGTCGTCTGCAGCGACCCCAGCTCGGCAAGTTGAAGGGAGCGCGCCCTGGCGAGCCGGACTTCGTCAAGAAACGTCGCGAGTCGGGATTGCCAGAGGCAGAACAGTGAACTTGATGCACGAGCATCGCCGAGTGATTCGGATTGCTTGTCCTTTTCGACGGCTGAATCGAGCGAGCCGGCGAGCAAGCGATAGATTCCCAGTGCCGAGCATGTGCGCACGCCGAGCGATTGAATCAGGGGCGCGAAGCTGGTTCGCCGGCGTTGTTTCGGTCGCGGCAATGGCGAACGCGTCAGGAGCAGGCCGCCGCCGCAGTCGAGTCCTTTGCCGAGACCGAAACTGTACACAACTGCGTCTGCCGCCGGACGCAAGATTGCAAGGGGTTCGTTCAAGCCCAATCCTTGGGCCAGGTCGAGAATCAGCCGCGTGTGTGGCATTTGTCGAAGCCGATCGACGAGCGGCGTGTAATCGCCTGCCAAGAAACCGTACATCGGCGCGATGATCACGCCCGCGGTGTTTTCATCGATGGCCGTGCTCAATTGCGTTGCCGACGGGACCGGGAGTGCCGCGCCCACGTCAACGAAGCGCACCGCGAAGCCGCATTGCCTCGCCAGGATCGGCACGAGCGGACAGATTTGCGCGGAGACAATCAAGTGCCGGCCAGCCGGCGCGCCAAGCCCGCGCAGAAAGTACGCCTGCAGAGCGTGCCGCGCGCGCGGAAAGCTGCTGGCGGCGAAATGGGCGGGACAGCCCAGGGCCGACAACACTTGTTCGCGGGCGCGGACCGTCTCCGCTCGCCCGCTGAATAACCAGTGAGCCCAACTCCAAAGCTGCACGCTTGGCAGATAACGTGGGATCATGATTAGCCAAAATAAGGAGTCACCAGCCGGCCGAGGGCGCCGTACATCGGCCTCGGCAAGCGGCGCACCACGTTGCGCGCCGAGGCGTATTTGCTGTCCGAACTGTCGTTGAGCGCGGTCGGCCCGGCGCCGTGAACATACGTCGGGATCGGCTGCTGCTCGGCCAGCCATTTCTTCTTGAAGAACAACAGGCTTTCTTGTGACGGCGAATCACTGCCCATGTCGAAGAAACGCAAGCCCTGCTGTCGCGCCCAGGTGATGATGTTGAAAAGCATGAAGTCGTTCGGCCGATGCTGCCGCCCGTCCGGCGCCGACGCCGAGTAGCCGTAGATCGCGGTGTCGCCGTGGCGAAACACGACGCTCGCGGCAAGGATCTTTTCTTCCCGGCGGACGAGAAAGAGGCGCAGGTTGCCCGCCGGCGCCAGCTCGCGAAACATGGCCGCGAAGAAGCGGCGCGGGAACGGCGGCACACCCAGCTCTTGCTGCGTTGCCAGGTGAAGCGCATGCCATTCGGCGAGCTTCTCGAGCGGAGCCTCCGGGATCTCGAGCGTGAGGCCGGCGCGCTCGGATTGGCGGATCATGTTGCGCGTCTTTGGGCCGATGGCGCGGATGTAGCCATCGCCATCGAGCTTGTTCAACTCCACAACGCTGCGGATCCAATGATCGTGCCGGAGAAAACCTTGCGCGGCGGCGACGTCGTCGTCAAACGCGGGCACGGTCTTGAGCGAGACGACGCGTGCGCCCTCCTGCCGTGCCACCGCAAGAGCGCCGGTCAACAGCTCGTCCAGTGCCGCCGGCGAATTCCACAGCGGACCGCCGCGGTCGCGAAACGGCACGGCGACGAGACGGCGCGAGAACAAGCCTCGCACCAGGTACAGCGTCAAGCAACCGTTCATTGCTCCAGCGGACTCCTTCGACTCCAGGTTGAATGAACGATAACCCAATCCGTCGCGAAAAATGGTTCGCCATTGCGGCAAATGATAGACCGTCGCTTCCGGCCGGCTCTCGACATACTTTCGCATGTCGGCTGCATCGTCCGCGGCGCACGGATTCGTATCAAGCGGCGGCATGGACGCACCTCTCGGACGTTGGCACGGCGCCGCTTGCGGCCGACTTTTGATACAGGAACTTCACAACCAAATTCATATCGATCGACGGCGCCCACATCGGCCAGTAGCTGACACGTCGGCGGCTCAGATGCGAATCGAGTTCGCGCAGCACCTGCGCGGCAAAATTCGGATGCTCCCAGCAGATGATCTTGTCGTAGTCGATGGTCGTATGCCGGCGGAACCAGCGCCGCGATGTCAGGAATCGGCCCAGGCCCCAGGCCAGGCCGCCTTCGGCGGGGATGGCGCCGATCAGGTGGCCGCCGCTACGCAAGATTCGCGTCAGCTCCGTGATCGCGGGACGCAGCGGGTAGAGGTGTTCGAGCACATAAAAGGAAACGATCACGTCGAACTCGCCGTCCGCGAACGGCAGCCGATCGGATTGACGACGATCCACGAGCCGCGTCTCGAACGGCACGCCGTGCTGCGTCAACTGGGCGGCGCTGTGGTCGAGCCAGCCTTGCCGGCAATCGGCGAGCGTGACGTGGGCGGGCTTGCCGTGCCAGAAGGGCAGATGGCCGATCTCGCCGGGGCCGATCTCGAGGACGCGTTTGCCGTCGAGGTCGAAGCCGGCCATGACGCGGTAGCCGGCGGCATTGACGGTGTTGCCGACCGATTTCTTTTGCGTCTCGCGATAGGCGACTTCCTGCACGCGTTCCCATTCTTGCCAGCACGGATCGTCCGCGCGGATGGCGAGGCCGAATTTCGACCGGTCGCCGAAGAGCGGCCGCTTGAGGAAGCGCGGCAACAGAGGTTCGAGAGTTGCGTAACGCATGAGCATTTGATTCCAGAGGCCGGGAGCGCGAAACCGCAAGCGGCGATCAGGCGGCCAAACGCGCGCTTGCTGCGTGGGTTTTGCGCAGGCTATACGTCAGTACGTACGGCTTGCGGCGCAGCGCGTTGGCCAACAACAATTCGCACAGGCCGCGGACGTTGCCCCACCAGCGGACCTTCTGCAACGCGACGGGAGGGCGGCCATAGATTTGCCGCGCCGCGATCGCTTGCAAACCAAAGCGTGTTTCCAGGCCGTGGAAATACCGTTCGCGATCGAGAATATAGAGCTGGCCTTGCGGAAATTGCTTTTTGAAAAAGTACTCCGCTCCCGCGCGATCGACGCATGGATCAACTAAGGATATTTCCCCATTCGGCGCCAGCAGCCGC
>Ga0105340_1000667_pt1 | contig 16157 bp, 10 predicted proteins | sample EasRivMeERMLT700_FD_89676 | JGI IMG/M metagenome (GOLD analysis project Ga0105340, IMG submission 89676) | Soil microbial communities from meander-bound floodplain in the East River, Colorado, USA - East River MetaG ERMLT700 | ecosystem: Environmental > Terrestrial > Soil > Floodplain | place...
ATTTGCCGGCTATAAAGTAACGGTTCAAATGGCCCAAGGATCCTGTATGCTGATTATTGCTTTGACGTTGCCGCGACGAACGTCCTGGCGGCTGGTCGAATTCCCAGCTAAGTAGGGGACCGGCGACATCAACAACGTATTCGGCCAAAAAAAACGTTGCCATCAAGTGAACGCATACGGGCCGAATCGCGAACCAATACGTCGAAAAAAGCAATTTCGTTCTCGGAGATTCGTCAGTCTCATTCGATGGGCGATGAACACGGCAATAAAGTTGCACCGGAATGGGCAACGCGCCGCGACGCGGATCTCCGTCATCAGCTTTCTCGGCCACGCAAGGCGACTGAGATGTTCAATCAACCAATCGCAATTCGCATGGCGTCGGATCGATCGACAAAAGCAGCGGTCGAGCCATGTGAGGGAAAGAAGCAATTGCTTGCCCCGGCGCCAATCCAGGCAGGCGATTCCAAAGGCCTTCGTCGATCCCGCTTACCGTGCGGCGCAGTTTGCTCACGACGTCGGCGTCCGTGATTTTGTGCAGGATGTAAGAATTCACCAGTCCAAATACTTGTGGCGGCAAATGTTGCGGTAACTGCGTGACGAACGTCAAGCCCAGCCAGCGCTTTCGGCCGCGCTTGGCAATACGCGCAACCTGCTGAAAGAGAATCCTCATCTTCTCGATGCGGTCCGCGTTGAGGAATTCATGGGCTTCCTCAATGATGATTGCTGTTCGAGTTGGAGCGGGAGCGTTGGGATTGGCTTTCTTCGCCTTTTCGTAATCCACATATGCCGAGTCTTGTGCCTCTTGCACGCCGCGCAACATGTCAGAAATGACGATGTTGGTCAACTCGGACATGCCGGAGTCCGAAAGATCGATCACGGAAACCGAGCCGGGTTTCAGCAAGTTCTTGTAATTCAACGGCCTCGCCGCAATCGACGGCGAATCGAAAACTCGTAGGCGTTCAAGCCGGCCCAGTCGACCTAGCAGGGCACGCCAGGACACTGGACTATCCAGACGACCGGCCGCATAAATCTTCTTCTTGAGCGTTGCCTTGCCGATTTCTGTTGCAAGGTGGCTGTCTTGGGGCGTGAAATCGACACTCTTTTCGCTCTTCTCTTCTTTTGCGAACTCGACGATTCGGCGACACGCGCCGACGACGTCCATCATCATCGTGAGCGTCAAACGCGGATAGCCGCGGCCACGGACCTCGGGAAAGAAATCACCGAGTTGATTGCGAAGTGCCAAAAGCAATTCGTCAATCCACCGGTCACTGAGCTGACATGGAATAACCCCAAGGGTTAGGAGTGAGCAAGCATGCCCGTCACGATCAAGCTGAACTTTTTGGCCGGGCGATACCATGCCACTCCCTGGGGCCGGCACGTCAACGAAGGCGTCCCGGAGTGGCCGCCGTCACCGTGGCGGTTGTTGCGCGCGCTCGTGGCGGTCTGGAAGCGGACCTGCCCGGTCCTCGCTGAGGCACAGGTCAAGCGCCTGTTGAGTGCTCTCGTCGCACCGCCATTCTTCCATCTGCCTCCGCATCGCGTCGCGCATACGCGGCATTACATGCCCTGGGAAAAGAAAGGCCCAGCCGACCGCACGCTCGTCTTCGACACTTTCACTTCCGTCGACAGAAGAGACGACGTGCTTATCCACTGGCCCGACGTGAGTTTCGATTTCGACGACCGTGAAGCGATTGCAAAGCTCCTCGGTAACTTGACTTTTCTGGGTCGCGCTGAGGCGTGGGTTCATGCCGAGCTGACCGACGCAACAGCGGATTGGAATTGTGCGCCAGATGATGCCGTCTCGGACCCAACCGCAGTGTTTTGCCTCGATCCGGAAACTTCCTTTTCGGATGACTACTACCCCAGACACGATCCGAAGAAGTTGGCGCAGGGCAAGATCAATCCTGCTGAGTTCCTTTTCGATTGCCCCCGTTGGCATCTCTGTCTCGATACCGAAACGATTCACGCCGAGAGATGGCCGCGCGTTCCCGGCGCCCGCTGGGTCAACTACGCTTTGACCGAGGCGGCGCCATTGCCGACACGAATCGTCCGGCAAGAAAACCGACATATCACCGTCGCCCATTTTCGGCTTGACGGCCCCGTGTTGCCCCTCGTTACCGAGACGCTGCCACTGGCGGAACTGGCGCGTCGACTCCTTCTTGCTGCCTGCAAGCGCATCGCACAACAGATGAAACCAGGACGCCCAGACGAGGAACTTTGGCCAGACTATCCCGCGTCTTGGGGCAAGGATTCTGAGCGCCGGCCTCGTCACGATCATCAGCACGCGTTCATCTTGCCTACGGATGAAGATGACGACGGCCGACTCGATCACCTTACCGTGTTCGCGCCAATGGGCTTCAACCCCCTTGAACATCAGGCACTCGCCAGCCTTCGGAAGCTGCCGCTCGGCGAAGGGGATCCCATTCGGATGCTGCTTCTCGGAACGGGAATCGAGAACACGATAGCGTCGCGTCTGTTCGCCGAGTCTCGCGCGTGGGTGTCGGCGACACCTTTCATAGTCACGCGTTTTCCAAAGCTGAGCGGCAGGAAACGAGATCGCCCAGAGGACAATGCCACTTCGACGGATTTCGCTTTTCTTGTATTGCGGCAAGAATTGGCGCGATTTAAGGACCGCGGCCGACAACTTCCATTGATTCGGAGCATCGAGCCAATCGACGGCATCGGGCCGAAGAGAATTCGTGCAATTCAGTTCAAGTGTTTTCGACGAAAAGCAACCGACGACGGCGGTCGACGGCCGAAGGGTGCCTTTCGCATTGTCTTTGCAGAGCCGGTTCGTGGACCACTTTGTGTTGGCCATTCGTGCCACTTTGGAATTGGATTGTTTTTGCCCGATGGAAAGTGAGCAAGGACCTCAGGTTTTTTTTGCGAATTGAGCCGCGAGCGGCAGTGTGGTGAAAACGCTCTAATGCCCATTGGCAGCCCTAATGTTCTTTGACAACTCAGAGTTAGAGCTATGGAGGTGTCATTTGACGTCTCGCAAGTTGTAAACGCTTATGAAGAAAGGAAAATCGATGAAACCACCGCTGAAGGGTTGCATGCCGCACGGCTTCGGCAGCGTACCTCTCGCGGGAAACCACATAACATGTGCCGGCATTCGAACTTCAGACGCCGAGCCATAACCAGCGTTCTCGGACGCTGGACCCATTGAAGCTTGAGAGCCAACTCGGTCGCACGCTTCTTGATTTCGGCATAACCAGCGTTCTCGGACGCTGGACCCATTGAAGCATGTGCGTGGTCCTTTCGTGGTTCGTGGTAAGGTCCATAACCAGCGTTCTCGGACGCTGGACCCATTGAAGCGGCGCTGCCGGCGGAATACGGCCTGGGCAGCCCTGCCCATAACCAGCGTTCTCGGACGCTGGACCCATTGAAGCTCAGTCCAGGGCGGTTGGCAGCGGGGATTGTAGTAGCATAACCAGCGTTCTCGGACGCTGGACCCATTGAAGCCTTCTCAGAAGCATGGTGGACCGCCTGAGTTGCGGCATAACCAGCGTTCTCGGACGCTGGACCCATTGAAGCGCGTCAGCGGCGGCATGGCGGGACTGGCCGGCTGGCATAACCAGCGTTCTCGGACGCTGGACCCATTGAAGCTCCTGAACGTAACATATCATGGCGATCCAATCGGCATAACCAGCGTTCTCGGACGCTGGACCCATTGAAGCAGTCATCTCGCGGACGGCGCTTGTGGCTTTGGCTCTCCATAACCAGCGTTCTCGGACGCTGGACCCATTGAAGCCGGCTCGGAAGGCGCATGGACCCAGACGCTCATGGTCATAACCAGCGTTCTCGGACGCTGGACCCATTGAAGCGTAAAGTTTCGCGTCCGTGGACATGAGATGTCTCCGTCATAACCAGCGTTCTCGGACGCTGGACCCATTGAAGCTTGAGGGAACGCGATGTCTGAACTAGACGAACTACCATAACCAGCGTTCTCGGACGCTGGACCCATTGAAGCGCCAGCGTGCTCGTTGTTCGCAACCTCGGTTTGGTTCATAACCAGCGTTCTCGGACGCTGGACCCATTGAAGCGTGATCTCCGAGGACGACATCAACGAGCGCATGAAAGCATAACCAGCGTTCTCGGACGCTGGACCCATTGAAGCTCACCTCGTCATCTTCTGGAATATCCCAATCCGCAACAAAACCAGCGTTCTCGGACGTTGGACCAAACCGTGATTGCCGTTGGCATCAAATCTGCTATTTGCCCACTGGAATTCCAGACTTAGCGCAAGGAGATTCAGCGACGCCGTGGCATCCATGACCGCTGCCGGCGTCCAAGCCGATCCCAGTAACAATTGGGATCGACGAATAGGATGCATTTCAAAGAATGCGGAAGAACCCATTTGCGCGCAGATTTACTGTAAACGCAAACTGGAATGGGAATTACGTTGAAAACACGCGATTAAGGCATTCCGGCTACTCTCTTCCGAGAACATTCGCCAAACCTTGATTGCGTGGTCACACTCGTTGTTCTTGAATGCAATCTGGCGTGTCCGCGTGGAAACCGCCGGCGCCACGATCGCGACGACGATTGTTGAGAAACGCATCCCGGCAATTCTCGATTGCATCCTCATGCGTCGACGCCGAGCAGGAAAGCGCCTTCCCAGCGATTCACGCGCAAACCCGTGAACATGATAGGAAAAAGCACCAGTGTGATTCCCAGCATCCACCAGTTCTCGCTCGAAACAATGGCCGCATCCACCTCGAGAAGGCCAAAAAGTGCGCCCAGCCCGACGATCCCAAGAATGTTGAAAAGACTGGAGACGATGACATTGCCGTGCTACTGCTCCCGATGGAGGCGTTGTTTCTGCGCTGCCAAAGTGCGCCGCAACCTGACGCGGAAATTGCAGGTTCAACTTCTGAGCGCTCTGGTGAAGGCCCATCGCAGCCAGCGGGCATGATTAAACCCCGGAAAATCTAGCCACGGATGAACGCAGATTGGCGCAGATAATTGAAATACGGACCGCACGCCAATTCCCTTTATCCGCGAAAATCCGAGTGCATCTGCGGCTGAATTCGCATTGGTCCCGCAGACTGACCCGGCGGTTACGCCGCCCGCCTCGCACTATTTGTAGAGCCATTGCACTTCATGTCCGTGTTCGCCTTTGACCAGCAACAATTTGTGGGCGAGGATCGTGGCGTCATTGGCCAAGTACTCCGTGAACCGGCGCGATCACCACTGCCTTGTCGGGCCTCGCGTTGGGGATCTGATGAATTCGAAACTTCTGATGCTCTTTCACCGCCGGCATGAAAAACCAGCGCGTCACTTCCGCAGTATCCGCTTCCATGTTGAAGATCACGCTCGTCCCACTGTCGTGCCGATTGAGGAAATTGCCCGGCAAGTAATGTTCGTAAATCAAATCGACCGTCAAGCCGAGGAGCCAACTCCTCGGGCTCGTTTCATGTCTTGGCGACGCCTATTCGGGCAACGTCGCTGCCTCGCCATTGGTTGGCGTTAAATAGGAGCCGAATGTCGTGATCGTGCGGTTTTGCGGCACCGAATAGGCCACCATGCGCACCGTGCCGTCGGACCAAACGAATAGCGCTCCTTGAGGAAACGGACCGCCCCATGGCAGATTGTTGTCTTGGCCCGCGTTTTGCGGATTCGCGGCGTTGGCCGTGCTGAGATCATCTCGTATCAGCTTCGTGATCGGACCATTCGCCGCCAGCATGCCCGCCGTATTCGGCGGCGGCACGGTGCCGCGATTCCACGCGGCAGTTCCGTTGCTCACATAACCGCGTGCCGTGCCTTGCGTGCCACCGCGCCAAATGACCGAGCTGAAACCGGTCGTGTTGGTGCTCGAGTAAAGCGAACGATCCATGTAACCGTGGCCCGCGAAGATCGTGTTCGACGTGCCGTCGGTGATGCCGAGCAACGAGCGCTTGGTATCGGCCAGCGCCCATGGCCGCGTCTGAGCGGCATACCCGGTCTGCGCAGCCTGTCCAGAGCTGCTCATGTTGAGCAAAATGTTAATGTGATAATCGCTCCACGGTCCGGGTGCAAACGTGCCCATCGTGCCACCCGTCGGATTGCGCGCACCCGTATTGGTTGAACAATGCGCCTGGCGCCCGCGGCCTGGGCACATGTAGGTCTGCACGCCCGTGGCCCGCAGGCCCGCGGCAATACCCGTGAATGCCCGACTGTTGGCGATACCACTCATGTGGAACATGGCTTGCTGGTCGCAGTATGGCAAGATCTGGAACAACCAGCTGCCGCTCGAAGCACTGTCGGTCGTCGCGTCCTGGGAATAGGCGATCGCGCTGCCGACGGGTGCAAATTGGAAAGTCGCTCCCTGTGTGGCACTCTGGCCGGCAGTCGATTGAAAGATGCCGTTGAACGGTAGCCGTTTGTTGCCGTCGTGGAAGCTTTGCATCGCCAGGCCGATTTGCTTCAGATTGTTGGTCGATTGCGTGCGTGCCGCCGCCTCACGCACCTTTTGCACGGCGGGCACCAGCAAAGCGATCAAGATTGCGATGATGGCGATGACCACGAGCAACTCAATCAACGTGAAACCAGGCCGCGTCTTGAAAATTTTTACATTCATCGAACACCTCCAAAAAAAAGAAAGCTAGACGGAAATAGGCGATGGTTCTTGCGGTATTTCGAGCAGCGATTACGAAGCACCCATTAAGTTACGAAAACGTAATGTTTGCCATTTTAGCCGCACATTTAATGAATAAAAGATTAAAGCTTACGATTTAGTAATTTATTTTCCGATTTCGGAAAACTTGGCCTTGAAAAACGCGAGGTTTATTGAATTCCCGACTTGAACTAATGAGTTGAGCGGAATGGAATTGCTAAGTGGTTCATTTCACAATTAAGGACCAGGTCCATGCCGTGGCGACAGTCGGCTCGCCTGTCGCATATTTCGTGTAGGTGAGCCGCCGGCACCAAGTCAAAACCTCCGCCGAAACCGGATCATCATTTGCCAACCAGACTACGAAGTCAATCGGGATGCGTCGCCGCCTCGGCGTGGTCGGCGTTAGATAGGAGCCGAGCGAAGTGACACCGCGGTTTGCGGCGTCGAATATGGAACGAGGCGCACGGTCCCGTCGCACCACATGAAAAGGGCGCCTTGCGGAAACGGTCCGCCCCACGGCATGTTGGCGGTCGGGACGTTGGTTCGCGCCGCATTGCTGTTGTCGCGCTTGAGCTGCGTGATCGGCCAGGAGTTCGCCGCCGTCGCGCCGACCGAGGCCGCCACGGTCGGCGTCGTGTTCGCCCAATCAAAGCCGCCCCTGGCGCCTGGCCTCAGAAGAATACGCCGCCGCCACCCATCATGCCGGGCATTCCACCCATCATCATGCCGGGCATCCCTCCCATCATCATGCCCGGCATGCCGCCCATCATGCCTCCACCCATCATTGAGAACGGGTCCCCCATCATCATGCCAGACATGCCCATCATTCCGCCCATCATCATGCCTCCACCCATCATTGAGAATGGGTCCCCCATCATCATGCCAGACATGCCCATCATCGTGCCGCCGCCCATCATCATGCCGGACATGCCCATCATGCCACCCATGTTTGCCATCATACTTTGTTGTTGCATCATCATTATGGCCATCATGGCTTTCGGACCATTTGCTGAGCCGATTGTCGTCATACCTCGACCGGCCTGAGGTCTGCGAAGGCGTGCGGCGCCGAATACGTACGGATTGACGGGGACAGGTCGAGGCGGCGTGCCCGTCACGTTGCCGCCACCGCTGCCGGCGTTTCCCGACGCCCCGCCGATATTGCCCGAAATGTTTCCGCCCATCATCATTCCGCCGCCCATCGTCATTCCGCCGCCCATCATCATTCCGCCGCCCATCATCCCATTAATGCCACCACCCATCATCATGCCAGACATTCCGCCCATCATCATGCCGGGCATTCCACCCATCATCATGCCGGGCATTCCACCCATCATCATGCCGGACATGCCGCCCATCATCATGCCGGACATGCCGCCTTGCATCATCATGCCGGACATGCCGCCCATCATCATGCCGGACATGCCGCCTTGCATCATGAATTGCGCGCGGGACTCACCTGCCGATGCAAAGAATGAGACCAACGTCAACAAGCCGGCGAAAATGGAGTTTTTGCCAATGGAACTCATGGTTGTGTTCCTCAAGAATGGAACGAAACCCACATGCTTGCACGCGGCTTCGGGTGCGTGCGAAGTACGAAGATCCGGCTCGAAAGCCCGATTCTATGAGAATCCTTGCAATTCCTTAAGCAATTCCCACGCCGAGTTTAACAAATATGCAAGATCATGACATGATTTGACTTATGGAAAATGGCCGTTTTCTGGACATTTGAGTTATTGACTGTTTATGGCGATAATTCCGCAACGATGGAGGTTTTTCCCCCATTGCGGTGTGGCTATTTCCCCGATTGTTTGAAATCAGGTCGACAGGATGATGTCTAATCCTTGCCGCCGACGGCTATTTGTGAATGGCCTGGCGTGCTGCCAAGAGCGACCAATAACTCGAATTGCGCCTGGCTGTAGCCAACCATTGCGTACACAAGATCTTGTCGGGCGGCGACGAGCATGTTGAAACTACTAAGCACTTCGATGAGATTGCCGAGCCGATCCTTGGTTCGCAAGAAGTCTTGTCGATATGCCTGTTGCGCTGTTTCGACGCGGCGTCGCGCGATATCCATCTGATTCCTGGCGGTACGCGCATTCGTGAATGCCTCCGTCACTTCACGATTCACGCGATCGATTGCTTGTTGCCTTCGAGCTTCCGCGATGTCGATCTGAGCGCGAACGCCGTTCTGCAAGGCGCGGTTTCCTATGCCAAAGTTTTGCAGGCTCCACACGGCGACAACGTCTAGATCCGTGCGCGGGTTGAACTGGCTCATGCGATAGCCGACCTGATTACTGCCGCCGCCGAAATCGCCGGCGCTGAATCCGACGGAGATTGTTGGAAGGAAAGGCCTGACGCGCTCCTGTCGAAGCCTGGTCTCATTGAGAGCGACATCGGCACTGCGCGCTGCGATTTCCGGTCGATTGCCTATTGCCAATTCGTGCAGCGATTCCAGACTGGCGCGCTCGTCGATCAATTGAACGAGCGGCGGCATTCCAGGCTCGGGGCGCAGGCGGACCGTCGAATCAGCGCTTAGCAGCCTGGCAAGCTCAGTGGCACGTATGATCGCTTCCTCGTCCACACGAAGGATAGCAGTCCTCAGAAGCGACAGCTCGCCCTGCGCTCTCATCGCGTCTGCATCGCGGCCGAGGCCCTTGGCCGCAAAATCAGTTGTCAACCTGGCAAGTTCGGCTAATTCCTTTTCGGACAAGCGAAACGCCAAGAGACGTGCCTCGGCGCTAGCGAGGCCAAGATAAGCTTTGGCCACGTTTAACAGGACATCGTTTTGTGTGGCGGCCGCGTCGAAACGACTCCGCTGCACCTTCTGCTGCGCGACACGTGGGGCGAAGACCGCATCTCCCAGATGGCTCACGACATGAACTCCAGGAACGGCCACGGTTCCGGCGCCACGAACATCACTGCCGGCGCCGAAATAGAGCGATTCTCGATCGACGTCACGAATCATGCCGCTGGCCGCCAACAAATTGCCTCGATGGATGGTCAACGATGTTCCAATGTTGAGATTCGGAAACAAAAGCGCCTTCGCCAACATCTGTTCGGCGAGGTGAGCCCGAACCAATTCTTCAGCAAGACCGATTCTTGGATTCGCAACGTTGGCAATTCGGAACGCGGTGTCCATATCGATGATTATCTCTTGCGAAAAACAAGATTGAAGAAGCTGCGCATCCATTGCGGGACCGACGAGAGTCTCTTTGACATTGACGGCCGGTTGTTCGGCAGTGCTCGTTTGGAGCAAGCCCAATGACGAGATGGTCTCAACCGGCGGTCCCAAATACGCTGAGTGAGCAAAGGGAGGCAATTCCGGGGACGTGAATAACGGCAGGATCGGATGGTCGCTGTTGCTTCCGCTTGATTGACAGCCCGCATTGGTGAATGCGACCAGGAGCAGCGCCAACGGGGCTAACTTCGTTCTCCTGTAACGACGCAACGTTCGATTTTTCTCGCCTGGTTCCATGGCGTGCGGGTCCTTCCTCGGTCGTCCTGTGAATTAAGGCGGTTGGTACGGGCGCTCACTTTTTCAAAATCGGCGGCGGCACCAATTTACTGGGAACCGGACGAGCCAACGTGTCCGCGGGTGGTTGTCCGAGCGCAACGTACAACTCAAAATGCGCGCGATTGTACTCCACGATCGCGTCAAGGTATGCGTACCGACTTCGGCCAAGGAGACGAATGCTATCGAGAACCTCAATCGGCAATCCTTCGCGGTTGGTCGTACGCAAGAGATCCTGTTCGAATGCTCTGGTGCTCGTCTGCACCGCACGTTCGCTCGTTTCGATCTGCGCGAATCGGGCATGCGTTTTCGCATACCCGAGCACGACCTCTGCCCGGACGCGGTCGAATACCTCAATGTTCTGTAATTCGTTCTGACGGACATTGCTCTGTGCCAGACGGATGTAAGCTACGTTGCCGACGCCAAGATTGCGCACGGACCAGAAAACGACGACATCGAAGTCCTGGCGTTCTTTCAGATTGCTGAAACGCGATTGTGGCGGCGTGGCGTCTGCCACGAGATTGCTGCCGCCGCCAAATCCGCCGGCACTATAGCCAAGAATGACGTTTGGCGAGAACGGCAACACTTTGGCATTCTGCAATTCCAGAAGCGCGGCGCGAATTGCCGCCTGGCGCTCCTGCAATTCTGGGCGTTGCGTGATCGCAATCGCAACCAACTCTGGCAATGGAATCGGTTCAGGCACAATCGAGTGCGGCACGACCCATCCATCAATCGGTTGAAGCCGCTCGGATGGATTCAAGCTGAGCACCTGGCTCAAGCGTGCGGAAGCGGCGAGTAAATCGTTTTCGGCCTGGAGAAGGTCATTGTTGCGCTGGTCGAGTTCCGTGGCAGAGCGGTCAGCGTCCGCCTGCCTTCCCTGGCCAGTTTTGGCGTAGCTCGCGGTGATTCGCGCCACTTCCAGAGCATCGGCGCGATTCCTGGCCGCGATCGCCCGCCGCCCTTCGGCGCGAAGCAACTCCAGGTAAGACTGTGCAACTTGCAACAAAATCTCGTTTCGCACGGCATCGCTGGCAAATTGGCGCTGACGAACGACTTGCTGACTGACGAGAGAGCGATAGATCGTCGCCGAGACGTTGCCACTCCAAACAATGCCCGGAATGTTCACGGTCCCCGCTCCGACCGCATTGGCGCCCAGCCCCACATAGAGAGAGTCTCGATTGACCTTGAGCATATTGCCATTCGACTGCTGCAGCGTGCCGAGGTGATGGTCAAAGTTCGTGCCAACATTGATTGAAGGCAAGAACTGGGCGGCCGCTAGCTGTCGCATAGCGACCGCCTCCAGGACCCGTTCGCGAGCGAGAAGGATTTGGGGATTCTGTACGCCCGCCAACTGCAAGGCGGCGGCGAGATCGATTGGCCGGCTTTCCTTGCCCAGAATCGTCGGGATAGCTGGAAACTTGATTTCCTCGAACTTTGGCTGTTTCTTCTTGTCGCCGTCCTTGATTTCCTGATTTTTTCCGCCCGGAACTGGCTGGGCGTAACTCACAGACGCAGCAATCAACAGCACAAGATTGGCGCCAAAACGCAAACTAGAAATTCGCATAGAATCCTCGCATGAACATCCGTGTTTCGCGAGCAACTTGGGGTGATTCTGGTTGCGTGTGCGGTGCTGCAAACGGCGGCGTAATCGTGCGCATCTAATTTGGCGCATCGATTTATAGTATCGGTCTCCACTAGCAAGACGAATTAGCTAAACTACGCGGTTTATACACGACCCGTTTGTTGCGCTCATTCGGTCGCGAAAATAGGCCGCTGCGAATCATTGGAATACTTGGCATCCTCCGCCAACACCTTGCAGCGTAGTTCCATTAGCAAAGTCCGGACGGTTTTTGGCGTCATGTAATGATGATTCAAGATCAATTGATTCAGTGGAACATCCCACATGATTCCCCAAAGAGCGCGCCCGCCGCGATCGGATAGGTTGCCGTTGGACAAATCGAGCGTGTCAAGTCGGTGCAGCACCGGCTTGTTGACAATCGACCAAGCGATTTCATCCGCAATTTCGCTGTTGCGCAAGCCGAGGTACTTGAGGGACGGAAATAGCGAACCGTCCAGAAGTTCCTGAAGATCGTCCATGCTCCCATCCCACCCACTTTTTTTTGCGCCGAGCCAGAGGTCCAAATGGACCAGATTCGGAAAATTGCACCGATAAAGGTCGGCTATCACGGACCGCGGCATGCCGCAAGTCTCGATGATCAGAGCCCGCAAGTGATAATGCGGTTGAACGCAAGCGAATCGCAATCCGCGGCCGCCGCGGACACGCAGGACTTCGAGGTTGGGGTAGGCGTAAAGCAACGGGCTAACATCGGTGTTGTGAATCCATGTCCCCTTGATTTCGTGGGTCGTTATGTCGCCGAGGAAAATGGCAGCCAAACCGCGCAGGCGGCTTTTATGCTGTGCCAATGCTTCGACGATCGCGGCACTGCTGCATTCGCCGAAATCGCACCACTTGCCGATGACCAACGATTGCAACATCGGCGCCTGTTCGTGTCGCGAGAGGGAGTCGAGCGCGTCGATAATTCTATCGGTTCCGGGGATCCCGCCGGCGCGCAGCCGGTAGGAATACTCAGGTCCTTTCCAGTCAGCCGGGCCGCGGTAGTCCTGAACTGGTCCGTCGAAGAAAAAAGCAGCGTTTTCGGTAAAGGGCACGTTGTTCTCCTGATCACTCTTTCGGTTCCTTCGAATCTTCCGGTTTTGACTCTGACAGTTTTTGGGCGGCTTGATCGTCCGCAGGTTCGTCGTGGGGAATGAGACCGTCCTCGTCAACGGCGACAAGCTTGGTGTCTCGCATCAAGAGCGAATACACGGTCGGAACGATAAACAACGTCGTGATCAGGCCTGCGATAAGACCGCCAAGGACCGCCCGGCCCAACGGGGCATTCGCTTCGCTGCCGCGCCCCAGACCGATAGCCATTGGGAGGAGTGCAAAAAAAGTCGCCAAGGCGGTCATCACGACCGGCCGAACGCGGACGCCCGCCGCCTTGACGATGGCCTCGGTGGGCGACAGGCCTTCGCCCCGCCGCAGGTGCTGGGCGTAATCGACCAGTAGCACCGTGTTCGAGACGACGATCCCGACCATGAAGATGACGCCCAGAAGCGACTGCACGTTAAGGGCGGTTCCCGTGACATAAAGCGTCAGCACGACGCCGATCAGGCCGACCGGGACTGCGGAAAGGATGACAAGCGGCGTGACCCAGGATTTGAACAGTGCGACCATGAGGAAATAGACCAGCAGGGTGGCCAGAAGCAAGCCGACGCCAAGATTGTGGAAGGTATCCTGCATTCGCGCGTATTCGCCGCTGAGCCGAATCTTGCTGCCGACCAGGAAGCCCGGCTGCTCCGCGTTCTTGGTGGCCGGATCGTAGGTCCGCCACTCGCCGCCGCCATCATTTTGGCCGTAGCGATTTAAGAGCCGTGAGACCGCGTCGGCAACGCTGCCGAGGTCGCGTCCGTGAATGTTCATGCTGATGTCGAGCGTGGTTTGCAGGTTTTGGTGGTTCATCTCGCTGACGACGTTGTTGCGTCTCAAGGTCGCGACATTACGCAGCGGGATCGAACGCTTCTGGGTCGAACTCGTGATCGGGATGTCCAACATCGTATCCAGCGACTTGATATCTTCATCGGTGTACGACACCCCGACAAGATAAAGATTGTTGCTGACCGGGTCGCTCCAGAAGTTTTTTTTGTGGTACTGAATGCTCGAGTTCAGGGCAGCAATCACGTTCTTCATCACATCGGCTTGATTCAAGCCCAGGCTTGCGGCCTTGGCCTGATCCACGTCGATGATGTACTGCGGATAATCGAGCCGTTGAATGATGCGGGCATCCACAACTCCGTCCACTTTCCGAGCTTCTGCCAGAATGGCCTCGGCAATGGGATAGGCCTTGACGATGTTCTTGGTGGTGATTTGGATGTTGATCGGGCTAGATCGGCCTTCGTTCATGGCGGAGCGAATCATGCCGCCGGCGTTGAAGGAGAATTCCGCCTGGCCCTTCCATTCGGGAGCGTCGAGGCGTTGCCGTAACTGATGCACGTATTCCTGGGCCGAATGCTGCCGATCGGGTTTGAGCTGGATCTTGATGACGGCATCCATGGGACCGGAGTTGGGCGTGAAGGCCGCGGACCAATCGCCGACGACGCCGACTTCACTGATGACGATTTCCAGGTCCGTGCCGATGGTATTCTGGACGACTTCTTCGACAGCGGCAACGCGTTTCTGGGTCTCCTCCAAATGCGTGCCGGATTTGGCGCGGACGTAGATCTCGAAGGCGCCGGCATCCACTTCCGGAAAGAACTCCCGCTTCAGCTGGGAGCCCACCCCGAAAACGACTACGACAATCAAGGCGACGCTGCCGAGCAAAACGGTGACTCGGCGTGCCATGACCTTGCCGAGCGAGCGCATGTAACCCGCAATCGCAACGGCGATCAACCCTTCCCAGCGTTCAAACGTCTTGCCAAGCCAGCTCTTGGCCGGCGGATTCTCGTGTTCATAGCGATGGAAGTAATCTTCGCCATGCAGCTCCGGCTTGCCCTTGGGATGGTGCGCATTGAGCCAAAGCGAACAGAGTGCCGGCACCAGCGTAACGGACATGAAGAACGCCGCGATCATGGCGAAGGTCACGGCCAAAGCCATAGGCCGAAAGAGAAACTTGCCCATGCCCGGCATGAACGCCAACGGCGCGAGGACCAGCAAAGTGCAACAGCATGCGACCAGAGCCGGCATGGCGATTTCGCTGGCCCCATGGAACGCGGCTTCTTCGGGTTTGGCGCCCAGGCCGAGATGCCGGTGCGTATTCTCCAGACAAATGATGGCGAGATCGACCAAGGGGCCGATGGCCAGTGCCAGCCCGGCCAGCGTCATCACGTTGATTGTGTTGTCCGTATAATGCAGGCCCAGAACGGCAAAGCAGACGGCGATCGGGATCGTCAAAACCGAGATCAACGTCATGCGCCATTCGCCCAGAAAGACCAGAATCACCAGCGAACAGAGTATCGCCCCGAGCACGCCTTCCTCGACCAGGCTGACGATCGAGTTTCTCACGTACACCGATTGATCCATGACGAGTTTCAGATCGATGTCGTCGTAGGTCAAACGCGACTTGATATCGGGAAGCTGCTCCTTCAGGCTGCCGACGACCGCGAGTGTGCTGGCGCCGGCTTGCCGATAGACCGGGATATAGACCTGCCGGCGGCCGTTGACGCGCACGACGCTCATTTGCCTCAGGCTGGTATCAGTCGGCGTGGCGACGTGTTTGAGGAGGATCGTCTTGTCGCCTTCGGTCTTGACGGGGATTTCGCCCATCAGTTCGACGAGTTCATACATCGAGTTGGAGTCGACGGCGTAATCCGTGTCGCCGAGCCGGGCGCCGCTGGTTGGCATGAAGATGTTGAAATTGTCGATGGCGTTGCGCAGGTCTTCGGGGGAGAGGTTGCGGGCCTGCATTTTTTCGCGATTCATGTACGCCAGGATGGCCCGCGTCTTGCCGCCGTAGATGACCGGCGCGTTGGCGCCGCGGATGCCCATGACCATGTTGCGGACCTCGAATCGGCCCGCATCCGCGAGGACGCCTTCCGGCAAGGTCTTGCTGTCTAACGCGACCAGGCAAACCGGCACCGTGTTGGTCGGATCATACGGCAAGACGATCGGGGGCAGCGTCGCCGGCGGCAGATAGCGCGTGGCGCCGGCGACCAGCGACATCACCTGAGTCATGGCGCCGTTGACGTCAACGTCGTCCGTGTAGTAGTTGCGAACGATACTGGCGCCGGCGATCGAACGTGATTCCTGCCGCGCTGTGCCCGCCACTTGTCCGGTCCAGCGCTCCAAGCGGTTCGACAGGTTCTTCTCGACCACCGCCGCCGGCATGCCGCCATAAAAGGTCAAGACCTGCACGGATGGACTGCGATTAACCGGCAGAATATCAACCGGAATTGATAAGATCGCCAGCGACCCGAGCACGGCGACCGTCAGCACCAGCACGACGACGGCATACCAGTTGTTCAGGGAGAACTTGATCAGTCCATTCATAA
>Ga0105340_1000668_pt1 | contig 16156 bp, 16 predicted proteins | sample EasRivMeERMLT700_FD_89676 | JGI IMG/M metagenome (GOLD analysis project Ga0105340, IMG submission 89676) | Soil microbial communities from meander-bound floodplain in the East River, Colorado, USA - East River MetaG ERMLT700 | ecosystem: Environmental > Terrestrial > Soil > Floodplain | place...
GGTTTTCAGGCAAATTCATTCGAACTTCGCACCTGATTCCTTCACCACTTTCGCCCACTTGCCCTGCTCCGCGCTCATCCACTTGCCGAGGCTGTCCGGCGTATCGGTGCGCACCTCGGTGCCCTGCTTGGCGAAGCGCTCCTTCATCTCCGCCGCGTTCAGCACCCTGATCAGCTCCGCGTTCAGCTTCGCCACGGTCTCTCGCGGGATCCCGAGGGGCCCGACGATGCCCTGGTAGGAGCCGGTTTCGAAGCCGGGCAGGCCCTGCTCGGCCACCGTCGGGGTGTCGGGCGCAGCAGCGACTCGCTTTGCGCTGGAAATGGCAAGCGCCTTCAGCCTGCCGCCGGTCACGTGCGGCCAGGTGGCGAGCATGCCGTTGAACAGCACGTGCGCCTGCCCGCCGATCACGCCGGTGATGGCGTCGGCGCCGCCTTTGTAGGGGATATAGGTCCAGTCGACCCCCATGCGCTGCGCGAATTCGATCCCGGCGAGTTGCGGCGCGCCGCCGATGCCGGAGATCGCGAAGTTGAGCTTGCCGGGATAGGCCTTCGCCATGGCGACGAGCTCCTTGACGTCCTTCGCTTTCACCTCGGGATTCACGGCGAGGACGTGCGGCGAGTACGACACCATGACCACCGGGGTGAAGTCCTTCGACGGGTTGAACGGAAGCTTCGGATACACGCTCGCGCTGATCACCAGGCCGCCGAGGTCGGTGAGAAGAAGCGTGTAGCCGTCGGGCGCGCTCTTCGCGACGAAGTCCGCGCCGACGTTGCCGTTCGCGCCCGGCTTGTTCTCCACCACCACCGGCTGGCCCCACGCGTCGGTCAGCTTGGGGCCGATCTGCCGCGCCAGGATGTCGGAGGTGCCGCCGGCGGCATAGGGCACGACGATGCGGATCGGCTTGTTCGGATAGGTTTGCGCGGAAACACCAGTAACAACGAGTGCTGTTGCCAGGGCGGCAATGCGTTTCATGGTCTCACCTCTCAGTGAATTTCCGGCTCTGCGACCGGCGCGGTGCCTTCGAGGAAATCGAAGTCGCAGCCTTCGTCGGCCTGCTTCACGTGGCGCGAGAAAATCGCGCCGTAGCTCCGTTCGAACTTGTGCGGCGGCTGTTTCCAGGCCGCCTTGCGCTTTTTCAGCTCGTCTTCGGGAACCTTCAGGTTCAGCTGCCGCTTCTCGACGTCGAGCTCGATCAGGTCGCCGTTGCGCACCAGCGCGAGCGGTCCGCCGACGAAGGATTCGGGCGCGACGTGCAGGACGCAGCAGCCGTAGCTCGTGCCGCTCATGCGCGCGTCCGAGATGCGCACCATGTCGCGCACGCCCTGCTTGAGCAGCTTCTTCGGCACCGGCAGCATCCCCCACTCGGGCATTCCCGGCCCGCCCAGCGGCCCGGCGTTGCGCAGCACGAGCACGCTCGAGGCGTCGACCTCGAGGTCGTCGCGGTCGATGCGCGCCGCCATGTCGTTGTAGTCGTCGAAGACCACCGCTTTTCCAACGTGTTTCGAAATTTTCGTTGCGGCCGCCTTGATCACCGCGCCGTTGGGCGCCAGCGAGCCGCGCACCACGACCAGGCCGCCGGAGGCTTTCAGCGGGTTTGCTCTTGTTCGAATCACCTCTTCGTTATAGATGCGCGCGCCCTGCAGGTTCTCGCCGAGCGTCCTGCCGTTGACCGTTCTGGCATCGAGATGCAGCAAATCCTTCAACTCCGCGAGGAGGGCGCGCAAGCCGCCTGCATAGTAAAAATCCTCCATCAGGTACTTGTCGCCCGAAGGCCGCACGTTGGCGAGGAGTGGCGTTTTCGCAGAGAACTCGTTGAAGCGCTCGAGCGGCAGCTTGATGCCGGCGCGCCCGGCCATCGCCACGAGATGGATCAGCGCGTTGGTCGAGCCGCCCATCGCCATCAGCGTCACGATGCCGTTGTCGAAGGACTCCTTTTTCAGGATGTCGCGCGGCTTCAGGTCCTCCCACACCATCTCGACGATGCGCTTGCCGGTGGCGGTGGCCATCTTCGAGTGGTTCGAGTCGGGCGCGGGGATCGAGGAGGCGCCGGGGAGCGTGAGGCCGAGAACCTCGCCGAGCGCCATCATCGTTGCCGCGGTGCCCATGGTCATGCAGGTGCCGGGCGAGCGCGCGATGCCGTCCTCGATCTCCTGCCAGTCGCGCTCGGTGATCGTGCCCGCGCGCAATTCGGCCCAATACTTCCAGCTGTCGGACCCCGAGCCGAGCGTATCGGCGCGCCAGCGGCCGTTGAGCATCGGGCCCGCCGGTACGTAGATCGCCGGCAGGTTCATGCTGGTCGCGCCCATGACGAGCGCAGGCGTGGTCTTGTCGCAGCCCGCCATCAGCACCGCGCCGTCGGCGGGATACGAGCGCAGCAGCTCCTCGCACTCCATGGCGAGGAAGTTGCGGTACATCATCGTGGTCGGCTTCTGCATCGGCTCGGCGAGCGACATCGCCGGCATCTCCACCGGGAAGCCGCCGGCCTGCCACACGCCGCGCTTCACCTCTTCGACGCGCTGCTTGAAGTGCGTATGGCAGGAATTGATGTCCGACCAGGTGTTGATGATCGCGATCACCGGCTTGCCGGCGTAGTCGGCCCGCTCGTAACCCATCTGCGCGGTGCGCGAGCGGTGGCCGAAGGAGCGCAGGTCGTTGACGCCGTACCAGCGGTGCGAGCGCAGCTCTTCGGGCTTCTTGCGGGACGGCATGGGAGAAGCGGATTCTATCAAGTAGACTTCGCCGATGAACCGACTAGTTACTTTGCTCTTTCTAATGACTGCTCCCCTCTCGGTGACGGCGCAGACGTTTCCCTCCAAGCCGATCCGGGTCGTCATTCCCTTCGTCGCCGGCGGCTCCTCCGACATCGTCGGCCGCGCCATCGCGTCGAAGTTCCAGGAGCTGCTGGGGCAGCCCGGCGTAGTGGAGAACCGCCCCGGCGCGAACGGCGCGATCGCGGCCGAGTTCGTCGCCAAGGCCGAGCCCGACGGCTACACGATCCTGGTGGGCTCGATCGGCGTGTTTTCGATCAACGCGGCGCTCTTCAAGGACCTGCGCTACCACCCGGTGCGCGACTTCGCGCCGCTCACGCTCGCAGTGACCACGCCCAACGTGCTGATCACCAAGCCGACGCTCGCGGCCGGCTCGCTGAAGGAGCTGGTCGACCAGATGAAGAAAAATCCCGGCAAGCTTTCCTACTGCTCGAGCGGTACCGGCTCCTCCGACCACCTCACCGCCGAGTTGCTGAAGCAGGCGTCCGGCACCGACGCGGTGCACGTCCCGTACAAGGGCGGCGCCGCGTGCCAGACCGACATCATGGGCAACCAGGTGGACTTCTCTTTCCAGAACCTGGGCGCGGTGACCAACTACATCAAGGGCAAGCGCATGAAGGCGCTCGCCGTGACCGCAAAGGCGCGCCATCCGCAGCTCCCGGAGGTGCCGTCGGCGGGCGAGGCGGGGTTCGCCGACCTCGTCGTCACATCGTGGCAGGCCGCCGCCGCGCCTGCGAAGACGCCGAAAGACGTGGTGGCGCGGCTGAACGGCGCAATGGTCAAGGCGCTGCGCTCGCCGGACGTCGCCGAACGCATGAACCAGATCGGCTTCGACGTGGTGGCGAGCTCGCCGGAGGAGTTCGCCAGCTTCATGAAGGCCGAGGTCGAGCGCTGGACGGGCGTCGTCGCCAAGGGAAACATCAAGCCGGAGTAATGGGTTTCGTTTTTCAGCACGCAAGCCTCGCGCGCGCCATCGAGGCGGTTGCCGCCGCAGGCGGCAGCGAGCCCGCGGAGGCGAAACTTGTAGCGCAAAACCTGGTCACCGCCAACCTCACCGGCCACGACTCGCACGGCATCGGCATGATGCCGCGCTACGTCGAGGCGCTGCTCGAGGGCGGGCTGCATCCGAACCGGCAGGTCGAGGTGAAGTTCGATGCCGGAGCGCTGCTCGCGCTCGACGGCTGCGCGGGCTACGGTCAGTCGATCGGCCTGCAGGCGACGGAGATGGCGATCGCGCGCGCCCGCGAGCAGGGTTCGGCCATCGTTGCGCTCGGCAACTCCCACCACCTCGGGCGCATCGGGCACTGGGCGGAAATGGCGGTCGCCGCCGGGTTGATTTCCCTGCACTTCGTCAACGTCCAGTCGTTCGCGCGGGTTGCGCCCTTCGCCGGCGCCGACCGGCGCTTCGGCACCAACCCGGTGTGCATCGGCATCCCGCTTCCCGGCGAGCCGCCGTTCCTGCTCGACATGGCGACCAGCGCGGTGGCGCAAGGGAAGCTGCGCGTCGCGCACAACAAGCGCGCGAAGATCCCGCGCGGCTGGCTGATCGACGACCAGGGTAATCCGACCGACGACCCGCGCTGGGGCGTGCTGGCGCCGCTCGGCGCCATGACCTGCTTCGGCGAGCACAAGGGCTACGGCCTGGCGGTCGCGTGTGAGCTCCTCGGCGGCGCTCTCACCGGCGGGGGCGTCACGGACTACGACAACAAGACCCAGCGGCGCGTACTGAACGGCATGCTCTCGATCTTCATCGATCCGGCGCGCCTTGGCACCCAGAAAGCGTTTGCGAAGGATGCGAAAAGCTTCCTCGCGTGGCTGCGCGCCTCGCGCGCCGCCCCGGGCCACGACCGCGTGCGCATCGCCGGCGAGCCCGAGCGCGAGTACCGCGCGGCGCGCGAACGCGATGGCGTTCCGGTGGACGCCGAGACCTGGAAGGAGATTCGCGCCGCCGCAGCGAAGCTGAAGCTTTCGCCGGAGCACATCGACGCTCTGGCTCGGGGAGGCTAGCCATGCGCCGGTCGTTCCTGGCAATCGTTCTTCTGGCGGTGTGCGCCGCGCTCGGCGCCCAGGAATACCCCGCACGGGCTGTGCGCATCGTGGTGCCGTTCGCGCCCGGCGGTGGAACCGACCTGATCGCGCGCATCCTGTCGCAGCATCTGAGCCAGCGCCTCGGGCAGAGCTTCGTGGTCGAGAACCGCCCGGCGGGCTCCGGATCGTCGGCGCCGATCACGTGGCGAAGAGCGCGCCCGACGGCTACACGCTGCTTTTCGCGTTCTCCTCGCTCTCGAGTGCGGCGCGGCATGATCGATCAGGGCATGGACCCGGCGGCCGGCGAGCCCGGCGAGTTCGCGGCGCTGATCAAGGCCGACATGGAGAAGTGGGGCGACATCGGCAAGCGGCTCGGGGTGAAGCTCGACTAGAGCACGCCGAGCGCGCGCAGCTCGCGCTCGCACTGCGCCGCGTTCTTGAACTGGATGCCGCGGATGCCGAGCGCTGCGGCGGCGGCGACATTCACCTCGACGTCGTCGATGAAGACCGTGTCGCGCGGCTTCAAGCTGTAGGTCTTGAGGGCGTGCTGGTAGATCGCCGGCTCGGGCTTGCAGAGGTTCAGCCGGCACGAAATGATCGCGCCGGAGAACACCTCGAAGAAGCGCTGCTCGCGCTCCAGGTGCTCGATCGAGGCGAAGTGCATGTTGGACAGGCAATAGAGCGGATGCCCGCGCGCCTTGAGGCGGTAGAGCAGGTCCATCGTGTCCGGGAACGGCACGAGCGAGGGCGGCACCGCGAGCAGCAGCTTGCGGATCTCGGGCTCTGCAATCCCGCTGCGCTGCGCCGCGCGCCGGATCGCCTCGTCGCGCCCCAGCGTTCCGCGGTCGAGCTCCAGCCAGTCCGCGTGGCCGAAGACGCCGTCGCGTACCCGCGCCTTCACATCTTCATCCGTGAAAACGCCGTCGATGATCGCGGCCGGGTCCCAGCGCACCACCACGCCGCCGAGGTCGAAAATCAGATTCAAAGCTTGTCGACGCCCAGCTCGTCGGCGAGCCGGTTCAGCTCGTCGACGGTCGCGTCGCCGAGCCGGATGCCCTCGCGCCTGCGCCGCTCCGCAGTGAGGAGCTCCGGGTCGCCCGGCGCCAGGGCGCCTTCGGCACGAATCTCCCCGAGAAAAAGATCGATCTGCGAAAGAAAAGCCTTGCGTTGCGCAAACCGCGCCGGGTCGAGCGCGAGCATGAAGTGGCCGAGGTTGCGCGGCTTGTTCAGCTCCCCGTACATCTGGGTGACGTGCCGGCCGAACGGCACGCCGGCGAGCTGCGCGCACAGGATCTCGATCATCGCCGCGAGCGCGTAGCCCTTGTGGCCGCCGGTCGGGGCGAGTCCGACCACCTGCTGGGGATCGGTGGTCGGCTTTCCGTCCTGGTCGACGCCCCAGTCGGGCGGGATCGATTTTTCTTCCTGCCGCGCGACCAGCACCTTGCCCCACGCGACGTGGGTGGTCGACATGTCGATGATCACGGGCTCGCGCTCCCCGGGCGCGCCGAAGGCGATCGGGTTCGAGCCGAGGAAGATGCGCTTCATCCCCGGCGGCACCATGATCGAGTCGGTGTGCGTGAGCGCCACGCCGATCAGGCCTTCCCTGACGGCGAGCTCGACGAACCAGGCGCAGGCGCCGCAGTGCGAGCTGTTCCGCGCGACCACGGCACCCACGCCGCTGTCTTTCGCGAGGGAAATCGCCTCCTGCATGGCGCGCTGCGCGACGAGCTGGCCCATTCCGGCGTCGCCTTCGACCACCGCCGCCGAGGCCGACGTGCGCCGCACCGCGATGCTCGGCCGCGCCTTCACGCTCCCGTTGCGCAGCCGCCTCGCGTAATGGGGCAGCCGCACCACGCCGTGGCTGTCGACGCCGCGCAGGTTCGCCGCGACCAGCGTCTCGGCCACGAGCTTTGCGTCCGCTCCCTCGAGCCCGAGCTGTTCCAGGCACGCCGCGGTGAAAGCAGCGAGCTTCTCGTGAGGTACCAGCATGGGAAGAATTCTAGATAGAATCGCCGCGCGAGGAGGCAGGATGGCGAAAGACAAGAAGCGCGCGCGCCCCGACGACGTCGATCCCCACCATCGCTGGGATCGGCCGCTCCAGGCGCCGGGGCGCACGCAGGTGGATTTCGAGGAGCGCGTCGATTTCCGCCGCTTGCACGACTACCGCCTGGCGCGCACGCGCGCGGCGCTCGCCCATTCCGGCCTCGGCGCGCTGCTCTCGTTCGATCAGCACAACATCCGCTACACCACCAGCACCGTAATCGGCGAATGGGCGCGCGACAAGCTCACGCGCTACTCGCTCCTCACCGGCAACGGCGAGCCGTACATCTGGGACTTCGGCAGCGCCGCGCGCCACCACAAGCTCTACGCGCCCTGGCTGAAGGACGACCACTGCCGCGCCGGCTTGCTCGGCATGCGCGGCGCGGTGGGTTCGGATCTGACTTTGTTCAAGAACGCGGCCAAGGAGATCAAGTCGATCCTCAAGGCCGAGGGCGTGGCGAATCTGCCCCTGGGCGTGGACGTGGTCGAGCCCCCCATGCTTTTTGCATTGCAAGATCAAAATATTGAAGTACGCGATGGGCAGCAGACGATGCTGCAGGCGCGCGAGGTGAAGAACGTCGACGAGCTCACGCTGCTCAACATGGCGGCGGCGATGGTCGACGGCGTCTACCAGGACATCGCCGAGGCGCTGAAGCCGGGCGTGCAGGAGTCGCAGATCGTGGCGCTCGCCACCAAGCGCCTGTATGAGATGGGCTCGGACTGCGTCGAGGCGATCAACTCGATCTCGGGCGAGCGCTGCAGCCCGCACCCGCACAACTTCACCGACCGGCTGATCCGCCCGGGCGACCAGGCGTTCTTCGACATCATCCAGTCGTTCATGGGCTACCGCACCTGCTACTACCGCACGTTCAACGTCGGGCGCGCCACCGGGCCGCAGCGCACCGCGTACAAGAAAGCGCGCGAGTGGATGGACAAGGCGATCGAGCTGCTCAAGCCCGGCATGACCACCGACAAGATCGCGCGCGCGCTTCCCGAGGCGAAGGACATCGGCTTCGCGAGCGAGATGGACGCCTTTGGCCTCAACTTCTGCCACGGCCTCGGCCTCGGGCTGCACGAGCGCCCGCTCATCTCGCGCCTCACCTCGCTGCGCGAGCCGATCGAGCTCAAGGCCGGCATGGTGTTCGCGGTGGAAACCTACTGCCCGGCAACCGACGGCATTTCCGCCGCGCGCATCGAGGAGGAAGTGATCCTCACGCCGACGGGCGCCAAGGTCATCTCGCTCTACCCCGCTGAGGAACTCCCGATTGCCAACCCCTACTGAAATGAAGCTGGGCTGGATCGGCACCGGCCGCATGGGCTACGCCATGGCCGAGCGCCTCGCAAAAGGCGGCTGCGACCTGGCCGTCTGGAACCGTACGAAGGCCAAGGCCGACCCGCTGGCCAAGCATGGCGCGAGGGTGGTGAACCAGCTCGAGGAGCTGTCCACCAGGGACATCCTTTTCTGCATGGTGTCCACCTACGACGACGTGAAGGACGTTATCGGCAAGGCTCTGGCCGCAGGTGGCAATGCGGGCAAGCCGAAGATGGTGGTGGAATGCTCTTCGATCTCGCTGGAGGGCTCCGCCGAACTCAGAAAAACTCTTTCCTCAAAAGGCGTGGAGTACCTGGCCGCGCCCGTAAGCGGGAACGCAAAGGTCATCAAGGCAGGAAAGCTGACCTTCGTCGTATCGGGGCCGAAAGCGGCCTACGACCTGGCGCGGCCCTATCTCGACATGATGGGCACGGGATCGAGCTACGTCGGCGAAGGCGAGCTCTCCCGCATCGCGAAGATCTGCCACAACGTGCTGCTCGGGGTGGTGATCCAGAACCTGTGCGAGATCACCATCCTCGCGCAGAAAGCGGGCATGCCGCGCCACGCCTTCCTCGACTTCCTGAACAAGAGCGTCATGGGGTCGATGTTCACGCGCTACAAGACTCCGGCGCTGGTGAACCTCGACTTCCACGTCACCTTTACGCCGAAGCTGCTGCGCAAGGACCTCGACCTCGGCCTCGATGCGGGCCGGGAGTTCGAGGTGCCGATGCCGCTCACTTCGCTTACGCGCGATCTGCTTCAGCAAATGATCGGGCAGGGCATGACCGAGCAGGACTTCTCCACGCTGATCCTCGCGCAGGCGAAGGCCTCCGGCATCGAGCTCAAGCCCGAGAACAAGGAGGTAGGCGATGGCCTCTCGTCGTGATTTCCTGAAGGGAAGCGCGGGTCTCGCGGCGCTCAGCGGGTGCAGCACCTTGATGCCCGCAGAACCCGCGGACGTGCTGATCGTCAACGGCCGCATCGCCACGCTCGATCCGAAGCAGCCGAACGCCGAGGCGATCGCGATCCGCGGCGAGCGCATCATCGCCGTCGGCAACCCCGGGGAGCTCGAGAAGTACAAAGGCCCGAATACCCGCGTGATCGACGCCGGGCGGCGCATCGTCATCCCGGGCCTCAACGACGCGCACACGCACTTCATCCGCGGCGGGCTGACCTACACCAACGAGGTGCGCTGGGACGGCGTGCCGTCGCTTGCCGAGGGCATGCGCCGCGTGCGCGAGCAGGCGCGGCGCACGCCGCCGCCGCACTGGGTGCAGGTGATCGGCGGCTGGACCTGGGCGCAATTCGCCGAGAAGCGCTTCCCGACGCTGGAGGAGATCAACGCCGCCACCGGCGACACGCCGTGCATGATCATGCATCTCTACGATCGCGCGTGGCTCAACCGCTCGGCGATCCGCGTGCTCGGCTGGGAGAAGGAGGTGCCGAAGCTGTTCGGCGGCTACGTCGAGCGCGACGCCGGCGGCACGACCACCGGCCTCGTGATGTCCACCACCAGTCTCGCGAGCCTGGTGGCGGTGTGGCTGCGAGTGCCGCGGCTTTCGCCCGAGGAGCAGATCACCTCCACGCGCCATTTCATGCGCGAGCACAACCGCCTCGGCATCACCAGCGTGATCGACGCCGGCGGCGGCGGGCAGAATTTCCCGGATAACTACGCGGCGATCGCCAAGCTCGCCGCCGACCGGCAGCTCACGCTGCGCATCGGCTATCAGCTCTTCGCGCAGACGCCCGGCAAGGAGCTCGAAAACTACCAGGCGTGGTCCAAGCTCGTGAAGATGGGGCAGGGCGACGACTATTACCGCATGGTGGGCGCCGGCGAGTACCTCCTCTACGCCGCCGGCGACCCGGCGAACTTCGCCAAGGACTGGGTCGTGCCGCCGCCGGGGGTGATGGAGAAGAACTTCACCGAGGTGGTGAAGTACGTGGCGGGGCTCGGCTGGCCATTTCGCCAGCACGCCACCTTCGATTCCACCGCGGCGCGGCAGCTTGCCGTGCTCGAGCAGGTAAACAAGGAGGTACCGCTCAAGAGCCTGCGCTGGGGCCTCGACCACTGCGAGACGCTCACACCTCAAACCCTCGAGCGGCTGGCGAAGCTCGGCGGCAGCATCAGCATCCAGAACCGCCTATCGTTGGATGGGGAGGCGTTCGTCGCCAAGTACGGCGTCGCCGCCGCGTCCGACGCGCCGCCGATCGCGCGCATCCGCGAGATGGGCATCCCGCTCGCGTGCGGCACCGACGCCAACCGCGCGACGAGCTACAACCCCTGGATCGGCGTGCACTGGCTGCTCACCGGCAAGACGCTCGGCGGCGGCAAGCTACAGGGCGACAAGAACCTCCTCGACCGTACCGAGGCGCTGCGTCTCTACACCGCGGGCGGCGCCTGGATCTCGTCGGAGGAGGGGAAGAAGGGCACGCTCGAGGCCGGCAAGCTCGCCGACCTGGTGGTGCTGAGCGCAGACTATTTCTCCATGCCGGTCGACGAGGTCAAGGAGCTCGAGTCCCTCCTCACCATGGTCGGCGGCAAGGTGGTCTACGCCGCCGGGCCGTACTCCCAGCTCGATGCGCCGCCGCTCGCGACGCTGCCGGATTGGCTACCGGTGCGGCATTACGGCGGCTACCATAAGAAGTCGGCTTCCGTCCCCGCGCCGCTGGCGGCCCATCGCCATCCGACGATTCTGAGCGATGCAGGGAACTGGTCCATTGAATGCCCGTGTGGAGGCATCTAATGAGCAAACAGCGCATCAGTTATTTCCCGGTCGAGAAGATGGACGCGGACATGCAGAAGGAGATGGACCGCTGCCGGCGCGAGGGCACGCCGCGGCCCGAGAGCTCGGCGGTGCGCGCGCACGTGCCGGCGGCATTCTGGTCGTTCGCTAACTCGTGGCGCGACATTTTCCGCAACGGCGTGTGCGAGCACCCCATCAAGGAACTGTGCCGGCTGTACGTGTCGCGCTCGGTGCAGTGCGACTACTGCGGCAACCAGCGCTCGATGAAGGCGGCGAGCGCCGGGATGATCGAGGCCGACGTCCAGGATCTGCTCAACTTCGAGAAATCGACGCGCTATTCCGACAGGCAGAAGGCGGCGCTCGCCTACGCCGAGGCGATCACCTGGCATCTCGACACCGACGACGCCTTCTGGGAGCGGCTGCACCAGCACTTCAGCGAGCCCGAGCTGGTCGAGCTCGGCTGTTTCATCGCGCTCACCATGGGACAGCAGAGCTGGCTGCGCCTGCTGAACATCGAGCATCACCAGGTCCTGGCGGGCACGGCAGCGGCGATGGCGCCGGGCTATGAAGATCCGGCTTCTCTGCAACAGAACAAATCTTCGCCCGAGTACTGGGCCAAGCGGGGGCGCGCATGAAAAAGCTTCTCTTTCTCGTATTTGCACTCTTCGTTGGGATTGCATCAGCACAAACCTACCCGTCAAAACCCATCAAGATCATCGTGCCGTTCACGCCGGGGAGCGCGACCGACGTGATGGCGCGCATCCTGAGCGAGCGGCTCAACGCTGCCTGGGGCCAGCCGGTGGTCGTGGACAACCGTCCCGGCGCCGGCGGCACGATCGGAATCCGCGAGACCGCGCGCGCCGAGCCCGACGGCTACACGCTGGCGGTGGTGTCGTCCGGCCACGCCGTGAACCACGTGCTCTACAAGGACCTGGGCTACGACACGCTGAAGGATCTTTCCAGCATCGCCATGCTCGGCAGCCTGCCAAGCGTCCTGATCGTGCCGCCGTCCCTCGGCATCAACTCGGTCAGGGAGCTGGTCGCGATGCTGAAGGCCAAGCCCGGTGAGTACAACTATGCGACCGCGGGCATCGGCAGCGGTGCGCACGTCAGCTCCGAGACGTTCAACGTCGCCGCCGGGGTCAAGGCGCTTCACGTGCCGCTCAAGGGAACGCCGCCGATGCTCGCCGAGACCATGGCCGGCCGCATCCACTACGCCTGGGTGCCGGCGGTTTCGAGCATGGGGCCGGTCAAGGACGGCAAGGTGAAGCCGCTTGCAGTAAGCACGCCGAAGCGCATCGCCGCGCTGCCGGACGTGCCCACCATCGCCGAGGCCGGTTTCCCCGCGGGCGAGTCGACGTTCTGGCTCGCGCTGCTCGCGCCGGCGAAGACCCCGCCCGAGGTCGTCGCCAAGGTCAACGCCGAGGTGAATCGCGCGTTGCACTCTCCTGAGATGAAGGAGCGGCTGGCCAAGCTCGGCACCGAGCCGATGTCCATGAGCGCCGGCGAGGCCGATGCGTTCATCCGCCGCGAGTACGAAGTGCTCGGCAAGGTGATGCGCGACGCTGGTTTGACGCCCCAATAACGGAGGAGAGATGAAACGGATTCTGGGAATTGTCCTGGCTGTATTTGCCGGCGGCGTATTCGCGCAGGCCTACCCCAACAAACCGGTGCGCATCATCGTGGCGTTCACCCCGGGCAGCTCGACCGACATCATCGGCCGCGCCGTCGCCGCCAAGCTCACCGAGCTCTGGGGCCAGCCGGTGGTGGTCGAGAACCGCACCGGCGCCGGCGGCTCGGTCGGCTCGGCGGCGGTGCTGCGCGAGGCGCCCGACGGCTACACGCTGCTCGCGAACTCCTCGGCGCACGTCGCCAACCCGTCGATCTACGCCACGCTGCCGTACGACACGCTCAAGGACTTCGCCAACATTGCGCCGCTCGCCGGCGGGCCGAACGTGCTGATCGTGGCGCCGAGCACCGGCTGGAAGACCTTCGGCGATTTCATCGCCGCGGCCAAGGCCAAGCCCGGCGCGCTCAACTTCTCCTCCGCCGGCATCGGCTCCGGGACGCACTTCAACCTCGAGAAGCTCAAGCTGATGGCCGGCATCGACGTCGTCCATGTGGCCTACAAGGGAACGCCCGAGGCGATCGGCGACACCATCGCCGGACGCGTGTGCTGCTACTGGGCGCCGATCAACGCCGCGCTGCCGCACATCGCCGGCGGCAGGGCGCTCGCGCTCGCGGTATCGAGCGCGGAGCGCTCGAGCCTGCTCGCGAACGTGCCGACCGTCGCCGAGCAGGGCGTGCCGGGCTTCGACTACACGCTGTGGGTCGGCCTGTGGGGCCAGGCCGCGATGCCCGCAGAGATCGTCAACAGGATCAACGCCGACGTGAACCGCGCGCTCGCGAGCCCCGACCTCGCCGATCGCCTGACCAAGCTCGGCACGCTGCCGATGAAAATGTCGTCCTCCGAGTTCGCCCAGTTCGTGCGCAAGGAAGTCGAGGACACGGCGAAGGTGCTCAAAGCCGCCGGGATCAAGCCGCAATGAGATCGCTTGTCCTCGCGCTGCTCGCGGCCTGCGCTCTTCAGGCGCAGGCCCAGTACCCGAACAAGCCGGTGCACGTGATCATCTCGTTCACGCCGGCGAGCGCCACCGACATCGTCGGCCGCATCGTCACCGCCAAGCTCTCGGAGTACTGGGGCCAGCCGGTGGTGAACGAAAACCGCTCGGGGGCCGGCGGCTCGATCGGATCGGCGGCGGTGGCGAAAGCCGCGCCCGATGGCTACACCCTGCTCATTAATTCGAACGCGCACTCGGTCAACCCGGCGATCTACGCCAAGCTGCCCTATGAGACCACGAAGGACTTCACCGACATCGCGCCGCTCTCCGAGTTGCCGAATGTGCTGGTGGTCAGCGGCGAGTCGCGGTACAAGACGCTCGCGGAGCTCGTCAGCTTCGGCAAAGCCAACCCGAGCAAGATCAATTTCGGCCACGCCGGCGTGGGCAGCGGCACCCACCTCAACACCGTGAAGCTCATTACCGCAGCCGGCATCGACGTAACGCAGGTGCCGTTCAAAGGCACGCCGGAAGTGGTCGCGGCGATCCTGAGCGGCAATGTCGACTGCTACTGGGTGCCGATCTCTGCTGGCATCGCGAACATCAAGGGCGGCAAGCTGCGCGCGCTCGCGGTGAGCACCGCCAAGCGCAGCCCCCTGCTTCCCGACCTGGCTACGACCGGGGAGGCGGGCGTGAAAGGCGCCGACTTCGGGCTGTGGTTCGGCATGTGGGGGCCCGCCGGCATGAGTGCCGAGCTGACTGCGAAGATCAACGCCGATGTGCGCAGGGCGCTCGCCGACCCGGGCGTGCGCGAGAGGCTCGCCAACACCGGCAACGCCCCGCTCGACATGTTGCCGCAGGACTTCGCGCGCTTCGTGCGCAGCGAGATCGACGACTACCAGCGCGTAGTGCGCGCCGCGGGAATCAAGCCGCAGTAGTTAGGTCCCGGGGAGCGCGAGACATTGGGTTTCACAACCCCGTCATTTTCCAAAGGAGGAGATCATGAACCGCAGAAATACGCTTACCACAATTTCCGCTTCGCTCCTGCTTGCTGGGTTCGCGGCGGCTGCCGGCGACGCCGCCGCGCAGGGCGCCAAGAGCCTTACCGGAACATGGACGCCGGTTTCCGTCGTCACCATCGACGCTTCTGGCAAGACGACCCAGTCCTCCGGCCCCAATCCGCGGGGCTCGCTGATTTTCACTTCCAACGGCCGCTACAGCATTTGGGTCGGGGCCTCCAGCCTGCCGAAGTTTGCTTCGAACAACCGTGCCAAGGGCACTGCGGAAGAAAATCAAGCTGTCATCGCGGGCAGCATTGCCCATTTCGGCAAGTACACCGTAGACGAGAAGGACAAGTCCTTCACTTTCCACGTCGAAACCAGCACCTTTCCCAACTGGGATGGCACCGCACAGAAGCGGCCTTTCATCATCTCCGGTGACGAGCTGAAGTACACAAATCCCATCGGTTCGGCGGGTGGACGCGCCGACTTGGTCTGGAAGCGCGTCAAGTAAACTTTCCTTAGGCTTGCGATCGCGCGTTGGTCGCGAGAAGGGCAAACGGACGCGCCAGAAGCGTTGTGCCAATTTCAGGCGTCGAACCCAGCGCGCCGGCGGGCTCCACGTTAGGCCAGTGCTACGGGGCCGCCGCTGGCCTATTCGATGTGAGGTCCTACGCACCTAAAGGAGAACAATCATGGCGACATACATCGCACTCTCTAACTTTACGGATCAGGGAATTCGCAACGTCAAGGACACCACGAAACGCGCCGATGCCGTTAAGGACGCTGCCAAGAAGTTCGGAGCCAATATGACGCAGATCTACTGGACACTGGGGCACTATGATCTCGTTGCGATTATCGAAGCACCGGACGACAAGTCAGCAACCGGGTTTGCATTGGCCATTGGTGCAGCAGGCAATGTTCGTACGGAGACCCTGCGAGCCTTCACCAAAGAGGAAATGAACGGGATTCTTGGCAAGATGGCATAGCGGCTGCCAAACCCTTCCCGATCTCGTTGAAACCCTGGGGTAACAGCCCGGAGGTGTAGGCGCCCCCTAGGCTGCTGACGCGAGCCGCTTCAGCGGTACGCCGGTGAGGCGTTGGAGTTCCTGGAAATCCAGACCTTCAACCAGATCGACGACGTGAAGGCCGTCCGCTTTGACATCGATTACGGCTAGATCCGTGTAGATCCGGTCGACGCAGCGCGCGCCGGTGAGCGGATAGGTGCAGCGCTCGACGATCTTGCTTTCGCCCTTCTTGGTGAGGTGCTCCATCATGACGAGCACCTTCTTCGCGCCCACCGCGAGGTCCATCGCGCCGCCCACCGCCGGGATGTCGTCGGCGCCGCCGGTATGCCAGTTGGCGAGGTCGCCCGCCACCGAGACCTGGAATGCGCCGAGGATGGCGAAGTCGAGATGGCGGCCGCGGATCATGCCGAACGAATCGGCGTGGTGAAAGTAGCAGCCGCCGGTGAGCAGCGTGACCGGCTCCTTGCCGGCGTTGATCAGATCCTCGTCGTCCTCGCCCGGCGCCGGCTTCGGCCCGACGCCGAGGATGCCGTTCTCGCTGTGCAGGATGATCTCGCGTCCTTTCGGCAGGAAATCGGCGACCAGCGTCGGCAGGCCGATGCCGAGGTTGACGTAGGCGCCTTCGGGAATGTCGCGCGCGAGGCGCGCGGCGATCTGCTTGCGATCGAGCTTTTTCATCA